>Ga0209211_10007607_pt1 | contig 15143 bp, 13 predicted proteins | sample RifGroA2_FD_183992 | JGI IMG/M metagenome (GOLD analysis project Ga0209211, IMG submission 183992) | Groundwater microbial communities from Rifle, Colorado, USA - Groundwater A2 (SPAdes) (version 2) | ecosystem: Environmental > Aquatic > Deep subsurface > Groundwater | place: Rifle, Colorado... | reverse complement strand
CTTGCAGAGTGGGGGAAAATCCGTGCTGCTGGATATATTGCCCCAGGTAATCTACTATTTGTCGCTGGCGTTTGTATAATGTTACCGGCATATTGGGGATAAATTATTTTTCTATTCGTCTCATATTAGCCCGAAGCAATACCAATTGTCAAGAGGGTAAATCTGGGTCAAATGCTGTCAGTTATAATTATAGACGTGTTTAAATTAGTTTCTCCCTTTAAACCAACCGGTGACCAGCCGCAGGCGATTGAAAAATTGGTAAGAGGACTAGAAGAGGGCCGGCGGCATCAGGTGCTGTTGGGGGTGACCGGGTCGGGGAAGACGTTTACCATGGCTAACGTCATCGCTAAGGTAAACCGGCCAACATTGGTGATTAGCCATAATAAGACGCTGGCCGGGCAATTGTATCAGGAATACCGGGATTTTTTTCCGGAGAACGCGGTTTCCTATTTTGTCAGCTACTACGATTATTATCAGCCGGAGGCGTATATCCCGCGGACGGATACATATATTGAGAAAGAGACCGAAGTGAATGATTTGATTGATAAGTTGCGGCTGCGGGCGACAACTAATTTGATGACCCGAAAGGACGTGATCGTGGTGGCGTCGGTATCTTGCATTTATAACCTGGGGGAGCCGGCGGAGTATCAGAAAAATCTGGTAATGCTGGAACCTGGAAAGGTTGTCGGGCGAAGGGAGCTGGCGGAGCAGTTATTGAATCTTCAATACCAGAGAAAAGAAACAGAATTTGTCAGGGGAAGTTTTCGAATTAGAGGAGACGCATTTGATATTTGGCCGGCGTACGAAGATAAAGCGGTGAGAGTCCGGCTGGAGGGAGAAAGGATTGGCAAGATGGAATGGATTGATCCGGTGAGTGGGGAAAAGGAAGAAGGCCTAAATTCGTATGTTGTCTATCCGGCGAAGCATTATATTACCGACCCGGGCAAATATAAGGCGGTGTTTGCGGAGATCAGAAGGGATTTGAGAAAAAGAATTGAAGAGTTGAAGGGTGCCGGGCGTATGATCGAAGCTCATCGACTGGAACAGAAGACATCTTACGACCTGGAAATGATTCAGGAGGTTGGATATGTAAATGGAATTGAGAATTATTCGAGGTATTTTGACGGCCGCACCCCGGGCGAGCCGCCGCATACCTTGCTGGATTATTTCAAAAAGTGCTCGGGTGATTTTTTGACGATTATTGACGAATCTCACATGAGCGTGCCGCAGATAAAAGGGATGTATCGAGGAGACCAGTCGAGAAAGCAAGTTTTGATAGATTACGGTTTCCGGCTGCCGGCGGCGATTGACAACCGGCCGCTGAAGCTGGAAGAGTTTTTGGATAGAACCGGGCAGATAATTTACACCTCGGCGACGCCGGATGAATGGGAAATTGAGCAAGCGACAAACAACAAGCGACAAGCAACAAGCAGTGGTGTAGTCGAACAGTTGATAAGGCCGACGGGGCTGGTGGATCCGGAAATTGAGGTTCGACAGTCGGAGACACAGGTGCCGGATTTGGTGGCAGAAATTATGAAACGTAAAGCCAGGGGAGAAAGGGTTTTGGTGACGACGTTGACCAAGAGGACAGCGGAAGATTTGGCGGAGTACCTTCAAGACAAAAAGATGACAGTTACCTATCTTCATGCCGATATTCATACTCTTGACCGGCAGGATGTATTGGATAAGCTTCGCAGCGGAGAGGTTGATGTGCTGGTGGGAATAAATTTACTCCGAGAAGGACTGGATTTGCCGGAAGTATCGCTGGTGGCTATTCTGGACGCGGACCAGGAGGGGTTTTTACGGAGCAAAACCAGTTTAATTCAAACCATGGGGCGGGCGGCGCGGCATGCCGAAGGGAAAGTGATTCTGTATGCCCAGCGGATTACCGGGTCAATGAAAGAAGCTATGAGCGAGGTAAACCGGAGACGGCAAGTCCAAATTGGTTACAACCTGAAACATAATATTATGCCAAAGACGATTATCAAGCCGATTAGGAAAAAGCTGGTGGAAAGGGAAGAAAAATCAACATTAATCAAAAGATACGGAGTTGATTCATTTGAGAAACTGGATATAAAGTCGCTGACAGGACCTGACCGGAAGATATTAATCCGGCATCTGCGAAAACAAATGCTGGCGGCGGCCGATAAGTTAGATTTCGAATCCGCGGCGATACTAAGGGATAAAATCAATTCATTAATGCCAGGAGTCTCCCCGCCGCGGCGGGGAGACTCCTGATTTAAAATGGAAAATTTTATACACGTTCAGGGGGCCAGACAGCATAATTTGAAGAATATCTCGGTGAAGATTCCGAAGAATAAGCTGACGGTGATGACGGGGCTGTCGGGGAGCGGCAAGAGTTCGCTGGCGTTTGACACGATTTACGCCGAGGGCCAGAGGCGGTACGTGGAGTCGCTGTCAAGTTATGCCCGGCAGTTTTTGGGAGTGATGGATAAGCCGGACGTGGACCGGATTACCGGATTATCTCCGGCTATAGCGATTGACCAGAAAGCGGCGTCCAGCAACCCCCGGAGTACGGTGGCGACGATCACCGAAATCTACGATTATTTGCGGCTGTTGTTTGCCCGGGTGGGGCATCCCCATTGCCCCAATTGCGGCCGGGAGATTAAGCGCCGGACCGGAGATCAAATCACGGCTTCGATATTGGAGTTTGTCCAAAACAAGCTGACGGGGAAAAAGCCGGAAGTTTTTGAAATTCTGGCGCCGGTGATTAGGGACCGCAGGGGCGAATTTGTCCAGCTGTTTTCGGCGCTGAAAAAAGACGGGTATCAAAAAGTGGTAATTGACGGAAAAGATTTTAACTTGGACGATGATTTTTTGCTGATTAAAACCAATAAACATTCAATTTCGGTCTTAGTTGACAGGATTTCGATAACAAAAAAGTTGTTTCTGGAGTCATTGCGAACGAGCCCGTCTGACGGGCGAAGCGCGGCAATCTTGGGGATTGCCACGTCGTCCCTCGACAAGCTCGGGACTCCTCGCAATGACATGGAGTTTCGAACTCGGTTAACCGAGGCGGTGGAGAAGTCGATTGATTTGTCCGACGGGTTGGTGGAACTGCGGCAGGAAGGGATTAATAAGCTTTATTCCACCAAATTTGCCTGCCCGGAATGCAATATTTCACTGGCGGAGATTGAGCCGAGAATGTTTTCGTTTAACTCGCCGCACGGGGCGTGTCCCCGGTGCAGTGGGCTGGGAACGGTTTTGTCGGCGGATCCGGAAGGGGAGGAGGAGATTCCGAATTTACTAGCGCGGTATTTGACTACCGATAACGAGGCGGTCAGGCGGCGGCTGGCAAGATTCATTATCAGTGATATTTGTCCGGAGTGCCGGGGAAGCCGGCTGAAGCCGGAGTCGTTGAAGGTGACGGTGGCGGAGAAAAATATTGCCGAAGTTACGAGGATGACGTGCGTCATGTTCGTGGATAGTATTAATAGTATTAAGGCCTGGCCTTCCGACGGAAGGCCAGGCCTTTTATCAGAAACAGAGTTTTCCATTGCTGCTGCGATTCTTAGGGAGTTATCCACCAGGCTTGAATTTCTAATCAGTGTTGGACTGGATTACTTGACGCTGGACCGGAGGGCGGGAACGCTGGCCGGCGGAGAGATCCAGAGAATCCGGCTGGCGTCCCAGATCGGGACCGGGCTGACGGGAATTTTGTATGTTTTGGACGAACCGACGATTGGACTGCACCAGCGCGATAATTCCCGGCTAATGTCAACTTTGTACCGGTTAAGAGATTTGGGGAATACGGTGATAGTGGTGGAGCACGACCGGGAAACGATTGAGGCGGCCGATTGGGTGATTGACATCGGACCGGGAGCCGGGAAAGAAGGAGGACGGGTGATGGCGGAGGGAACGCCGGAACAAATAAAGAGAAATAAAAAGTCGTTGACAGGAGATTATCTTTCTGGAAGGAAGTCTGTAGGGGTAGTTGTCATTGCGAGCCACGAAGTGGCGTGGCAATCTGATGAAAGATTCCCACGCTCGGCCCTTGGCCTCGCTCGGAATGACAAACGTGAGAAATTTGTGACTGATAGAGACAGAGATTCAATTAAACTTTACGGGGCGGCGCAAAATAATCTCAAACATATTGACGTTGAGTTTCCGCTGGGAAAATTCATCTGTGTTACCGGAGTTTCGGGGTCGGGGAAGTCGACTTTGGTGCACGATACTTTGTACCACGCGCTGGCGCGGCAAATTTACCGGGTTCACCATGATATTCCCGGAAAATACGACCGGCTTTATGTTCCGGCTATCGTCCAGAAAGTCAGCTTGATTGACCAGTCGCCGATTGGACGGACACCAAGGTCAAATCCGGCAACTTACTCCGGGGCGTTTACGCCGATAAGGGAACTTTTTTCCCAAACCAAAGAGGCGCGGCTGCGGGGATATAAACCCGGAAGATTTAGTTTTAACGTGGCCGGCGGCAGGTGCGAGGCCTGCGAGGGCCAGGGACAGATTAAAGTGGAAATGCAATTTTTGCCGGATATTTATGTCAAGTGCGAAGTCTGCGGCGGAACCAGATACTCCCGGGAAACGCTGGAAGTTGAGTACCGGGACAAGACGATATTTGAGATTTTGAAAATGCCGATTTCAGAGGCGCTGGAATTCTTGGGCAAGATTCCGCTGATAAGGTCAAAATTGTCAATACTTGACCGGGTGGGGCTGGGATACTTGGAACTGGGTCAGCCGGCGCCTTTGTTATCGGGCGGGGAGGCCCAACGGTTGAAGTTGAGCAGGGAGTTAGGCAAAATCAGAAGCGGGCATACCATATATTTACTGGACGAACCGACGACGGGATTGCATTTTGGCGATTTGCAGAAGTTGTTATCGGTTTTGTATGAGTTGGTCAGATTGGATAATACGGTGGTAGTGATTGAACATAACTTGGACGTGGTTAAAAATGCCGAGTGGATAATTGACTTGGGGCCGGAGGGAGGAGACCGGGGCGGGGAAGTGGTGGCGGCGGGGACGCCGGCAGACGTGGCTCGGGTGGAAAAGAGTTATACTGGACAGTACCTTAAGAAAGTTCTGTCATGAACCAGTTTCAAAACTCATTTTTCGGTTCGGGTCCTGTCGCGCTCTACCCCGCTCCGACGTCCTCGTCCACACGATTGACAGACTGCGGGCGCTCGAGCGGGGGCCCTTCGCGCGCCACCCGATGGATTTATAGAGTTTTGAAACTGGTTCTATTTTTCACTTTCTTTTACCCAATTGTATTTCCTCATCGAGCGTTCTCCGTCGGGGAGTTTGAAACCGCGTTCCATTCGACTTATGAAATCGATGAGAAGGCCAACGCCACGGTGACTCATAGAATTGAACTGACAAATCTGTCGGCAAATATCTACGCTTCGGAATACTCGGTGACGGTGGGAAGCACCAATGTCCGGTCGCCGCAGGCGTTTGACGACTCCGGCCAGTTGAAACTTACGGCAACTCCGGGGAACAACACTACCGAGATGACGGTATTTTTGGACCAAAGGCCGGTAGTGGGGTTGGGAAAAGTACGAAGATTTTTTATCCAATACCAGTCCACGGACGCGGCCAGCAACGTCGGCAGGATACTGGAGGTTAACGCTCCAAAAACGGCCAACGCGAATGAATTTCGCGATTATTCAATGACAATTACAGTCCCGAAAAAGTTCGGCAGTCCCAGCAGAGTTATCCCGGATTACACTTCATTACGTGAAACAACCGAAAACACAATTGTTTCATTTAATAAAGACAAATTAAAATCCGGTGTAACAGCCGTATTCGGCACCAAGCAGTCTTTTTTGCTGAATCTGACGTATTATCTGGAAAATAAACTCGGGATTAGGGCGGAGAAAACCGTGGCGCTGGTGCCGGATACGCCAAGGCAAAAAGTTGAATACCGGAGTTTGCAGCCGGCCCCAAAAAAAATTGAGGCCGACAGCGACGGCAATTGGCTGGCGACTTATGATGTGGCGGCCGGAGAGGAACTGGCGGTGACGGCAGAACTGGTTGCCGAGGTCAATCTTGATTTGACGGTGCCGGCGCCGACAGGAAATCCCCAAGATTATTTGGGCGAGACCGAGTATTGGCAAACTCAAGATCCGGCTATCAAGCAATTGAGTCAAAAATTAAAAACTCCCAAAGAAATATATGATTTCGTGGTAGAAACCTTATCTTATGATTACTCCCGGGCGGAAAACGGAGGGCCAAGGAGAGGAGCGGTGGAGGCGCTAAATAATCCGCTGGAGTCAATTTGTACCGAATTTACCGATTTATTTATCGCTTTGTCCAGGGCGGCGGGAATTCCGGCACGGGAACATGACGGATTCGCGTTTACCACCAATGCTAAACTTCGGCCATTGTCTTTGAAAAAAGATATCCTTCACGCTTGGCCGGAATATTGGGATAAGGACACCGGACAATGGATAGAAATTGATCCGACCTGGGCGAAAACTACCGGCGGAATCGATTATTTTTCCAAGCTGGATCTGGCGCATATCACCTTTGCGATCCATGGAAGGTCGCCGTCGTCGCCGGCTCCGGCCGGATTTTATAAGACTAAAGACGATCAGAAAAAAACAGTTGAAGTCATCCCGACCGAGTCGGGAGCGGCATCACTGCCAAAAATTGAAATTGCGGCCTATATTCCGGAAATGCTATCTAACTGGAAGAAAAACCGAATCAAATTTGACGTTATCAACAAAACCGGAACAGCCGGATACCAACTGCCAATATCGGCGGAAACCACGTATACTATAACTAACGGGGGAGTTGACAACATTCCGCTGATATTGCCGTGGCAGACCCGGACCGGCTGGGTAGAGCTGAAGCCGCCGGGAGGATGGGAAAGAACCGGCGGAAGTTTGAAAATTTCCGCCGGGGCGGCGGCGCAAACCTATGAAATTAACTTCGGACCTCCAATCAGCCGGGCGGCGGCAGTGGCGGGAGCTGTCGCCCTGGCCGCGGTTGCGGCGGCGGGAATTGCCGTTTTCGCCCGGCGTGTACGCGTTTTACGGACGAAACAATAATGTCCTTTATGTCGGCAAATCCAAGAGTTTAAGCAGTAGAGTTTCTTGGTATTTTCAGTCCCGGTCGGATTTAATCCCCAAAGTAAAACTATTTGTATCCCAAATCTCGAAAATACTGATTACCGAGACTAAGACGGAATTTGAGGCATTGCTGGTTGAAGCCAGGTGCATCCGGGAGCTTAAGCCAAAATACAACAGCCGGCTGACCGATGACCGGTCGCCGCTTTATATCGTGGTGACGGATGAGAAATTCCCCCGGGTAGTGACGGCTAGAAAAACCGATTTGGGAGGATACGAGGCCAGAAGCGTCTACGGGCCGTTTTTGTCGGGGGAAACGGTCGGAAGGATACTTAAGATTGCACGACGAATTTTCCCATATTGTAATCAGAAAAAACAAAAACGAGGGAGGGTGTGTTTTTATCGGCATTTGGGGCTGTGCCCGGGGGTGTGCGCCGGGGAGATTTCCGGGCGGCGATATTTAGCAATCATAAAAAAACTGGAACAGTTTTTGGCCGGAGATTTTGCCGGTTTGAAGGTCAAATTGGAAAAAGAAATGAAAAGAGCGGCCAAAAAACAGGATTTTGAAAAAGCGGCGGAGGACAGGGATGCGGCGGCGGCGCTGGGAAGTTTATCGCTGGCCGGAGAAAACGAAGAAGATATGGGGTTAACCGGAATTGAACGGGTTAAGGCTTTAGTAAAATTATTAACTAAACTTGAGTTATTTCAGAAAACTCAGAAAACTCTGAACGCCGGATATCCTCGGAAAACCAGAAAATCAGATAGCCAGATTCTCCGGCCCTCCGATTCTCCGAAGCTCAGATATTCAGGTTCTCTGAGTGTTCTGAGTTTTCCGACAAATTCTTTTCGGATTGAAGGATTTGACGTATCAAATTTGGGCGGCCGGCTGGCGACGGCGGCGATGGCGGTATTTACCGGCGGCGTCAAGGATATAAAAGAATATCGGCATTTTCGGATTAGAGAGACGTGGACGCCGGATGATCCGAGAATGGTGGCCGAGGCGGTGAGAAGACGGCGATTACATCCGGAATGGGGAAAACCGGACTTGATATTAATTGATGGAGGAAAACCGCAGATGAGAGCGTTACTGCAAAATTCTGCCGAATTTAAGAATATGAGAGTCATAGGTCTGGCTAAATCGCCCGATAGGTTGATAATTCCGACTGAAACCGGTTTTAAAACGGCTGAGGTTTCATCTCGCAATCCGGGATTCCAATTATTGCAGCAAGTCAGGGATGAAGCGCACAGGTTTAGCCGGCGGCTGCACCTGAAGTTGCGAAAGAAGGCAATGGTGGGGTAGAATAGATAAAATAAAATTGTTAAATTGTTTCATTGTTAGATTGTTAAGCGTTTAACAATTTATCAATTTATCAATTTAACAATCTGTAGATAGTGAAATCCATAATTCGTTCATTAATAATTACTGCAATAGGAATATATTTAATTACTCTTTTGATTCCGGGAATTAAAGTTTCCGGGGGATGGCAGAGTTACGCCTGGGCCGGAGTTGTTTTGACACTTTTAAACGCGACGGTGAAACCGGCGGCGAACTTACTGCTATTGCCGATAAACCTATTAACGTTGGGGGTGTTTCGGTGGGTGATTAACGTATTTATTTTTTGGCTGGTGCCGGCTTTTGTTAAGGAGGTAGCCATTAGTCCGTTTGCTTTTGCCGGTTACGCTGCCTTCGGATTTACGGCGCCGGCGATGAATTTGTCAATTTTTTGGACGGCGGCGGCGGGAGCGTTTATACTAAGCATAGTAATGGGGGTGATGGAATGGATCCTGGATTAAAACTAACAAACGAACAAAAGTTCAAACGAACAAAAAAACTATAAAAGCAAACTAAACTAAAAAAACAGAGAATTAGCCATTGTCTGAAGTTTTTGGATTTGTTAGTTTTTTTGTTAGTTTGTTAGTTTGTTAGTTTGTAAAACGTCGGAAGAAAAAAATAATTATGGTTATCATTCAAATAATTGTGGCTATCGCTTTAATCGGGGTGATTCTGCTGCAGCAGCGGGGGAGCGGGCTGGGAACCAGCTGGGGCGGAGGCGGGGCCAGCTATCATACCCGGCAGGGGCTGGAGAAATTATTGTTTAGATTTACCATAGTTCTAATTGTGGTATTTGTTGGGCTAGCAGCGTGGGCGTTACTATGAAGTTCTTTCGATACTGGCGGTGGCTGGCAGCGGCATTTTTTAAGAAACATTGGAAGACCCTGGCGGGAGCAGCGGTTTTAGGAATTGTGGCGCTGTCAAGCTTCGTCAGGTATTATCCGGCGATATCAAAAGTTTTCGGCCAGGAAACCAGAATAGGGATGGTGGGGAGGGTGTCGCCGGGAAGCTTGCCGATTCAAGTTTCAAGCTTAATCAGTTACGGATTAACCAAAGTCGCTGGCGACGGCAGGCCGGAACCGGATTTGGCTTTTGGATGGGAAACAAACGAGGAGGGAACCGAATATACTTTCAAAATAGATACCTCAAAAAAATGGTCGGACCAGACTCCGGTTCGGGCCGGCGACCTGGGAATTTCAATTGAAAACGTGGAGACGGAAATTCAAGGTGAAGATACTATCATTTTCAAGCTGGTCGATCCGTACGCTCCGTTTCCGGCTCTGGTTTCCCGGCCAATATTTAAAAATGATTTAATCGGGCTGGGGCCGGATAAAGTGGCCGGAATAAAACGAAACGGAGAATTTATAGACGAGCTAATTCTGCAAAAACCGGATAACCAAAAAATTAAATTTAGATTTTACCGCACCGGCGCCGATTTGATCACCGCCTTCAAGCTGGGAGAGGTGGATGAAATCCGGGGGATGACGAGTTTAGCGGCGGTACCGAAATGGGATAAGATAGAAATCAGCCGACAATTAAATTTTGATATATATAGCGCGGTTTTTTTTAACACCGGCGACAGCAATCTGGCCGATAAGTCACTGCGGCAAGCTTTGGTTTACGCGATTCCCAACAAGCCGTCAGGAGACAGGCGGGCTTTGTCGCCGATAAGTCCGTTATCTTTTGCCTATAATCCCGGAGTTAAGCCGTATGAAACCAATCTGGAAACAGCCGGCGATTTAATTAAGGAATCTCCGGGCGAAACAGAAGCTCCAACTTTAGAATTGACGACTACATTGCCGTTTTTGGAGCGGGCTGAGGAAATCGCCGCGGCTTGGACTCAAATTGGAGTTAAAACCGGGGTTAAAGTGGCAACGATTATTCCGGAAAATTTCCAGGTATTATTGGTGGGACAGGAAAGGCCGGCGGATCCGGACCAATATTCCCTGTGGCACTCAACTCAAAAATCAAACATCACCCATTACTCCAGCCCGAAAGTTGATAAACTGCTGGAGGATGGCAGAAGGACGATGGATGAAAATAAGCGGCTGGAAATATACCGGGATTTCCAAAGGTTTTTGGTGGAAGACAGTCCGGCGGCATTCCTGGAACATCTGACAACGTATAATGTCAGACGAAAATAATTGTTAAATTGTTATATTGTTAAATTGTTAATTTATTCGTTGCTTAACAATGAAGCAATTTATCAATTTAGCAATTTTTTAACTTTCACCTATGCCGATGCCTGAATTAAACTTGGTAGAGCTAATTAAAACCTGGGGTTACCTGGGGCTGTTTTTTATCGTGTTTGCCGAGAGCGGGCTTTTTTTCGGATTCTTTCTGCCGGGAGACAGCTTATTGTTTACCGCCGGTTTTTTGGCGTCGCAGGGGTTTTTAAACATTTGGATACTGGTGCCTTTGATGGTAATCGGGGCGATATCCGGCGACAGCGTCGGATATTTCATGGGCAATAAATTCGGCGATTGGCTGATGAAAAAGAAGGATTCGCTGTTTTTCAAGAAGCGATATTTACTGGAAGCGCAGGCGTTTTATGAAAAACACGGCGGCAAGACGATTATTCTGGCGCGGTTCGTGCCGGCGGTCCGGACTTTCGCGCCGATTGTGGCCGGGATGGCGAAAATGGAGTATAAAAAATTTATCAGTTTTAACGTTTGGGGAGGGTTACTATGGGGGGCGGGGATAACCTTGTTAGGATTTTTGCTGGGATCGGTAATTCCGAACGTTGATAGGTATTTATTGCCGATAGTGGGGGTGATAATCGTACTGTCGGTTCTGCCGGGAGCGGCGCATTTGTGGAATGGAAGAAAAAAGATACAGGGCTTTTCGGTATGGTTTAGACTGAAACTTTTAATCGAACGTCATCGCGAGCGAGCCCGTCTGACGGGCGAAGCGTGGCGATCTCGGGGATTGCTACGTCGTCCCGATTAAATCAGGACTTCTCGCAATGACAGGTTCCGAAAATCGTGTATGATAAAACATTGATTATGATAAATACCGATAGAGAATTTTACGGCCAGCAGGCGGGGGAAAGGATTCTGTATGTCATCCGGCCGTTTCCGTTGGCGCTGGCAACCATGCTGGTTAAATTTATTTTAGCTTCCGGCGTGGTCATGCTGCTGGTAACTGCGGCAGGCAGGCAAATTTTCCTATCCCGGTATCAACTTGATATCGTAGTCGGCGGCGGGGCGGCGGCGGCCTTAATACTGGGAGCCGGAATGTGGATTACCGATACGGTTAGGCGAAAAAACGTGGCCTATATCACCGACCGGCGGATAGTTAAGTTTGAAGCCACCAATCCATTCGCGACTGCTATCCGAAGCTTAAGCTGGGAGGAGGCGGTTAAGGTGAAAACGCCGCCGACTAATTTCATCTGGAAACAATTGATGGTAGGGACGGTGGTGGTCCACGCCAAAACCACGGTGGCGTCAATCGATTTGACCAAAACCGAAAACGTGGTGACGGACGACGACGTGGAAGTCAAGCACGTGTATTTTTATCGGGATTTGGCAAATTACATTGAAAAGATATTGTTTTTATATAAGAAGCGGCCGAAAGAAATTGCCGAGCTGGTGCCGTTTGTTCCCAAGAGAAAGGGATTGCGTTATTGAAATAGTGTATAATAACTATGGTTTTACGTTTTGGTTTCTTTTTAGGTGTGTCCTCCCGCTGGGAGATCAACCCTCAAGAAGGCACTAAACGAAAGTTCTTGAGGGGAGGTGAATAAAATTGAATAATCAGAAGTTGTACGTAGGGAATCTTCCCTACACGTTGACCAGCGACCAGCTGGGGACGCATTTCGCCCAGGCCGGACAGGTAACATCCGCGACCGTGATTGCCGACAGGCAGTCCGGGAGATCCAAAGGATTTGGATTTGTGGAGATGGCCAGCCCGGAGGACGCCCAAAAGGCGATAGAAATGTTCCACGGCAAGGAGCTGGACGACAGAACATTAGTAGTTAACGTGGCCAGACCGCTGGAGCCCCGAGCTCCGTTTACTCCGGGTGGAGGCGGCGGCTTTAGAGGCGGAGACCGGCCCAGAGGCGGCGGATTCCGTCAGGGCGGCGGCGGCGATTTCCATCGCCGCGGCGGGCCGCGCTACTAGATTAAAATTCCGGCCCCGCCGCGGCGGGGCCGGGACTGACGGATTAGAATCCCGAAGCGTTTGACTTCGTCGGCGAGAGAGTCGTAGGGGTTAACTTTCAAATTTGTAAAAATCCCGCTTATAGCTATCGTATCTGGCGGAAACGTTAAAAGACGAGATTTCTTTTTTTAATTATACATCTAGTTCTAGGCGGATCAGGCAGAAACAATAAATAAGGAAAATATGGCGGTGAGAACGATTACTGTTGCCGAGCTTGGAATCGAACCAAGATAAACGGCTTCAAAGGCCGCTATCCTACCTTTAGATGACTCGGCAATGATTTTTATTTGTGCTCTCTTTACGAACAACTTCGAACTATATTTAAAAAGGTAGGCTCACCCGCATGATGGCGGGTTCGCCACGCTCCGGCGCGGCTGATGCCGTGCCAATGTTTACCCCGAACCGAGCTTCGCTCTGGTTCTGGGGCTATTTTTTGTTTACCCTGAATTTATTGAAGGGCGCGCGCGATTTTATGCTCGCTTCGCGAGCTTTTTAAAAAATTCAAATTTACTTACCTTCGCCCGTCGCCTTTTGTCCCTTCTGTTTCTCAAACTCTGTCAATTTACCCAGCATATCGTCAACAAGAAGAGCTCTGTCCGTATTAAATATTTGCATTAAAGCGTCCGTATCGTCAGATTCTATTCTGTTAAGCAAGTCTGCTGCCTCTGGTGTATTATCTGCTGGCGGTTCTGGTGGTTGCCCCCCCGCACCTTTATCAGGACTAAAATAAATTCCTTTCACTGCTAAATTTTCAATGGACATTATTTATCAACTCCGTTCTGTATTTAATTTTCCAGTATTTTACCAATTTCCTCTTGTAAACGCAAAAGAAATTGATTATTCTTAAATTGAGCTCAAAGAACCGAAGGGATTTTTAATGCCCTCGTTGGACAAATCCTTTCGGGTTTGAGCTTACCATTCGCTCGGGATTATAATCTTGAGCAGATTTACTAGATTTACCTTGATGTTCTTTTAGACGTTTTGCAAAATTATTTGTTTGACCAATGTATAAAGTATTGGAAGAAGTGCGAAGGATGTAGACATAGTGTGGTTCGACTCCGCTCACCACTATAGTTCGCTCGAGATGTTCGACTTTATTTAAAAAACACTCTTTTTGGTCGAATGGTCGTAGACTGTGAGCGCGTGGCGAGCATTAGTCGAGCCATAAGTCGAACAGCTGGCCGTTTACAAAAAATGTCTAACTTCGATAAACTAGCAAAAACCAAGGCTATAATAGTGAAAAAGTGGTAAAATAGCCAGCTATGCAACAAAAACGTCGCTTAATTATCATTCCCATTATCCATACTCACGCTGATTATGGAGAAAACTTGGGAAGCAAAATTCCTTTTGATGAAAAAATTGAAGCACTGAAAGCTCAATATTGGCGGAATGTTTTTGACTACATAAAGGGTTTACCCCTTGATTATCCCGAATTAAAAGTCTACCAAGACGGTTTACCAAATGTTTCACCAGAATTAGTAACCTACGTTGTTGATAGAGCTAAACCAGTTAATTACGACATTCTTCGCTGGCTTAGAACGCAAGGGGCGAATATCGTCGGTACAGAAAATCCAGAATTATTAGACAAAGAATACAACCTTCTTCAAGCCACTTTAATTACGCATTCAACCGAAGAGGAGTACGCAGAAGCGCGATTAAATTACAATAGAATGAAGCCAATTTTTTCTGAAATACGTTCAGAGGATATTGCTCAGAGAATAAAAGCTACTCTTCCTGAAGGCGGTATGGGAATTTTATTCATTGGTTTAGCTCACCAAGTGAAAAGATTACTGGAACAAGAAATGGAGGTTAGCGAACCGGAAGCCCTTATTGGTGGATCATCAGAGACTCTGCGAAAAAAGTTAGGGTTATATGGAAAGGAAAGGGGACTGTGATAGAGCGCGTTCGGATAAGATCAATTCCACCCGAGACTACGCTTGATGTTTTAAGAAAACAAGAAGCCTGGGGGGGATAGGAGTCGGTAGACTGTCTCCAGAAGAACCTAGACAAAGTCGTTACCATGTTTTCCAAAAACCAACCGGAGAAAAATCAAATAGACCCTTAGTTGCTCCAGAAAGCGAGGAAATAATGAGGCAAGTGGAAATCGTTGAGGATTATAATGACGCCGGCGGCCTGGGGTTAATCGTACATTTTTCTGGTATTAGCTTTGCCAGTATACCTGTTTTTGAAAGAAGCAGACATGATTATGGTCCAGATAGCAGAGTTTTTTATTCTCCAGTAGGGTATAAAAATAGATTGGCTTTTTTAATTCTTGCTACTTATGGAGATATCTTTGAATCTCAAGTTGTAGCAACCGAAATAGATGTAAATCATAGCCATTTTCTTAGCCTTGCCGCGGAGTCCGCCAGCTGGTGAAGGTAAGCGCTACCTCCAGACGGCTTTTTTCTTCTTACTGGTTGCGGGACAGGGATTTGAACCCCGATACCAGCCTTCAAAGGGCCGTGTCCTACCAAATTAGACGATCCCGCAATGATTTTTATTTGTGCCGAGGAGAGGACTTGAACCTCCATGACCTTGCGATCACATGGCCCTGAACCATGCGCGTCTGCCAATTTCGCCACCTCGGCCGGTTAGAAGTATGGTGG
>Ga0209211_10007604_pt1 | contig 15148 bp, 12 predicted proteins | sample RifGroA2_FD_183992 | JGI IMG/M metagenome (GOLD analysis project Ga0209211, IMG submission 183992) | Groundwater microbial communities from Rifle, Colorado, USA - Groundwater A2 (SPAdes) (version 2) | ecosystem: Environmental > Aquatic > Deep subsurface > Groundwater | place: Rifle, Colorado... | reverse complement strand
AAAATTGTAGTTCGCACACTTCGTGGACAACCCACCGCACTTGCTTCGATTAAAACTAATAGGGAAAATCGATCTTATTACAATAAATATATTATGAAAATATGCAAGGTTTTAACTATTTTACTATTTTTTCTTGCAAATATTTTCATAGTTTTATAACGTTATTTAACTGAATACTATTTTATTGAATACTTTTTAAGGGACGACTAAATAGCATGTTGGAATAGGTAAATGTTCGAAATGAAATTTGGATTAAAAGAACATCTGCTGATTGATATTATTTTACTTTTGTTATGCGAGTATGCTTTCCAATTTTGATTTCCACTTTTCCCAATCTTTCATTTCTTTGGTTTGCAGGTCAATAAATTTTTGTGTGTGGTTATGGTGAACCAAATGGCAGAGTTCGTGAATAATTACATATTCAATACAAGCTTTAGGTGCTTTGATTAATTCGGGATTCAAAATTATTTTATGTTTTTCAGTGCAACTTCCCCAACGGGTTGGCATCTCCTGAATATAAATTTGCTTGGGTTCAACATTGTATTTTTTAAAACGTTGGATTATAGGTTCAGCAATTTCAGCAAATTTAGATTTAGCTTTCTCTCTATACCATTGATTTAGTAATTCTTTTGCTTTTATCTTATCTTTTGTTATCACTTCAATAAAACGACCTTTATATTTTACTTCATTTCGTTTTCCAATACTTACTTTCAATTGAAATTGTCTTCCTAAATATAAATGTGATTCACCACTTACATATTTTCTATTTGGTATTTTAGGATAAAAAGACAAAAAGAAACTTAATTGTCTAATTATCCAAGGAGCCCGTTTTTTAATTTTTTCTTTAATTTTTTCCAATGGAGCCCCTATAGGAGCTTTAACCAATATCTTCATTTCCGGTGTTACAGAAATTCCTAAAGAAATTCTTTCAGAAAATTCTAAGTCAAATAAAATCTCTTTTGAACCAAATTGAATCGACTCCATCATGCCTGATATCTGATTTTAGCAATTTCAATACATTTTTCTGCTAATATTTCAGCTTCATCAATTGGCATTTTCAATTCATCAATCAGATATTCTCCAATATAGAAATTTACCTTACGTAAAACATCCAATTTATGAGTCCAATCAACAATTACATGTTCTTTTATTATGGCATCAGTTTCGTTTGCAAAAGCTTCACATTGATCAGGGTTTAACTTTGTTGCTGAAACAATTAATCGATAAAAAGCAATAGCTTCTTCCTTTTCCTGTAATCCAACCGGAATATCATCACCTTTTTTAGTTATTGCTTGTTCTCTGTATTCCTTGAGTTTCTTTAAAGCTGCAATTTCTGAAATACGGGAAGCTCGCAAATCTGATATCGTTTGCTGAATGAGTTCGGAAAGTTTTTTGTAGAAAACAGGATCTTCATCCATGTGTTCTGTAATGTGTTTTGTTGTTCGGCTCGCAATAGTTTCTGCTTTTGCTCTTATACCAATAACTTTTTCTAATTCATTTTCAAAAGCTTCTGCATCTAAAATACTTACCTGCTCTGTTAATCGAATTACTTCTTCAGTTGTTACATGTTGGTCAAGTAGTTTTTGCAGTTGTTTTTCATATTGTTTAAAATCAATTCTATCAGAATATGTATTTATAACGGAATTTCGTAAAGCTGAATAAAATTTCAGATTCTTTTTATAAAGCGACTTCGTTTTTTCTGATGTATTGTTTTCAAATTCCAAAGATGAGAATGCTATTTTTAGGCATTTAGCAAAAGCAAAGAATTTTTGATAAAACTCAGTTCTTATTGCTTCATCAGCCAATAAATTCGCATAACTTAAGATATCATATCTACTAGGAATTGCTTTAAAAATGTCGTTTAATATTGAATGTAATTGAGGTAATTTTTCAATCTCTTTTTTAATATCAGTAAAAGTGCCTTCTAATTCAGATTCATCAAAGTCAGCTAAATTAGAATAGGTGTTCATCGCTTCATCTAATTCGCCTATGATACCTGCATAGTCAATTATGAATCCGTATTCTTTTCCGGGTGCTACACGGTTTACTCTTGCAATTGCTTGTAAAAGATTATGACCTATCAGTTTTTTACAAACATACATCACAACAACTCTGGGTTCATCAAAGCCGGTAAGCAACTTGTGAACGACAATAAGCATATCAGGATAATCTGTTTTCTTAAACTGATTAATTAAACTACGCTCAAAGTCTTTTCCATATTTAGCTTCCATTTTTTTCCAGAAAAGAACAACTTCATCAGTAGGTTCTTCATGCACATCTTCATTTCCTTCTCTATCATCGGGCGATGACATGATAACTTCTGTTGTAACTTTTCCAATAAGGTCAAATGCTTTCTTATATTTTACTGCACTTGCTTTATCGGGAGTAACCACCATTCCTTTGAAACCGCTTCGTTCTCCTGTTTTATCCAGTCCCCAATTTTGGGTAAAATGGTCGGAAATATCACGTGCAATTTCATCAATTCGCTGTTCGGTTTTTTCAATCAGGTTTGCCTTGCTGAATTTCTTTTTCAAATCGGCTTTCTGATACTCGGTTAATGGTTCCGAAACACTGTCAAATTCCCTGTCTAATGCCTTTTGGTTAACATCTTGCAATGCATGCCTTCCTTCATAAATTATTGGAACTATTGCTTTGTCTTCAACAGCTTGCAGAATAGTATAAGGCGGATCGATAATTCCTCCAAATTTCTGTGCCGTACTTTTTTCTTTTTTCATTAAAGGCGTTCCGGTAAATGCCAGAAAACAAGCATTAGGTAAAACTTTTTGCATTTTAACATTAAAAGTTCCATATTGTGTACGATGTCCCTCATCAATCAATACAAAAATATTGTTTGATTCCAGAGGCGAACTTCCAATTTGATTTACTGCAGCTTCAAATTTATTTATGACCGTTGTTACAACAGCATCACTATTGCTTTTTAATAAATCAACTAATTGATTACCTGTTTTTGCATTTTGCACTGGAACTTCGACCTTACCAAATGTTTCGGTTATTTGTGTATCCAAATCTACACGGTCAGTAACTAAAACAATCTTGGGGTTACGTATTGTCTGATAAATTTTGCGAGCAAGCATTGCCATTGTAAGCGATTTTCCACTACCTTGTGTATGCCATATTACACCGCCTTTTCGTCTGCCTTTTTCAATATTTTGTATTCGTTGAATAATTTTTTTTATAACAAAATATTGCTGGTATCGTGCAATCTTTTTAAATATTCCCGATTCAAAAATGATGTAATCTTTTGCTAACTCCAATAATCTTTCAGGGCGACAGAGATAATAAAAATATTCATCCTGCACGCTTTTAAGTGAAATTCCGGATTCAATTTCAGTATTTTTATCTTCTTTCCATGTTGACCAGAATTCCTCTTTCGTATCAGTTGTTGCATATTTTGCATGTAAAGTTGAAACACTTAATAAAATCTGACTATAAACATACAATTGCCTAATGCCATCTTCCTGTTGATTACGAATATGCTGCGAAATCGCTTGTGATAAAGGTTCTTTCATATCAGGGCGTTTGCATTCTATTATGCAAAGCGGAATTCCATTAACAAATAGTACAATATCCGGGCGATAATGATCTTTACTACTACTACGCATAACACTGTATTCTTCGGTAACATGGAACACATTGTTTTCTATATTTTGCCAATCAATATATTGAAGAGTAAAACTTTTTTTATCACCATCAATACTTTGTTCCAATGCTTTGCCCAATGTTATTCGTTCATAAGCTGCCTGGCAAGCTGCAATATATCCTTCCTGCATTGGTAAATTTTTGAGCGCAAGAATACCGTTTTCAATATTAGCATCGCTGAAAATAGATGTTTTTGTACTGCTTAATTTAATGCAGTTTATTTCTTTTAATTGTTTGCGTAAAACATCTTCGAGTAAAACATTGGTAGTTTTACCACCACGCATTTCTAACGCTTGTTCGGGATTTAAATAAGTATAACCTAATTTTTGCAATAATTGCAAAGCTGGAATTAAACTTATGTGGTGTTCTTTAAAACTTGTTATTTCCATTATATTTTATTTTTTTATCAATTTTCTGGTGTCGGGAAAATGGTTTTTGTTATTCCTTTTTCTTGGACTTTTTAGTTTTAGCTTTTTTCAAATCTTTTAAAACTTTCTTTTCATCGCCTTCTAGTTTACGTTGTATTTTTTTTACATCTTCGGCAGGGGGCAAATTTTCTGGCAAAATTTCACGTTCGATAAGCATTTTCCTAACAGCACTACTGTTTTCAACATGTTCTTTTTCAATAGGATTTTGACCTGATAAATCTTTATTTTGCACATTCAAACTTGTCATTTCAGCAGCAATATCTTTTGCTTTAATGCTAATTGTTGGCAAAAAATCGGCAAGTGGTCTGTTTTCTGGAATACCAAATTTATATTTCAGTAAATGAGTAGAAAGCTTGAAAAGAGCCTGGTCGCCTTTAGACCTAATTATTGCAAAACCCTTATCATCAACTCCACGCTCATATAGAATACCGGATAAATTCTTTTCGGTTTGACTTAACTTTTCACGAGCTTTTACACGTTCGTATTCCAGCAACCGTTGTTCTATAATTTCAGCACGTCTTGTTTGAACAGCAAAGTAGGTTTGAGCAAAAGCCACTTCGGGTTTACGACTGTCGCCATTTTGTGCAATAAGATAGCAAGCATATCGGGTAAGCGCCACATCACCAATGGTATGCTGAGCTCCTTTGCCTGCTTCTATCACCTTCCTGACATCAGGAAAGTGATCATTTGTAATTTCACCTACATTTTTACAAGCATCTTTAGCTTTGTCAATTACTTTAACAAAATTTTCCCATTTTGAATAACCGAAAAGAAACTGAAGGTCTCGTGCACTCCAACATTCAATTCCGTTCAATTCGGATGTAGCACACTCGAAACGAACAAATAATTCTTTAATTTCAGTCGATTTCATATTATTATTTTTAATTGTTTAACCTTTTGGTGGACATGGATAGTTACCGTGACTATCCTTTTGATGAATTTTACCATTCTTGCCGTGAATAACAAACTCGGTGTGCTGATTCTGGCTTATTTCTCTGCCACCATCAACAGCTTCCTGTTTTTTGTCGTAATGTTTACTGGCTCTTTCTGAACCTGCTTTTTTTACATCCCAACCGCCATCGGAATTTGGAACTACGTGATGTGATTTTTGTTTTGACATAAATATTATTTTAAAATTTTACTAACCTTCAGCATTTTGCAACAATTTTAATGCAGGAATCTGGCTTATTTGGTCTTCTTTGAAACTTGATACATTCATTGTTTGCCGTCCATATTTATTTCTTTAACAAGTGCTTTTGGATATCCCAATATTCTCAATATGATTTCGTATGATTTTCTTTTCAATATGGGAAAAAGATTTCCGATTTGGCTAAGTCCAATTATTCCCAATACCTTAAGCACTGAGTTAATTTTATCTATGTATTCTTTAGCAGTTGGATTATTGACTACAATTTCATAACACAGATAGAAAATTGCGAACAAAATAATGGATTGAATAAACCATGCAAGCACTTTAATCCGTTTCAGGAATTTGGTATTGAATTGTCTCAATATATTTATTTCGCTTCCGTCTGGAGCTTCTTTCAATTCAATTATTAAATCGTAAGCTCTAATAGAACACAAAATGTGAAAATCACTTTTACTCTCAAATAAAGCTGTATTTGCAGTTATACACTTGAAAGCATTATTTATAATATCATTCGAAATTAAAGAAGGGTTGTTTAACTGAAAATACATCAACACTATTTCATGCAAATTATCTTTACTATAATAGTTTTCATTAATAATATTTTCAAGAGTGATTGTAATTGTACTTCGACTTCTGATAGAAAGAATATCTTTTATCCATTTTTTATCTAAATCAAATTTCACAATACCTACTAATAAACAAAATATCAAAAAGTCATCGTTTACGAATGGAGAAGGGGATTCTTTACTTGGATGACTTTTATTTTTCTTGTTATAGTATTTCTCAAAAGTAACTTTGTCTTTCTTCTGAATGGCATTTACAAGTTCAAAATATATTTCATCAGATTCATTCAAATCTTGTTTTGGAAATGGCAAAACCGTTTTGCTTAACAGCAAATTATTGAATGCTGTAAGCTTCGGAATTTCATTTATCCTCAATGAATAATCTATTCTATTTTCTAAAGGAACCATTTCTTTCTTTTTAGTCCATAATTTAAATTGTCAGCATCCCAACCTGTAACATTTCTCATTTTACTAAGTAATTTTGAAATTAAATTGGAATATAGCATTGTCGCTGGTTGTTCACCGGGAAGAAAGCTCCTCCACGACAAATAAGTAAATGAAAATATCTGCTGAGTAATGTAACTTAAATCGTAATAAAGCAAGTCATTTAATTCATTGTTGTTATATTTTCCTTGTGGGGTTCTTATCTTAATCTGAATAGGTGTGCTCATTCCTTGTTTAGCTGTCTTCAATTCATTAGCTCCAAACATTTGGACAATACAAGTTTCTGAATCCAGAAAAACATTGCTGGCTCTATTAGGAATGAATTCCCCTTTTACTGTAGTGCTTCCGTATTTAGTTACACCTGTTTGATTAATATCAAATAGTACATTCGGATGAAATTTGCTTATTGTTACAAATGCAAATTTTATTTTGTATTCGGTTATTTCTTTAATTAGTTGACTTATTACATCAAATTCAGTATTCTTTATTGGTTTGAAAATGTGAAAAATCAACCTGATGGTATCACCTTCAACCCACCCTTGTTCAGATGAAAGTCTCTGAATAGATTGTTTTAAACTTTTTAGTAATTCAGCAAAATAGTTTTCAAAAGAAACATCTTTAACCTTATCACCAAGTAAGTATTGACCATCACTCGAAAGAAATGTTGTTATTCCAACAACTCTATTTTGTTCTGCTCCTTTGTATTGATTTTTTCTAAGCCAACTATGCCCGATTCCAATTATTATTTCTTTGTCAACTGAACGATGTGATGGTAAAACCCAAGGTGTTCCTCCCATTTTCGCATAAATCTGAAGTGCTATTGAATTTAGTATATATTCATTATGATTCTTTATTTTTTCAGAAGTAACATATTGCACTGGAATTTCAAGAGAAAGAAGTTTTGCCTTAATCCGAAAGTAAGGATTTGAAATATCATCCAATTTTCTAAACTCAGTTGGAATTTCAATGATTGCTAAATTAGGTTTGTTCTCATCATAGTCCTTAATAACACTAAGGTATTCTTCAATATTGTAGGATTGAATTTCTTTAATGTCAAACACAATATCCAGCAAGTCGTATTTCTTCAATAACCCTTTTTGAAAATACTTAGATTGTGGCACGCCTTCCTTCAAGCTTGAAAGGAAATTGGAAAAATAACCTCTGTTTGCTCTGTTGCAAATACAAAGGACATTCGGTGTTTTGATATCAAAATTTATACTGTCATAAGGACCATAATTGGTTAATCCGGTGTCAGGATTTGAATTATGGGTTTTTGTTCCTGCATAATCAAAAATAAACGTTGGAGTTTTTAATTCAATTGTATTTGAAACCGTTATTGGTTTACTGTCCACTGTAAAGCAAAAACTGTCCTTGTTTTGAAATAAAACGGGTAAAGAATTTTCTAAAAATAAATGTTTTGCAATATTTAGGATTTCTGAATAAAGATTTTTTGCATTGTAAATATCTGAACGCTTGCTTTCAATGATATTTAATATTTCGTCGCTTTTCTGTTGTGATGTAGCAAATGTTAAATAGTTTCCAATATTGAACTTTGTTTTCCTTATAAACAATTCTCCAAGTTCAAATTCTTTAGTCCCATCATTGGTGTCAACTTTTGCCTTGCTTCCGATCACTTCTTGAATAACTCCAATAAATTCTTCGTTAGGTGCAAGTATATTTGTCAAGCCGGGCAAGGTTTCTGCATGTAGTACTTCAATGCCAATTAGATTGTAGCCTTCTGAATATAAATCAGCACACGATTTATCAAAAATCCAGTTACGTTTAATATTGATAAGGAAACCAAATTGCTTCTTGCCACCAATTTGGGTGTACCTTAACTGAAGCTCAATTAATTTTTTGTAAGCAATATGATTTTGTAGATTGTTTGGAAGTGCATTATAAATAATATCATCTTTTGCCTGTCCTGAAAAGAAACGAAAAGGATAAAAATCAACTGGAGTATAATCTGAAAACCTATTTTTAAAAGTGCGAAAAAATAAATGTTTAATTAATGAAGATGTTATTTCATAGTTGTCGTATGTGCTTTGTTCTGTTAAAGTACCAATGGAAATATTTTCATCTCCGTCTTTATTTGAAATATAAATTGAATCTCCATTTCTAAAAAAAGAATGAGTAGAATTGTACAGCTTTCTTAATTCAGCAAGGCGTTCTTCGCTGTATGGTTCTGCATTAATTTGATAATTTTCGAACTCAATATTGATAGGGAAGTAATTTAGTTGCATAATTAGTTATTATTAAATTTTAATCTCTTTTTACCAGTTAACAACACCTGCATTAATCCCTTCTTTTGCTCTTTTAACTTTCCCACTTTGGCTTTGAGAAGTTGAATCTCATTATCGGCGGCCTGTAAAACTTTAGCTATTGCGCTTTGCTCTTCTTTAGAAGGAAGAGATAGCATTAATGAATCTAATGTGGACTTTGTTACACTGTAAACGGATGTGCCAGTTGCTTTTGTTCTTAATTCATTTCTTACTCTTTCACTTGCAAACAAATATCCTCTATATTGAGAAACTGTTTCTCCTGCAAAATCTCTTAATATAATTGTATGTAAACCACCCACCGCAACCTTGTTATCAATGTTCAAAACAACAACGGATTCACCAACTCCTTCATAATCTTCGGAGGCATCTGCCATTATAACATCACCATCTTTCAAATAATCTTTCTCTTGAATATCTGTTTTTTCATCTATTATTCTTGGAATACAATTTTGTTTTTTAAAATCTAAAAACTCTGTTTCATAAAAAGCATGGATATCTCCATAATGAATACAATAAAGATCACCTTCGTCTTTTGATAAACCATCTCTTGAAATGGAATATGATTTAACAAAGTGAAAACAATCTTTTAATTGAACCTCTTTCCATTCTTTGTCATACCCTTTCAACCGTTTTTTTCCGGTGAGTAATTGCTGCATGAGCCATTTTTTTCGAGCCTCTTTTTGGGTTATTAAGGTTTGTGTCTTTGTTATAGCATCATCCCAAACTGAAAGACAGGTTGCTATGGCACGTTGTTCGGAAAGTGGGGGAAGAATAAATTTAATTTTCTCTAAATCTCTTCCGTAAATTGCAGCAACGCTTGTTGTTCCTGTTGCAATTCCTCTCAACTGACTAAGTCCATAATGAGAATTAAAAGCAAAATTCATAAAATAATTTGATGCAACATATTTATCATCAAATTGCATTCTCATTAGATTAGAATTGTACACTGCAAAAGGTAATTCATTTTGCCATATTGCAACTTTTCCAACTAAATCTAAAGTGTTTCTTGTATTAAATAACAAATCACCTTCTTTCAACACATCATCATTGTTAAATTTTTCATTTTCTGGCAAATATTGTATTTTATCAATCTTAATTACAGATCTATCAAGATTTCCCATTTTAATAACAGGTATTCCATTATTTGCTTCTGCATTTTCATAATTTCCTCCCAGTTTTCCTTCAATTAAAATATCTTTAAGCTTTTTCACTTCCCAATCGCTTGGAATTTTGCCAAGTGGTGAAGGTTTGTATGTGGTAGACTTATTCATTTATAAATATTTTTCAATGTTTTGAGTTGATAGATTCAGTAATTTTTGAAACCACATATCAACTAATTCAACAGTATTAGCAGGATTAATTAAGTCATAAAATTGAGAATTGTCTCGATTTCTGAACAATACTATTATTTCTTTTTTAGTCGCCTGTTCGTGCAAAAATGGCGATGCCCAACCATTTAGCGGTGGATTATAATAGAATAATCGTTGTTCTTGTTCAATTAATTTTCTACTTTCATCTTTGCCAAATATTTTATAAAGTTCAAACGAAATACAGAAATCTTGAGTAGTAACAATACGGTGATACATTCTATCTGGCAAAATAACTTTACATTCCAGTAAATAATGTCCAATTCCGAAATGAGCAGTACTTACATGTTCAGAAAACAAAAACATTGAAATACCATCAAAAATGCTTTGCTGTAAAAATTTTATCTTTTGATTAAAACAATCTTTCAAAATTTTAATTTCATTATTAGCCTGTGCAATAGCTTCCTCATTTTGTTGAAGTTCAATGACATATTTTTTGGCGTCAATTTTATCTAATAAATTTTGATAGCGATCTTCAACAGTTAATTGTTTAATGTTACCACCTTCCTCTGATACCTTAAATTCAATAAACTTTGCTAGATCCTCAATGGTAAATCTTCGTGGATCGGCATAAATTCTAATCGATGGATACCATGCAGGGATTTGATTTGGCTCCATTGGTATTACAAAAAGAAAACCATATCCATCTTTTGAGAATTTTTCTATTATAGCATTTGCTTCTATCTCGGTGTATACTGTTTTGCTCCATTCGTTTCGTGATAGAATAACAACAATTCTAGATTGTTCTTTAAAAGTCCTTGCAAAGACTTCAGGTCCCATTTTATTAATTAATTCTTCCTGATTATTCTCGTAGAAAAAAACGCTTAAACTAGGATTCAATTGAGACACTAATTTTTTAGCAAAATCAACATCCTGCTTGCAAAGTGAAATGGCTATATCGTATTTTTTATCTGAACTATTCATTTATTTTCAGTAAACAGTTAAATTTTATGAAATTAAATTTTATCGTTTTTGAATCCTATCTTCAACTCTGTCTTCAATTCGTTTAATTATATTATTTACGAATTTAGAGGCTACCTCATCTATTTTTTCTTTTGATAATCGTTTATGATATAGCATATCCATTGTTTCATTTTGTTGTAATTCTATCTGGTATTTATGATTATCGAAATTAATTATGAAATTATCACTTTCGTCAAATGCTTTAGTACCAAGTTTTTTAAGTTTTTTTAAATAAACACTTAATTTAATTGTATAAATGTCACCTTTCTTTTGTTCCCACCCAATTTCAAGATCTTCAATCAAATTATTTATGTTATTATGAACACCACCGCCATTATCAATATAATATGTAAATTCAGTATCAGAGAACAATGGAGAAACTTTTAAAACCTTCTCAAAAACCTTCCTGAAAAGTGGTTCAACAACCTCTTTAAGTATTTGTTGCATTACTATCTCGTTCTTTGTTAATTGAATTTCTTCGTCCATTCCTTCCAACATACGATCAAGCATTGCTACTTTTTTATCAATATCATCAGGTTCTTCAATATCTTTTCCGGCTATTGCATCCAGTACAAGTTGTTGCGAACGCAAAATTAAATCTGATACATAATCGAAAAAGAGATTTGGTTTTCCACCATAGCCTTGAATATCTCCAATATATTGATTGTAGATACTACGCTCATCTGTTTTTACCCAAAACGGAGGATAACCAAACGAAATCAACAGGAGATTGGTCAATATTCTTGCTGTGCGACCGTTTCCATCATAAAAAGGATGGATTAAAACATAGTCTAAATGAAACTGCAATGCCACATCCAGTGGGTGTGGAGCATTCTTTTTATTGTTATTAATAGCATCTATAGCTGCGTTGGTTTTATCAAGTAGGGCATGTATTTTCTCAGGAACTTCACTTGGTGGTAAAAAATCAAAATGTTCGCCTTTATAATTAATAATGTAGTTTGATTTTGTTTTCCATTTCCCGATTTTATCTTTTTCGGTTTCGTCTTCTTCATGCATTATTCCTTTGTGAATATCCTTTATGCGTTTTTCAGAAAGACGAATTTCACCTTTGCCAATTTTAATGATTTCTGAAATAATATTATCATGTCCTCGCATTTCCATAACATCACTTATAGGTTTACCATCTACGGTAATATTACCCACCATAACGCTTCTTGTTTCTTCCTTTGTGAGTGTATTACCTTCCATACTATTGGAATAATAGTTCCAGTCTAACCGGAACTTATAATTGATTTTCTTTTTTACATCAGGACTTAACTCTCCATAAGAATTAATCTTTTGCTGAAGCAAATCAATTTGTTCTCTTTTTTCTGAATAGCTCATATTAATTTTTATATAATTCGGTTAAATATTTTTTCATTTCTTGTTGCACTGTTACCAGTTCTTTTTCCAATTGTTCAATTTCAGACTGAACCTTAACAATATCAACCTCGGCTTCTTCTTCGAAAGTATCTACATAGCGAGGTATGTTGAGATTGAAGTCGTTTTCTTTTATCTCTTCGAAAGTGGCTACATAACTGAATTTTTCTTCAAACACACCGAGTTTAAGCTTGCCCTCATTAAACTGCCTATATGTTTCAACAATGTGCATAATATGAGATTCGTTCAACTTGTTTTGATTCTTACCACTATCATAATGTTGGCTACTATCAATAAATAGCACTTTTTTATTATTGTCCTTAGCTTTATTAAAAACCAAAATTGCAGCAGGAATACCTGTACCAAAAAATAAATTTGCAGGTAATCCTATAACAGCTTCCAGAATATTTTCTTCAATAGTTTTTTGCCTTATTTTTCCCTCGCTACTACCACGAAACAATACACCATGAGGAACTACAACTCCAACTTTTCCTGTTTCATTAATGGTTTCAATCATGTGTGTTATAAATGCCCAATCGCCTTTACTTTTAGGTGGAATCCCACGCCAAAAACGGTTATACTTATCAGATTCGGCTGTATCAGCTCCCCATTTATCTAATGAAAATGGAGGATTTGCAACTACCGTGTCGAATTTCATTAATTCATCACCTTCTTTCAATTTAGGATTTCGGATAGTATCACCCCAGCGTATAGTTGCGCTATCAAAACCATGAAGAAACATATTCATTACTGCCAAAGCCCATGTACTTCCATTAGCTTCCTGACCGTATAAAGAAAAATTATCTGAACCTACTTCACGACCTGCTTTAATAAGTAATGAACCAGAACCACTTGTTGGATCGCAAATTTTCGCTCCAATTTTAGACTTTGTTAATTTAGCTAACAAAGTAGATACTTCACTGGGCGTAAAAAATTCGCCAGCTTTTTTTCCTGCATCACTAGCAAAGTTTGCAATCAAAAATTCGTAAGCATCTCCAATAATATCGTTGTTTTGCAAATGAGATGGAGCAAGGTCTAATTCGCTAAAATCGTTTAACAAATATTTTAGTCTGGAATTTTTATCTTTTGTTTCTCCTAGATTACTGCTATTAAAAGAGATGTTTCTAAAAATACCACTTCCATCTTCACTACTTAATTTTTCTCTGTTAGCTTCTTCTAAATCAGAAAGTGCAATATCTATTAACTCACCTAAATTTACTTCACTTCTATGTTCATATAAATATTCGAAACTGCTATTATTTGGAACCATAAAACGCTCCATTTTCATAGCACGTTCAGTTCGATCAATATCGCCTTTATATTTTTCGAGATATTGAGTTCTTTTTTCTTTGTTAACATCGCTCACATATTTTAAGAAAAGCATTGTTAAGATATAATCCTTGTATTGTGAAGGATCTATTACTCCTCTAAAAGTATCGCATGCTTTCCAAACTGTTTGATTGATGTCTTTCTGATTAATTGTATTTGCCATATTATTTATTTATTGCAGAGATTAATAGGTTTTGTATATTTTTTTCTTTGAGCAATTTAATCTTTTTCAAAATGCTCTGTTCTTTTTTTAGTAAATTATCTATTTTGACGATTACTTTTTGCTTTTGAATTGTTGGAATGGTAATTTCAAGTTCTAACAAATCAGTTTTAGAAATCGAAGGTATTGATGATCCCCTGGCTTTTGCTTTTAACCATTCCTGAGTTCTTGGATTGTTTAAATACCAGACAAGATATTCAGGTAAAATTTTGCTCTTAAATTCATTTTTAATTTGAATTACAAGGAAAGTAGAGGATGCAACACATTTTCCGTTCTTCGCTTCATATTGAGTAGCAAAATTCTTTGTTCCTTTGGCAGCAAATAAAATATTACCATTGTTTAATAAGTGTTTTTCTGTTTGCTTATTTAATTGCAAATCTGGTTTTGCAGTTTTAAAAAAATTTCCAGTTTCATCAAAATGTTTTGCTTGCAAATAAACAACTTCACCTAAAGAAACCGTGTGAGCATAAATGCCTGTTTGTATGTTTGCGATGTGCTTTAAATTAGTTTTCAAAATATATTACCTTTCATTTACGCTACAAAGATACTTTATATTTTTTAACATTTCCTAATAAATACATAAATAATATTCAGTATGTCTTCTACTAATTAGTGTCTGTCCATAATGTCAACATTTTTAATTTATAGGGTATATTTAGGTATAGGGTATAAGTAATGACGGCTAAATCCTTATACCATATACCTTTATACCTTATTCTCATAAGTTCTGAATTATAAATATGATATAAATTTACAAATTTTTTCGACTTTATAGACAAGCACTAATTAGTGTCTGTCCATAATGTCCGATTTTTTCGTTATACTCGTTTTGAAAACAGTCATTTACTACAGTAAACTCCTTGGTTTTCAAAACTTCGTATGCCTCAAACTCGAACATTATGTCTTGTCCTGAAATAGGTTTACAGTAAATTTGTTGACAAATGGACAGACAAAACATCAAAAAAGAGGCAATAATAGCCGAGTATCTGGCAGGTGGAATAACCTACCGGAAACTATCAGCCAAATATGGCATAACTTTTCAGAGTATTCATCAATGGGTACAGGCATTTCAAGGAAAGAAACGAATAAAAAAAGTGAACATTAAAATTTCACCTTCTGTGCTTGTTTCGGAGCAAGAACCTGTTCCCTATGAGGTAAAACAATTGCAAGCAGAACTTCGTAAAGAACGTTTGTATAACAAACTTCTGAACACAATGATAGATCTTGCAGAAGAGCAATTGGGAATTGGAATACGAAAAAAATCTGGAGCCAAACGGTCTTAAGCGTAGAACAAAGCGAAAAACGATGCTTGTCGTCACTTTGTTCACTGTTTGGCTACTCAAGGCAAGCGTATTACCAACA
>Ga0209211_10007602_pt1 | contig 15150 bp, 17 predicted proteins | sample RifGroA2_FD_183992 | JGI IMG/M metagenome (GOLD analysis project Ga0209211, IMG submission 183992) | Groundwater microbial communities from Rifle, Colorado, USA - Groundwater A2 (SPAdes) (version 2) | ecosystem: Environmental > Aquatic > Deep subsurface > Groundwater | place: Rifle, Colorado... | reverse complement strand
TTCTTGAAGGCACAATGCTCAGCGAGGGCAGGGGCACAACAAGGCCCTTTGAGATATTCGGGGCACCGTATATCAGGCCTGAAAGCCTTGTCAAAAGGCTAAGAGAATTCAAACTGCCAGGCGTAGCATTCAGACCGATGTTCTTCCAGCCTACCTTCCAGAAACACTCTGGCAAACTCTGTGGAGGCGCACAGATACATGTCGCGGACAGGGACAAATTCAGGCCCTTTAAAACAGGCGTGGCAATACTAAAGGCAGTGCATGACCTGTATCCTGAAGATTTTTTATGGAAACAACCCCCTTATGAATACGAGACAGCGAAGATGCCGATAGACATACTTGCAGGCACTGATCGTCTCAGGAAAGAAATAGAAGCAGGTGAAGATGTTGAGCGCATGGAACAATGGTGGAAGGCCCAGTGCTCTCTCTTTCAAAAAAATGTGACGCGAAAATTCATGATATATGACTAATAACATAAATTGTTTTATTTTAGCTGCAGGCCTCGGCGAGCGGCTGAGGCCGATTACTAACCATATCCCGAAACCCCTTCTGCCGATACTCGGAAAGCCGCTGGTAGAGGGCATCGCCGAGAGATTTTCCCTGGTATCTTCCGGCAAGATAGGTATAAACCTCCACTATAAAGCCGATATGCTCAGGGACTGGGCCAAAAACTCGGCATTCTCCGAGCGGACCGAATTGTTTCTCGAAGACCCGATTCTCGGCACAGGCGGTGCATTGAAAAATGCAGAACGGTTTCTTTCAGGCGGGCATTTTCTTGCGCATAACTCTGACATTGTCTCTGACATTGACCTTTCGCGCCTGATAGAAACACACCTTTCCGAAGGCAATATCGCAACGCTTGCCACCCATAATTATCCGAAATTCAACAATGTTGTCATAGATGAAAAAGGCCATGTCCTGGATGTCGAGAACTCCGGCAGTTCAATGTCTGATCCTGATACCACGGGGACGAAAACAGCGTATACCGGGATTGCAGTCTACTCTCCGGAATTCCTGAAGTTTCTGCCCGCAGGCGTTTCACATATCACAGTTGCATGGCTTGCGGCAGCCAGGGCAGGACATAAGGTAAAGGCCCTCGATTTCACCGGATGTTACTGGAATGACATAGGCACGCCTTCTTCATACGCGTCTGCTGTTATGGAAGCAATGAGGGCCAAAGGGGAAATGGTTTACATCCATCCCGCAGCATCCGGCTGTTCTGATGCCGAACTGGACGGGTACCTGGCAATAGAAAGCGGGGGTGCTCTTCAAAAGGGGGCTTCCCTGAAAAATTGCATTGTGCTTCCAGGCAGCAGGGTTGAGAGCGGCCTGCACGAAAACTGCATAATCGGGCCTAATTTTATCCTTCAACTCAAAGCACCGGAGATAGGTCTTTTGATGGAAGGGGATGCTGTGCTTATCGGAACAGGCGGGTCGGACAGGAGATATCTAAGGATAAAGAGAGACGGACGGACAGCAGTGATCATGCAATGCGCACCTGGAGACCCTGATTTCAAGCGCCACATAGAATATACAAAGTTCTTTCTCAGGCATTCCGTGCCTGTGCCTGAAATAATAGAGACCGGACCTGGCAACGCAAGGGCCCTCTTTGAAGACCTGGGAGACATGTCTTTATACAACTGGCTTAAATGTCCAAGGCAGGAAGGACATATTGAGGCCATGTATAAAAAGGTCCTGGACATACTTGTTTTGCTTCACACGGATATTACAGAAAATTCATATGAATGTCCCTTTATCGGGGAGAGGACATTTGATTACGACCACCTGCGCTGGGAAACAGGATATTTCATGGAAAGGTTCGTTAAGGGAACACGGGACCTCCGGATAAAAGACCCTTCAGCCCTTGAAGATGAATTCCATAATCTGGCAATGAAGGTAAACGCTTTCCCCAAAACTGTTATTCACCGTGACTTTCAGTCCCAGAATATCATGGTCACAAACAATGAAACGCCAAGGCTGATTGATTATCAGGGGGCAAGGATAGGCCCTCCTGCGTATGATGTGGCATCAATATTATGGGACCCGTATTATTGCCTCGGGGACGAAATGCGGGAGCGTCTTTTAAAATATTATGTGGACCAGGCAGGCGCTGAGGGCCTCCTGCCTGCCTTGCTGTATTGCCGTTTGCAGAGGCATATGCAGGCGCTTGGGGCATATGGTTTCCTGTCTGCGGTAAAAGGGAAGAAGTACTTCATGAAACATGCTGTTGAGGGAACACGGCTGTTAAAAGAAGATGCCACTCTTGTGAAAGACGAGTATCCTGAATTGTATCATCTGGTCAAAGACCTGTAATACCGCAACCAGGGCGTGATTAATGTTGTGCAGGCATGTTTGATTGCAAATTTATGGTAATGATTTTTATTGGAGATCAATGATATTATGTCAATACTGTCCAATATGCTTATGCAGGCATTTTTATCATGGGCAAGTATGATATTATGTAATTATGCAGTTGCACCATGCTGTGTGCAAAATTTGTGTGTTTTGGACGGGAAATGAAGGGCAAAGCCTTAGAGAAAATAATATCCGAGACCGTTGATATTCCAAGCCTTCCTGCTGTAGCGGCAAAGGTTATGAAACTGATGGACAGCGAATATGCTTCGGTTGATGAGCTTGAGGGTATAATCCAGATTGATCAGGCCCTTTCAACAAGGCTCCTCAGGATCGCAAACTCTGCATATTATCTCAAAGGCAGAAGGATAGACTCTGTTTCCAGTGCAATAATCCAGATCGGGTTCAAAACAATGAAATCCCTCGTAGTCGCCACATCAATAAAGGACATTCACAGGAAATTCGGTCTCTTTGAACAGAAATTGTGGGAGCACGGTCTCGGTGTCTCTATTGCTGCATCCATGATCGCAAAAGAGACCCGCATGGCGTCAGCGGATGAGGCGCTTGTCGCAGGCTTGATCCATGATGTCGGCAAGACCGTTCTTAACAACAGCATGTCAGAAACATATGCCCTGGTAGTAGAAAAGGTTTATGGAGGGGAGATGTCATTCGTAGACGCTGAAAATGAGATGCTTGATTTTAATCATTGCAGCGTAGGTGGTTTTGTTGCCAGGAAGTGGAAATTGCCGAAAAACCTTGAAATGGTCATTGAGTATCACCACTCAGACACGTTCCCGGCGCAGGATGAAGGGGTTGACGAGACCCTTTGTCAGATTGTTAAGGTAGCTGACGCATTATGCCTGAACCTTGGGATTGGCTTTCAAAATCTGAATATCCCTATAGATATTGAATCCATCGGCTTGACAGAAGAAAGGCTCGACGAATTGAAGAAAAATGTTGAACTTGCCTATTCTGAACAGAAGGCAGACCTGTTGGGTTCGAATTAAAAAATAGTGGACTATGATATAATTTTCAATGGCAATACTCGAGATCAGAACATATCCTGATGACGTACTGAAAAAGAAGGCCCTACCTGTAGAAAAGGTCGACAAAAGCCTGCAGCGCCTTATTGATAACATGATAGAGACCATGTACGCGGCCCCCGGCATAGGCCTTGCCGCCCCGCAGGTCGGTGTTTCAAAGAGACTGCTGGTCATTGATATAAGCTCAAAGGAAGAGAAAATCCCGCTGATTGTTTTAATCAATCCCGAAATAACAGAGTCCGATGGACTTATTGATTCAGAAGAGGGGTGCCTCAGCCTGCCTGACTATACGACAGTTGTTAAAAGGGCGGACAGGCTGATCGTTAAAGGCCTTGACAGGGACGGCAGCCCGGTTGAAATGGAATGTACAGGGCTCCTTGCAAGGGCCATACAGCATGAGATAGACCACCTCGACGGTGTTCTTATCGTTGACAGGCTCAGCGCCGTCAAGAGAGAGTTTTTCAAGAAAAGATACCTGAAAAAGGCAGTGGTCAGTGCTCAGTGACCAGTGTCCTGAAAAGATTAATGCTATCTGCCGGTTATTTACTATAGGCTACTGAAAATGGCCCTTATCTTTTTCGGCACCCCCCAATTTGCCGTACCGGCATTAAAGGCATTGATTAATGAAAAAGAAGATGTTGCACTTGTTGTTACCCAGCCTGACAAGGCAAAGGGCAGGGGACATGTGCTTTCATCCCCTCCTGTAAAGGACGTTGCATTAGCAAATGACATAAGGGCCATTCAGCCGCCCAAGATAAGGAACGAGGACTTTTATAAGGAACTGGCAGAAGTGAGGCCTGAGTTTATAATTGTGGTGGCTTACGGGAAAATCTTGCCTGAAGAAGTACTCCGGACCCCAAAATCCGGTTGCATAAATGTCCATGCCTCGCTTTTGCCCAAATACAGAGGCGCTGCCCCAATTCAATGGGCATTGATAAATGGCGAAAAGATCACCGGGGTTACAACAATGCTTATGGATAAAGACCTTGATACAGGAGACACGCTCGTACAGGAAGCACTTGCAATAGAGGACAACGACAATTCTGAGACCCTGTCAGCAAAGCTTTCAGAACTGGGCGCAAAAACGCTTATCGAAACCATCAGGGGGATAAGGGCGGGAAATGTCAGGCCTATGCCACAGTCAGGTGATGCCACTTATGTGCCTGTACTTAAAAAAGAAGACGGCAGAATTGACTGGAACAGGAACGCAGGGGATTTGTTTAATTTTGTAAGGGGAATGTATCCCTGGCCTTCTGCTTTCTGCTATCTTGGCAATGAGATGATAAAGATAATAAAGGCCAGACCACTCGAAGGCAATGGGATTCCCGGCAGAATTGAGAAGGCTGCAAAAGATGGGTTGATCATTGGGACCGGCCAGGGCCTTCTGATAATTGAAGAACTCCAGCCGCAAGGCAAAAAGCCAATGTCCTCTTCAGCATTCATATCAGGACGGAGACTGAAAGAAGGTCATGAGAAATTTTCTTAGGGGCATAATACTAAAGATACTGTACCCGCTCCTGATGCTTGCCGGTGCATTCCTCAAAGACAGGAAAGAGAAACTGCAGATGGTTGTTATTGACCTTAACAACAGGCTTGTCAGGGCAGAACCGGAAAGATACAGGACAAAGAGGATATTGCTCCTCCTGCCGCACTGCCTACAGATAAATGACTGCGACGTCAGGATAACAAATGATATTTACAACTGTAAAAGGTGCGGGAGATGTGAGATAAAAGACCTCATACAGATCGCGACTGATAATGACCTGAAACTGTTTGTCGCGACCGGCGGCAACCTTGCAAGGCGCATAGTGAGCGATATTAAACCTGAGGCGATTGTGGCTGTTGCATGTGAAAGGGACCTCAGCAGCGGAATAGTAGATATATATCCCATGCCTGTTATCGGGATACCGAATGAGAGGCCTTTTGGTCCATGCGTTAATACAAGGGTTGATCTTGCAAAGGTAAAAGAAGCTATAGAATTTTTCGGAAAATAAAGGAGATAAAAATGAACATACTTGTGCGGAATTTGCCAAGGGGATTAACTGGAAATGACCTGTTGAAGCTGTTCCAGCCATTTGGAATCATAAAATCATATAACATAGTTACTGACGAGGGCTCTGGCAACTCAAAGGGGTTCGGGTTTGTTGATATGCCGGACAATACTGAGGCCTCAGCAGCTATAAAAGCGCTTAACGGTAAACTTATCAACAACTTAAAGATAAGGGTAAAAGCCGGGAATCCACCCCGCAAAACTTCGTCCAAACCTGCTGGGACAAAGTCGAAACGCTTTGAGACCAAGGGCAAAAGGAGACCTGCCGGAGCGCAGCAGCAGCGTCAAAGCCCGGCGACCTAAGCGAGAAAGTAGGGGCTGATGTAAAAAAGTGGATGCCGGAAAAGTAATTTATTACCAGTTTCTCTTCACGGCTTTTTTACCTTCAAGCCCTCTATGCGTTTGAAGTCTTTTTCATCATATGTAAATACTGTTTCATAGCCCTTCTCAAGTCCCCAGTAGCCCATTACCGCATCTGCGAATTTTACATTTTTTGTTTCATAGACCAGCAGGGCTTTTCTAAAAACGTCTTCCCTTTCTATTCGTAACTGCGGGGTGTTGAGTATGGCGGTCACCAGTTCCCGGATTGAACTTCTATTGAATTTATATACCTTCTCAAGCACCCATACGATTTCAAGAATTGCAACCGGCAGTACGTAAAGCGCGCTAACTTCCCCTTCGGCATTACGAATAAGTTTCTCCACTGCCTTGATCTTTACGTCGTCATCCTTGACCAGAAGACGCAGGATCACGCTTGTATCTACAAAAGCCTTACTCATGTTCTTTGGCCGCCTCGGCAATGGCTTGCTCGCGGATTTCAGCAATAGTCATGCCTTTAGAGGGTAATATCCCAATAAAATCAAAGATTGTCTTGCCCTTTTTCAATATAAGCTGGTCCGCCTGAGTCTCCAGCATAAGCGTATCCCCTTCCTCTATATGCAGTGTTTTGCGGACTGCCTTGGGTAAAGTAATCTGGCCTTTCGGCAACACTTTTACTGCGAGCATAATTCCTCCTACTGATTTTATTATTCCTATATAACTATTATAGTCGGAATTATATGTTTTATCAAGCAGATTTGTGAGCCCCTCAGTTTGCCCGCAAAGCCTCTACAATATTCATTCTTGATGCCTTTATCGCGGGCAGCAGCCCTCCGGCCAGGCCCATGACAAGTGAAAAAAGAAGGGATTGCCAGATAATCTCAAAGGAGAGAGAGAATGAAAAAGCGAGTTCTGAGAAGGTCTGGAAATTCATTGTGGAGATTGTAAAAAGCTGCATGAAAGAGGCAAAAAACAGGCCTATACAACCACCGATAAAACTCAAAAGCAGTGACTCCATGATAAAGGCCGCGAGTATACTCCTTCTATTAAACCCAAGCGCGCGAAGTGTCCCGATTTCACCCACACGGTTTGCAACTGCCGAGTACATTGTGATCATTGCGCCTATAACAGCCCCAAGGGAGAAGATTATGGTCAACGACATGCCCATTATCCTCAGAAACTTTGCCATGACCTCGGACTGATCAGCATAGTATTGGGTCTCCCTGCTTACATCAACTGTAAGGCGGGGGTCGGTTTCAAGCCGCGCCTTCAGTTTTTCAAACTCTGAAGGGTCCCGCATCTTAAATGTCACAGACGAATAAACAGGCCTGCGGAAGGCCTGCATAAGCTGGTCCGAGTCCCCCCATATTTCTGAGCCAAAGCCGGTATTGCCTGCATCAAAAATTCCGACAACTGTCCAGTCCCTCATGCCAAAGCGAAGGGTCTCTCCAATGCCCCCGCCCCTGAACCTCCTTGCAATGCTCTGGCCTGCAATGATTTCCGAAGAACCGGGTCTCGGCATATGTCCCTCAACAAGCCTGATCTGGGGCCTCAAAAGCAGGGAAGATCCGGATATTCCCCTGATCACGACATTGGATTGCTTTTCGCTGCCCCTTTTGGGAAGACTGATGAGCACAACAACCTCCTTCGCAAGAAGCGGCCTGCCGTCAGCGCCCAACATGACCTCAGGCTGGGTCTCAACTATGGCAGCCTGAGCTCTTTCTACGCCGCTCTGCACCTCGGACTTTGAGGCCTTGCGGATTACAATGGCGTTGTCGTAACTCCCTGTTTCTACAAGGGTTTTTTGCAGTCCCTCTGCAAGCATCATGATGGCGGCAAAGACAAAGACTACAAGGGCCATGCCTGATGCAGTGAGTATGGTAGTCAACCTGCGTGTAAAGAGGTTGCGGAAACTATAGTAAACAGGGATTGCCATTACCCTATTTTCCTCAAACCATCGGCTATGCGGATATTAACAGTACGGACAGTAGGCACAATTGCCGCAACCACACCCACTATTATAAAAGATGCGATGTCCATATAAATGGTTTCTCCGGCAACATTAAAAATCGGGAAAAAAGCGCCCATGGCATCTCCAAAAGCTTTTGCTGCCGGGAAAGTGGCAGCTATCCCTAAAGCACACCCGATACCTGTAATCACCAGTGATTCGCCGAATATTAATGCGGCAATATACCAGCCTCCGAAACCGAGGGCCTTTAATATCGCATACTCCCCTGTACGCTCACGCGCTGCCATTGCCATTGTATTGGCTACTACAGCCATAATGATGATTATAATAACGAATGAAACGAGCTGTATCGCTATTACTATGGCCTCTGTCATGGAGACAAAACTCATCTGGAATGCCTTTTCTGTTTCTGTCAATGTCTCTGCAAGAGAATTCTTAAATAGCTTATCAACAGCAGCTGATGCCTCAGCAGCCTGATTTGGATTGGAGATGCCGATTACAAAAAAACCGACCTGGTCAGCCCGGCGGGGTATTGTCTTTTTAAGGGTCTCATTAATGTAGTCCCAGTGGAATATCAACTGTGATTCATCAGTGCTCTTGTCCCTGCCCTTATAAATGGCGCGAATGATCAGCTCCCAATTCCCGGGGAAGATAGTCCCTTTCAGAGTAACAACATCTCCCAGCTTCCACCCGAATCTTTCAGCCAGTTTACGGCCAACAACAGCGCCTCTCCTGTCTCTCAGAAGTGCGGCCTCCTGATCAGGGCTAATAATCAGTTCTGGATACAGCTCAAGATAGGTCTTCAGCTCCATCGCAAAGTTCGCAAAGAAGTTCTTCTCGTCAATATAAATGCCGCCGAACCAGGTGCCGTAAGAGACCTGTTTCACCCCCTCCACCTGCCTGATCTTGTCCTTGTACGATATTGGGAGCGAAAAAATCAGAGAGATTGCGTTCCTTGTCACAAGCCGGTTTGCAGAAGACGCCTCTACTCCTGCGTACCAGGCGCTGACCACTGTCCTAAGAAGGCCGAAGGCGAGTATGGCAATAGTCATGCCGAGTATTGTCAGATAAGTGCGGAGCTTGTGGCGAAAGGCGTTTTTAAACAGGAGCTTGATTAAATTCATGCAGGACACCTTTATCCAATTGCCTGATAATATGGGCTTTTTCAGCAGCCCTGGGGTCATGGGTCACCATTATAATCGTCTTGCCTGACTCTGTATTTAATCTGGCCATAAGCTGGAGGATCTCTTTTGCAGACACCCTGTCAAGGTCTCCTGTAGGTTCATCAGCCACCAGTATGACCGGATCTGTAACAACAGCGCGGGCAATCGCTACACGCTGCTGCTGGCCGCCTGAGAGTTGACCGGGGTAATGGTCTATGCGGTCTTCCAGGCTGACGACCCTCAAGGCCATCTCAACATGCTCCCTCCGCTCTTTTTTGGAAAGACCTGTAAGGAGAAGCGGCAGTTCGACATTTTCAAAGGCAGTCAGCACAGGTATAAGATTGTAAAACTGGAAGATGAACCCCACATTGCCCGCCCGCCATTGTGCCAGTTCAGTCTCTGAAAGCACGGCGATATCAACCCCGCCAATAATTATGCTCCCGCTGTCAGCCCTGTCAATGCCCGCTATCAGGTTTAACAATGTGCTCTTGCCCGAGCCGGAAGGCCCCATTAAAGCAAGGAACTCCCCTTCGTCAATGCTGAAGGTTATGTCCTCCAGCACCGGAATAGTCTGGGAACCCCTGACATACGACTTTGACAGGCCCTTTATTTCAACAACCGCTTTATTATTCATTATTGCTTTCCTATTTATGGTTCGACCAGAAGTAGGTGCTTAAGCACAAGCTCACCATGACAAGCTACCTCGTCTGTTGAAGGATTATTTTTCTTCGATCTTTATTTTTGTACCGCTCTTCAATTTCGCAGGCGGATTGATGACCACCTTGTCCCCTGCCTTTACACCGCTCAGGACTTCAACAAAATCACCGAACTGGGGACCAATAACCACCGGGGCCTCAATTGCACGGCCATCCCTTACAACAAAAACCGCCTTCTTTTCGGCACGCCCTGCCAGGGCGGAGGGATTTACAGTAACTCTCGGCTTCTGCTCACCTGCTGCCACAGGCCTTGACAGGAAAGCTACCTTGGCGCTCATTTCAGGGAGAATGCGCCTGTCCCTGTCAAGGAACCTTATCTTTACCATTACCGTTGCCTTACTGCGGTCTGCTGTAGGCACAATCATATGCACCACGCCGCGAAACCGGGCATCAGGGAGCGCGTCGAGTTGTAATTCACAGGCCTGTCCTGCCTTTACCTTCCCGAGATTTGATTCAGACACATCTGCTTCAACCTGCAGGGACCCCATGTCCGCAATGGTAACTACAGCGGCCTTTGCATTGGCAGCAGCGCCCAGGGGCGTGATAATGTCTCCTATATCAGCATTTTTCGTCAATACCACCGCGTCAAAAGGGGCACGGATAAGCGTATATTCCACCGCTACGCTTGCGCCCCGGAGCACTGCTTCGCTGGCCTTAATTCCAGACCTTGCCCCTTCAACCGCAGCCATTGCCTTTTTGTACCGCGCATCTGCCGCGTCATAACCGGCCCTTGCAGTATACCCTTTTGCCAAAAGCTCTCCTTCCCTCTTTAGCGCAATCGCTGAATCATTCAATTCAGCCTCAGCCTGCTTCAGGCTTGACTTGGCAACCCCAAGATTTGCTTCAGCCTGCCCCTTTGATGAGGCAACATCATCGCTTTCAAGGCGGGCCACAACCTGATCTTTTTTTACAATGCTGCCCTCTTCAACCCCTATCCAGACCAGCCTGCCTGTTGTTTTCGATGCAATAGCGGCCTTGCGCTGCGCTACTACATAGCCGCTGGCGTTTAAAAGCGTTAATGATTGCGAGGGGTATGTCATGGAAACCGCTGAGACACTGACACTGACAGTTGGAGCAAATACACCGTTTAAATACAAAACGAACAAGAAAACAATTGCAAGGACAGTGGTGGCCCAGTAAAGATACCTTTTCAGACCTCTTTTCTTTGGCATGCCTGCTGACTTGTCTATTTTAAATTTTGAAAGGTCTTCGATCGCCATTTATTAAACGCCTCCATCAACGATTTATGGGTCATAACGAATTATTATAGCAGAATATTCCGCTGGCTGTTGAAAGCACTGCCCATACTAAGAGCGTCTAACAAAATAAATTGTTGCATGACGTTTATTCTTCTGCTACATTTTAAATTAAGAGTGATGGCAAAAATAAGGAGGTCAATTATGGCACATAAGAAATCTGCAATGACAATTTTTTTTCTGGTCTCAGCGCTTTTACTTATCAGCTCATACTCACACAGCGCAGAATACGCGAATCCTCAATTACTGGTGACTCCTGAATATGTGGAAAAAAACGCCGGGAAACTCGTTTTGTTAGACTGCCGCGATGAAAAAGATTACTTGGCCGGTCACATACCAGGCGCTGTAAACCTCGGCGGCGCATGCGGGAAAGTATTGAGGGACACCTCTCTGCGGGTAAAAAAGACTGCAGACCTCGAAAAAATGTTAAGCAAGGCCGGGGTGGGCATGGATAAGCCCGTTGTGATTTACGCGGACGCAAAACTCATTACAAGCGCTACTGTGGCGTTCTGGATTCTAGAGTATCTCGGCCACGATAAGGTCTCTCTTCTCAACGGCGGCATAGATGAGTGGCTTGAAGGCAACAGAAAGACTGAGAATGCAGCTACAAAACTTCCACCAGCGACTTTCAAGGCAAAAGTCATTAAAAACAGGATTGCAACAACAGCGGAGATGATACAGATAGCAAAGGGAGAAACAAAAAATGTGAATGTCGTTGATTCAAGGACTGAAAAGGAACATGCTGGAACAGATATACGGGCCGTTAGAGGCGGCCATATTCCCAATACTACCATCAACCTGTCTCATGTTAAAACCTACGATGTCCAGACAGGCAAGATACATTCGATGGATGATCTTGAAAAGCTTTTGGGTAAGCTCGACAAAAACAGACGGACTATAGCTTATTGCCAGACAGGGACACGGTCCACACTCATTTATATGGAATTACGCCTTATGGGGTTTAAGGAGCCTGTCAATTATGACGACTCGTGGATAATTTACGGAAGCAACCCGGATTGCCCTATTGCGGAAGAAAACTGGTATGATTTCGTAAAAGTTAATGAAGCCCTGAAGGCAATAGATGGATTGAAAAAAGCTATTGAGGAATTGAAAACTAAAAAATAATAAGGAGGATATAACCCATGAAAACAAAAACTATTGCTGTTCTGTTTGCAGTTTTGATATTTGCGATAAGCTCCGCCAGCCCCGTGTTTTCCGCCCACAAGGACGAACAGGGCGTTGTTAAGGGAATAATAACCAAAATTGAGATATCCGAACTCGAAATAACTGTAAAAGACGAAAAGGGTGTGGAAAGGAAGGTCAAGACAAAAGACGCTTCCTTCAAAGCCGGCGACCGCGTGGTCATTAAAGACGGCAAATTAATGCTTGAAGTCAAACCTATAACAGGAGGGTATTAAAAGAGATGTTCCACGTGGAACATTAAAAGACAGTCCACTGCTGGGGAAGGAAAAGCCTTTCGTATGTCATAAGCGCAAAGCTGTCGGTCATCCCCGCGATAAAGTCACAGACCATCCTGTGCTTGTCCAGCTTTTTCTCAGGAGGGATGTCCTGAAAGACCTCGTCAATATTTTCAAGGTAATACGCATAAAGGGCATTCAAAATGCCCTTTGCCTTGTTAAATTCTTTTCTTATTACACTGCTCTCATAAACCCTCTCAAAAAGAAAGTCCCTGAGCCTGTAAACCGCATCCGCCATCTCTTCAGACATTCCAATGCGAGTCTTGTCGTCGTTTAAAAACGTCTTTATCACATCCCTTACCATTGTATCAATCCGCTTTGCATAGACATCGCCGATGACCCTGATAATATCTTTGGGCGTTTCAGCCTTTTTCATTACCCCTGCCCTGATAGCATCATCAAGGTCATGGTTAATGTACGCAATAATGTCGGACACACGGACCACCATGCCCTCAAGTGTTGCGGGATTATCTTTTGCATTGTCAGACACAAGAAGCCCTTTGCCTTTTGAGTGTCTTGCTATCCCATCTCGCACCTCAAATGTAAGATTAAGGCCCTGACCGTTTCTCTCCAGAAAATCCACGACCCGCAGGCTCTGGGTATAATGGTCAAAACCTCCGGGATAAATCTCCCTTAAAACAGCCTCCCCTGCATGTCCAAATGGCGTATGCCCCAGATCATGGCCAAGGGCAATCGCTTCAACAAGGTCTTCATTCAGCCTTAGTGCCCTTGCTATTGTCCGGCCTATCTGGGACACCTCAAGCACATGCGTAAGCCTTGTGCGGTAGTGGTCTCCTTTCGGGGCCAGAAAGACCTGGGTCTTGTGTTTTAATCTCCTGAAGGCCTTTGAATGGATAATCCTGTCCCTGTCTCTCTGAAAACAGGTGCGGAGGTCGTCCTCTTTTTCAGGTTTAGCCCTGCCCTTGCTGCCTGAGCTGAGACATGCCCCTGGATGGAGTATCTTTTTTTCTATTTCCTCTGTCTGTTCGCGGATATTCATTTTTGTTGCAATTATTCTATCACATGCTTATAATTTATATACAAAAAAGCTTCATTTTATTCTTATGAACTATGAACCAAATTAATTCTTCGCAAATTACAACTCTTCTCAGCTCCCTGCCAGGCCTCACTACTCCGGCAGGAAGCAATAACTCTGCGCTGACAGGCGTAACCGCAAAAAGCGCCCCTTCAAAAACCGTAACCAATAAAGATACCTTAACCAGCATCTCGTCTTCCGCCAAAAGTCTGAACAGTTTGTACAGCGATATTAAGAAATCCGGAAACGAAGCATCTATATCAGGCTTTAAGCAGTCTATAATCAGCATGGCCTCCGGTTTGAACAGTTCAGGACTCAATAATTTCGTAAAGATGGGAGAAAAAGCATTTAAGGAAAAAGGATCTTCATTTTTTACGGGAATGCTAGAAACATATAACGATCTGACCAAAAACAAAAAAAGTCTTCTTGCCGATTCATTCTTAAAGGAAGCAGGAGAAACATTCGCCCTTGGATTGGAGTCTTCAAAGAGTTTTGCAAATAGCTCAAGACATATTCTGCAAAGTGAGGAAAAAACCAGGAATAATACAGCCATCTCCGGCGCCGAGGCCTTGGGAGAGTTTGTTTCTGCCTGGAAAGATATCAGGTCTCAAGACACCTCAACAGAGGAAAAAACAGCCCGGACAGAAGAACTGGCCAAAAACATAGACACTAAAACCAACACAATGGACATTGTAGAGTATGTCAGACAATTACGCCTGCAGGCCAAGTTAAACCCTAAAATAATCCATGGCTAAGTAACCTTAACGTTGTATATAGGGAGGGGAGTAATGCCCCAACGTCTTGTCAGTTAGCCGACAATCAACTCCGAGATATTAATGTTAATAATTGAATTCTCGCCAACAATGCCTTGTAACCGCATGATCAGCTCGTCTTTTAATTTCAACTGTTCCGCCGGATCTTTCAGCCGTTCTGCCGTATATGTTGATAAAATACTGAGCAGGCAGTCCCTTGTCTGTACTGTTTGACGCTTAAATTTATTAGCTGTTTCCAAAGTCTTAACTTGTACAGTGATACCGATCTTGGCCGCCCTTGTAGAAGCAGAGCCGGACTTTGGATCCAGCATATTCACCACTATGGGATCTAATTTTACATAAATGGGCTTATCTTCGGATCCCTCTATCTTTTCAGTTTGCTTGGTAGTTTCTGCAAGTGACATGGCATTATTAACCATAGGCGCCGGACGAAACCGTAATCCAAGGACTATCAACAAAGCATATAAAACAATCAGGATTATTATTTTACGCATAGCAAAGTATAGATATTCATATTTCTCCAGTGTTAACTGAGAGGACCGGCACGACGTACATTGTGCGACTTAAATTATAGAAGCGCAGCTGTTATTCCTTTTACGAGTGCTGCTGTTTCGCTGTCCCTGACTGTACGGGCATCAATTATTAATGCCTCCTCTTTAATCCGCGCAATAATCGGCGGTTTGTTATGCCGCAAGCGTTCTTCCAGTCTGTTGACAGAAAGCCCGGTTGGTTGGATTGCAACAACATAAGTTTTGAACTCAATTTCAGGAAGCGCGCCACCTCCGGACTGAGATGAGTCCTCAATTACATTTATTTGAGCAATTTTTTCATGTGAAGCCCCGAGCTTCCTTTTAAGCGCCTGCGATATCTTCTTTGCCCGCTCCTTTATTTCCTCCGGCTCTTGCAGCAGCATATTTAATGTCGGGACCTCCTGCCTGGCCTTGTCCTCATCAAGATAAGACATGAGCGTGGCCTCAAAGGCCGCAAGGGTCAGCT
>Ga0209211_10007601_pt1 | contig 15151 bp, 16 predicted proteins | sample RifGroA2_FD_183992 | JGI IMG/M metagenome (GOLD analysis project Ga0209211, IMG submission 183992) | Groundwater microbial communities from Rifle, Colorado, USA - Groundwater A2 (SPAdes) (version 2) | ecosystem: Environmental > Aquatic > Deep subsurface > Groundwater | place: Rifle, Colorado... | reverse complement strand
AGCGAAACATGGAAAATAGCTTTTTGGGCTGGTTCATCAAAACAAGGAAAAGCCCTTCTTGCATCCGTGGCTTCAAACTGGGTTGTTGCTAAATAATGTTCTTTATTTGAAACGGTGTATCTACTTCTGTAAAATCCACGCATTTTGTCATTAAGAATTCCCTTAAACACTAAAGTCAATTTAACTTTTCCAATGGGAATAAATTTGGGAAATAAAAAAGTTGCCGTTTCTTTCTTTTCATTGTAAGAAATTTTTTTGGCAAATACTTTATTTTCCCACATGTCTGACATGTGGACTGTCTCTATTTCAAGTTCTTTAGAGTGAAGAGTTAATGTTTTTGTTGGTTTTAGAATAGAGAGGGTGATTGTTTCAATACCCTCAAAAGTAAAATTTTCCAAATCAGGGCGTAACTGTATATCGTATTTTATTGGGATAACACTTTTCGAAAGGCGGACACTTCTATTTTTCATAAAGAAATGTTAGCATATAATAATGGAAACGGAAAGTTATACAGTAAAAACAACGGGTTTTGAAGGTCCATTTGGACTGCTTTTAGACTTGATCGAGAAGCGCAAACTTTTTATCAATGATGTATCGCTGGCGAGTGTGACTGAAGACTATCTAAATTATATGAATAAATTAGGTGGTCTCAATTCTTGTGGTTCTACAGAGATTACTAGTTTTATCCTTATAGCTTCAACTCTAATTTTAATCAAATCAAAATCACTTTTACCTAATTTAGACCTCACAGTAGAAGAAGAAGGCGATATAAAAAATTTAGAAGAAAGATTGCGGTTGTATAAGCTTTTTATAGAATTAGGAGGAAATATAAGGAATAATTTTGGAAAAAAAATAATTTTTGCGCCACTGGAAAGAAAAAACGAGGTTTTAGTATTTTTACCAGATGACCAAATTGCAAAAGAAAGCATGATGACCATAATTCACAAGGTTCTTGGATCAATGCCAAAAAAAATATTTTTACCTGAAGTAGAAGTACGAAAAGTTATCAGTATTGAGGAAATGATAAGTAAATTAACTCAGAGAATACAGGATTCTATCAAAATAAACTTCAAAGATTTTACCGGTAAGGCAATGACTCGGGAAGAAAAAGTTTTTACAATTGTTGGATTTTTAGCAATGTTAGAGCTCGTGAGAAATGGAATACTCCATGTTGTTCAGGAAAATAATTTTGAAGATATTATTATTACAAAAAATCAATTATGAATTTAGAATCAAAAATTGAAGCAATCTTATTTTGGAAGGGTGAACCAATTTTACGAAAGAAACTGGCGGAAATCCTGTCTGCGCAGGCAGGTTTGAAAGTGGAAGAGGTAGAAATAAATGAGAGTATTGAAAAATTAAAAGAAAATTTAAAAGAAAGGGGAATAGTATTACTGGAAAAAGGATCCGAAATTATGCTCGGGACAGCGCCTGAACTTTCTAAACTTTTTGAAGATTTGCAAAAAGAAGAATTGAATAAAGAACTTTCTAAAGCAAGCTTAGAAACATTATCCATCGTACTTTATAAAAATGGAGTGAGTCGAGCCGAGATTGATTACATTCGGGGAGTAAACTCGAGTTTTACTTTGCGCGCATTGTCCGTTCGTGGGCTTCTAGAAAAAAGTTTAGATCCAAAAGATAACAGGCGTTATATTTACAAACCAAGTTTTGAACTTCTGTCCTATCTGGGCATAAAATCAGTAGAAGAATTGCCAGATTATGGCGAAGTTGCTAATTCTATCAATCTGGTAGCGGAAAATTTAAAGGAAATTGATTAAATAAAACAATTTGTATTTTAAAATAAAGCGTGTAAGATAAGATCATGATCCTTCGAATTTTTGTTTCCATTTTTCTTTTATTTTCAATACTTTTTATGCCCTTTTGGGTGTCTGTCGTGTTAGCGTTTGTAAGCATAGCGTATTTCCAATTTTTTCTAGAAGCTGTCTTTTTGTTTTTTCTATTGGATTTACTTTATGGAGTAAGAGAGATTAAACTTTTTAATATGGTTTTCGTTTCTTTTATTACAATGCTTGCCTGTTTTATAATTTTAGAATTATTAAAAAAGAAACTGAAATTTTATCCCAACAATTAAATAGTAGTGAGAATATTTAAAAAAAATAAAATCAAAGAAGCAATCTCTTTCGTAGAACCGGACGAAATTTTTCTTGATTCAAAAAATTTACAAAACTTTAATCGTCAACAATTCGAAGGTCGAATAGAGAAACCAATTCCAAGAAAAACTGTAAATTTTCTTGGAATTTTTTTTCTCTTTACAATATTAATATTTGGAGCTCGTTTAACATATCTTCAAGTGCAAAATGGTGCTGAATACAAAAAAAGAAGTGAGAATAATACCTTAGGAAAAGTAAATATTTTTGCAGAAAGGGGAATAATTTACGACAGAAATAAAAAAGAATTAGCTTGGAACAAGAAAGACACAGAAAATCATCCCCAAAGCGAAAATCCAACTCCTGCAATCCGTACTTATCTATCGCCTGGATTTTCACACATATTGGGCTACGTAAGTTATCCAACAAAAGATGATCTGGGGAATTATTGGCAAATCGAATTTGTAGGTAAAGATGGATTAGAAAAAGAATACAACGATAGAATAAAAGGAGAAAACGGATCAAAAATAATAGAAACAGACGCCAGGGGAATTATTCACTCAGAAAATATTATAAATACTCCAAAACAGGGAAATGATTTAGTAATCAGTATCGATTCAAGAATTCAGATGAAATTATTTAATTCTATTAAATATTTATCAGAAAATAATGGATTCACGGGTGGGGCGGGAATTATAATGGATGTCCAAAATGGAGAAATTATAATTTCTACCAGTTTTCCAGAATATGATTCTGAAATTTTATCTTTAGGCAAGGACGTAAATAAAATTAATAGCTATATAGTTGATAAAAGAAAATTTTTCTTAGATAGAACTGTTTCCGGGCTTTATGCTCCAGGATCAATCGTTAAACCATTTTTTGCCTTGGGCGCTTTAGTGGAGGGGATAATTGATCCATCTAAAAAAATTCTTTCAACCGGTTCTATTTCAATTCCAAATCCCTACTTTCCAGATCAAAAAACTATTTTTAAGGACTGGAGAATAAATGGTTGGACAGATATGGCAGAAGCTTTGGCTGTTTCCTCAGATATTTATTTTTATGCAATTGGTGGAGGTTTTGAAAATCAAAAAGGACTGGGTATTGCAAATATTGAAAAATATGCAAAATTTTTTGGTTTTGAAAATAAAACTGGAGTTGATTTGCCAGATGAGAAAAAAGGCATTATTCCAAATCCGGAATGGAAAATAGCAAACTTTAAGGGAGACCCTTGGCGGATTGGGGACACTTATCATACAGCTATCGGACAATACGGATTTCAAATTACTCCCATAGAAATGGTCAGAGCTGTTTCTGCTCTTGCAAACAACGGAAAACTTTTAACTCCCCATTTTATATTAGGTGATCTACAAAAAGAAAATCAAGTCTCCGAAATAGATTTTAAAAAAGAATATTTTAATACTATCCACAATGGAATGAGGCAAGCGGTAACTTATGGCACGGCAGTAGCATTAAATGTACCCTATGTAGAAGTTGCTGCCAAAACTGGAACAGCTCAAATTGGAGTTACCAAAAATAAAGTTAATTCTTTAGTAATTGGTTTTTTCCCATACAAAAATCCAAAATATGCTTTCACGATTATAATGGAAGCTGGTCCTTCCGTAAATAGCGTCAACGCTTCCACTATCATGCGAGAACTTCTAGACTGGATGTCTATCAATACTCCAGAATATTTTAAGTAAAAGTAATATATCATCACTATTGCATATTAATGTCTGGTTGAGGTATAATATCTCTATGCGCAAAGCATATATATTTTTGGTTTTAGGTATTTGGATGGCAGTATTGCCATATTTAGGTTTTCCGCATTCTTGGAAAAACGTCTTAATAACTCTTTCTGGGTTTGGACTTATTTATACAAGCTTCACCTTGTATAAAGAATCTAGAATAAAAGAAACCAAGAAAGAAGAAACTTTTGATAATTTTTCTGAAAATGAGTTTTTAAAAGAAGAAAAAAGGGAAGAAATTTAATATCTAATTATGCAGAAATTTTCAAGTGGGATGCGAAATACAATAATTATTTTAGCTATTCTGGGGGCTTTTTTTTTGGGTATTTACGTAAATAATTACGTTCGTCCTGAAATAGAAAAAGTTATCGGCCTTTCTAAAGAAGAAACCCCGGCTACAATTGGAATAGATTTTTCTCCTTTTTGGAAAGTCTGGAACACTATTAATGAAAAATATCCGAAAGCAAACACAACTGATCAAAATAAGATTTTTGGCGCTATTTCAGGTCTTGTGGGCTCATTAGAAGACCCATATAGTGTATTTTTCAACCCGGATGATACAAAGGCCTTTGAGGAAGAAATAGCTGGTAATTTTACGGGAATTGGAATGGAAGTTGGTATAAAAAATAAAATACTGACTGTTATTGCTCCATTAAAAGATACTCCGGCTTATAGGGAAAATATTAAACCCGGTGACAAAATTTTAAAGATTGATGAAACAGTTACTTCTGATTTAAGTATTGAGAAGGCAATTAAATTAATGCGTGGAGAAAAAGATACAGTGGTGATGCTTACAATCTTTCGAGAAGGGGAGAAGGAGCCCAGAGAAATAAAAATTACTAGAGATGTTATTAACATACCCACTCTTGATACAGAACTTCGATCAGACAGTATTTTTGTGATAAAGCTTTATAGTTTTTCTGCTAATTCTGCGAACCTTTTTCGGGAGGCAATGAAAAGTTTTGTAGAAGCTAAGACTGATAAATTACTCTTGGATCTAAGAGGAAACCCGGGCGGGTATTTGGACGCAGCTGTAGATATATCAAGTTGGTTTTTGCCAAGCGGAAAAATTGTTGTAACTGAAGACTATGGTAATGAAAAAGAGCCAGAAATATTTAGAAGTAAGGGTTATAATATATTTAGTGAAAAATTAAAATTTGTTATCTTAATAAATGGTGGATCTGCTTCAGCCTCTGAAATTGTTGCTGGCGCAATGCAAGACCACGGACGCTCAAAACTCGTCGGGAGCCAAAGCTTTGGCAAGGGTTCTGTGCAAGAGGCAATAAAAATTACTCCCAGCACTCTTCTAAAGATTACGGTAGCTAAATGGCTTACACCTAATGGAAATTTAATTACGGAAAAGGGTTTAACTCCAGATTATAAAGTAGAGATTACCAGAAAAGATTTGGATAACGGAAAAGATTCACAGTTAGACAAAGCAGTAGAGATATTATTAAAATAATAAGATTTTCGATAAATATGAGAGTAATATTTTTACAGGATGTGCCCAGAGTCGGAAGAAAATACGACATAAAAGAAGTTAACGACGGCTATGCAGTAAATTTTTTATTACCTAGAAAATTAGCTATTACCGCCACCCAGAAAGCGGTGGCAGAACTTGAAACACATAAAAGGGAAATTGTTATTGAAAAAAAAGTACAAGAGAGTTTACTCCTAAAAAATTTAGAAGAAATAAAAGGTAAAACTATCACCATAAAGGGTAAAACGAATGAATTAGGACATCTTTTCTCCGCCATTCATAAAAAGGAAATTGTTGAGGCCATGAAGGAACAAAATCATGCAGACGTCAGTGAAGAATTTATTGTTTTAGAAAAACCAATCAAAGAAGTAGGGGAATTTGAGATTCTAATTTCCATCAAAGGACAAAAATCTTCGTTTAAACTTGTAGTGGAGGGAATATGATATAATAATGATTATGCCTGAAATTAAATCAGACAAGGAAAATATAATATTGAGAAGGTTATTTTACGAACCGTATTTTTCAATTAAAAAAAATTCTCTAGCTGAAAAAAAGGCGGAATTACTTGATAAGTTAAGAAGTAAAACAAAACTTGATAGTTATAAAAGGTATCTCGGAACCCCTTTGCGTTATGCTGGGGGTAAGACATTAGCGGTTGGTCATATTATAAATCTTCTGCCTACAAACATAAAAAAGGTAGTCTCACCTTTTTTGGGTGGCGCTTCAGTAGAGATAGCTATTGCTAAAGAATTAGATATTGAAGTTATTGGATACGACATTTTTGATATATTAATAAACTATTGGCACCACCAAATAACCCAGCCGAAAGAATTAGCAAAAAGACTTGAGAAGTTTAAGCCAACAAAAGAGGAATATGCAAGAGTAAGAGAGATAATGAAAAAGCATTGGAAGGGCGTAAAAAAAATTCAAGGTCTTGATCTAGCTTCTGTATATTACTTCAATCATAATTATTCTTACGGTCCTCATTTTCTCGGTTCACAATCAAGTGTTTATCTTCGACCAGAAAGACATAGAACAACCATTGAAAAGGTAAAAAACTTCGATGTAAAAAATTTAAAAGTATTTTGTGAAAGTTTTGAAGAAGTGATTCCCAAGCATAAGAATGATTTTTTATATTGCGATCCTCCATATTATCTAGATGGAGATAGTAAGATGTTTGTTGGTATGTATCCTCACAGAAACTTTCCTATACATCATAAAGGTTTTAAGCATGAAAAACTTAGAGATCTTCTCAAGGAACACAAAGGCGGATTTATTCTCTCTTATAATGATTGCTCTACAATAAGAGAATGGTATAAAGATTTCAACATAATAGCTCCTACTTGGCAATATACTTTTAGCCAAGGAGATACAAGAATTGGTAAGAATAGAAAAGATAAAAATAATGGTTCTCACATTAAAAAATCGCACGAAGTAATAATATGGAAACTCCCAGAATAAGAAAATCAAGAGCTTCATCTTCTGATGAAGCAAGAAGATATCGTCAACAAGGACACGATGATGCTTTACTTTTTGCGCTCGCAATAGGATTAAAAAAAGACTATAAAAATGATGCCAAAGCAAAAAAGGATGTAATCGACCCGTCAGGAGACGCGCATTCTGTTAAAAGTGGAGAAAAGAAATGGCAGATCTTTCTTTACAGTGAAAAGCGTTTTGAAGAATTTAGAGTTATGAATGGAATGGGCCAACTCTTAATCGAATGTATAAAATCTTTTCCAGAAACATTTGAGGAATACCAAAAAAATAAAACTGAAGCTAAAAAAAAGTTAAGACCGCACATGGTCGCTTTAGCGGAAAAATTACAAGATAAATATAGGTTAAAAGCTTTTATGGAAAAATCTATGTTTAATGGTGGAGAGGTAAATTATCTTACAGTGTATGAAAAAAATAAGTTTCACGTTTTTTGGGGTAAAGAAGTAGAACAAATAATGGCGGACAATTTTAAAGTCACCAATTCAAAAGCTATACAAGCAGGGCAATTTCCTGAGCAGAAAGTTCTATTTAAGTTTGAAGGCACTAATCTTGCTGAGCTTGAAATGCGAAATGATAGCTCTATTCATTATAGGGAAATAAGATTTAATATGTATAAACCCAAAGCTATAAAATTACTTTTTTCTAAAATAACTTCCACAAAAAATTATAATAAGAAAGTAATTTTATATGGCGAAGCTGTAAGACATTTTGGTCGCTGGAATAACCTAAAATAAATTTATTTTAAAAGTCATAAAGAGGGGATTGTTAGTGGAGAAAATCTAATACTTATTTAGTTTACATTCACCACTTTCTTCACGACAATCTGACCGTTGAAAGAAGTTTTGCGTCTGGAGCCAAATTTGACTGTGCCGTCTTTAAGAGCGAAAAGAGTATGGTCTTTACCTAAACCCACATTATTGCCAGCCATAACGACTGTACCGCGTTGACGGACGATAATACAGCCGGACTTAGTCTGTTGCCCATCAGACAGTTTAATACCAAGATATTGTGGATTTGAATCTCTTAAGTTTTTGGCGGTTCCGCCAGCTTTTCTATGTGCCATATGTATGATAGAGTATAAACAATTTCATGGAAAAAATCAAGCGATTTTTGGAGAGCGAGAAGGGGAAAGATGTAATGATAGTTTTGATCGTTATTTTAGTCGGTTTAAGCTCGTTTGAGCTAGGTAGACTATCAAAAGAAAGCAATTCATCAGGCATAAAAATTGAATATCCAGATCAATATAAGAATCAGGCTGCGAATACTATTTCATCTCAAAATTCTTCAAAAGTGGATATTGAAACTCCTGTGAAGATTTCAGATCCAAACAGAAAAAGTTTTTTTGCATCAAATAGAGGAAGTAAATATTATTCCATTGGATGTTCTGGTGGCAAAACTATCAAACAAGAAAATAGAGTCTACTTTACAACTAGGGAAGAGGCAGAGCAGGCAGGATATGAGCTTTCAAGCTCGTGTAGATAAAGTGCTGTATTTTATATGCATGTCGCACAATATATCTTTGCGGTAGATACCAAAGAGGGTCTTGAGAAGAAGCTCTTTTTTTCTCTTACTTAACGCTATCAAATAAGTCTTTAAACCAATCTAGAGCTTGTTTAAACCAATTAATGATCTCAGACCAAGAAAGATGAAAATAAGCTAAAATTCCAGATATCGTTATATTAAAATAACGCATTAAAAGAAGGGCAATAATAATAATTAATAATAATTTTAAAAAGCCCTCTTCTTTGTTATTCTTTTTGTTTCTCATACATATTATTTTACCACCTCTATAAAGCTCTGACAATACAAAGGGGTGTCTGCTCCGATGTTTGACCCAATGGGTTATCCCTAAAGACCGAAGCGCAGAAAGAGTTCGATATTCCCCTATCCGAACGTCCCAAAACGTTAACTCCGAGATCATTAGCATCGACTATCACACAATCATTTTTTATTTTTAATTTAATATCTTTAGCAACTTTGTCTGGATTAGCTGGTCCCAGTTTGGCATATTCGTTATAGGGAGGCAGAGTATAAGAACACGGACCATCGATCGCATTTATATTTTTGCCGACAACTTTATAAAACACTCCACGTAGCCCAAAAGGTTTCGTGATAGCTGAACATAAAGCCGCAAAAAGAATTCTCATTGCCCCGGCTTCTCTGATGGCAAGTTCCATCGTCCACTCGCTGCCAAGTCCGATTCCATAAGGAGATTTATGCACAAATTTTACTAAAAACTTCGCCAGACGCCCCGGATGAATATCTTTTATCGGAAATGCCCTGCCCTGCGTGATTGCTACTACCCTCTCGCTTATAAAAAGAATGTCATCTTTTTTAAGATTGGAACTGGCATATTTAACTACAACATCGATTATATCATCGCCTTCTTTTATGACATGCGTTTTTATCGGAATACGTTCGTAATTTTTTCCATCTGCTTTTATTATTAAATTTTTTCCCTTGTTTGGTATTTTTTCCATAAATTAAAATATTTTTAGCAAATAATAAAGCGGGTCAAGGTAAGCGTTAGTCGGAGCAAGCGGCATAGTGTATACCCTGCCTTCGCAGGTGGTACTCGGCCTTTTCTGTACGCTAACGGCGGAACCCACATAGACAGATACATGCAGATGAGGTCCCGTTGTATGCCCTGTATTACCACTATAACCCACTATTTCTCCCCTTAGAATCTTCTGTCCTTCAGAAGCCTTGATGAGTGATAAATGCCCGTAAGCGCTCGCTAAGCCATTATTGTATTGTATAAACACCCATTTGCCAAATGAAGTTCCGACGCAGGTGTCATCGGTATTGCCAATTCCCGTTACGACTCCATCGGCCATCGCTTTGACAGGAGTGCCGACTGAAGCTCGTAAATCCACTCCGCTATGGCTACCCGAAGTATAAAGCCTTTTTGAATCGGCCGTTTTGCCGAACATCTGGGTAATTTTTATTTTATCAAGGGGCCAGCTTAAAACTCCGCCAGTGGGAAGTTTGGACGGATCAAGCGTAAACTGCAGCTGTGATTCATAGTCGCGCAATTCTTTTTCAAAAGCTTCTTTTTTTGCGAGCCGGTCTGTAAGCAATTTTTGATAATTAGCTTCATTGTTTTTAGTCTGTTTCAGCAACTTGTTTTTTTCGTTCGTATTCTGCACCACTATTTTATGCTGGTCCGCAAGTTTAGACTTAAGTAAAGTAAGTTCGTTTTTAGCGCTAATAGTTTCTTTTTTAGTATCTTCCAATTTACCTTTTATTTCTTTTAATTGAGTTATATTTTTTCTAATGTTCTCACGGACAGTAACTATGTCACTTAAATCATTCCAGGTTGTTGTAAAATTATCTTGGGATAATAAAATTCCTACAATATTATCCTGCTCAAATTCGTTGGTATTTCTAATACCAGAAGAAATAGATTCTATGTTGTTTGTTATTTTATCTTCTTTGTTGCCTATGTCAGAGCTCAAGCTTTCGATGGTTAGATTTGTTTTATCAATTTTTTTTTGAGTTATACTTATGTCGGCTACCAATTTTTTTCTGGTCAAATCAAGCTGTTTTATGGAATTACTTAAAGAACTTTTTTGCTGACCCAAATTATCAAGTTGTGATTGAAAAGAAGCTATCTCTTTTTCTAAATTATCTATCTCAGAATTTTTTTGATTTATTTGATTTCGAAGATTTTGAATATTTTGCGCGCAAGAAAAAGCAATGGGAATTAATAAGATAGTTATTAAAACTATTATCTTAAATAGCTTTTTGTAATCTAGATAAAGTTTCATTTTTGCCTATTATGGATGCTATCACAAACGGATCTGGAGATTTATCGGCCCCAGAGAGAGCGTAGCGTATTGGGTGTAACAGCTCTCCCCTACTCGGGAGAGTATTCGCAACTTTCATTAATGCTTCTTTTATATTTTCTTTATCAAAGTTTTCTGCTTTTAAAATTTCTAGGGCATTTTTAGCTTGTTTTAAATTATCGGAAATTTTTTTTGGTGAAGTATTTTTGTACAGAAGTTTTTCTTTCAAAGAAATCTGTGAGAAATCTGGTGCTTGAAAGAAAAAGTCTAACTCCCCTCTTTCGACCATATCTTTCACATCGTTCCATTTTGAAATCCTCTCCAAAATAATGGGAACAAGTTTAAGAGCAATTGTATTATTTCTCATATTCTCTGGTAACCACTCTAAAATATTTTTTTTTATTTCTTTTTGTGGCAATTTTTTAATGTGCTCTTTGTTCAGCCAATCAAGTTTTTCCGAATTAAACACGCCTCCACTTTTTTGTATTTTATTTATATCAAATTTTTCTACAAGTTCAAGAAGCGTAAAGATCTCCTGTTCTCCACCCGGATTCCATCCGATAAGCGCCATAAAATTTATAATTGCTTCCGGCAAGTATCCCAAATTCCTATATTCCAAAGCAGGTATTACTTCGGGATCTCTTTTGGAAAGTTTCGCCCGGTCTTTGCCTAAAATCAGGGGCAGATGAGCATAGAGCGGTCTTGTAGCGCCAATCGCTTCTTGAATCAGAATCTGCCGTGGCGTATTGGCAATGTGTTCCTGACCCCGTATCACATGAGTTACTACCATTTCGTAATCATCTACTACCACAGTGAAATGATAAAGTGGTTCAGTCAAGCTTCTGGCAATAACGAAATCTTTCAAATCTGTCGTATCAAATGTAATATCACCCAAAACAATATCACTGAAGGTGATTTTTTTATTTGGATTTTTAAAACGAATTACTTCACTCCTCTGAGCGATTTCTTTCCCGCCTTTTCGGCGGGTCGCCGATGAGGCGACTTCTTTTGAAATGTAAGCAAAACCATCAGCAATCATTTTTTCTAGATATTTTTTGTATATTTCTGTCCGCTCTGATTGACGAAAAAATTGGTCTGGTTTTAATCCTAACCACTCAAAAAGTTTTAGAAAGCCATCTTCATATTCTTTTTTTGACCGTTCTTTGTCGGTATCTTCGCTCCGAAGGATATATACGCCTTTATTTTGTTTGGCAAAAAGGTAATTATATAAAGCAGAGCGAACACCGCCTAAATGAAACTGCCCCGTTGGCGACGGCGCGAATCTGGTTACGATTTTATTTGACATACTCTTATAATAACATAAATGCAACCCCCTTAAAATCCCCCTTATCAGGGGGACTCTAAATACAAACACGAACGTCCCCTCCCCTGACAAGGGGAGGATTAAGGAGGGGTTGTATTTTGTATTCTTGTGACTAAATCCTCAGTAACTTTTTCAACATTATTTAAAATTTCTTCATTTGTGTATCTTATTATCTTCAATCCAAATTTTTGTTTCAATATATTATCTCTTTCCATATCTCTATCTTTTTGAAAATTATGTATTTCACCATCTATTTCTATAATGAGACCTAGTTTTGCACAATAAAAATCTACTATAAAATGATCTAACGGTTTTTGTCTAGTAAATTTAAAATCTACCAACTTTTTATTTTTTAAAACTTTGTTCCAGAATAAATTTTCTGCTTCAGTTGTTTCTTTTCTTAATTCTCTGGCACGAGAAACTAAATTTTTATCATATGGAATAAAAGGTATATTGAGAAATTTATGTTTTTGCATTTTATTTCTCCCCTGACAAGGGGAGATTAAGAGGGGTTGTATTCTTGAATTTCTATTCTACTTCTCATGGCTTATAGCGATATCCACTAAGGCGTGGGCGATTTTCATGGAGGCATCAGGTTTATTGAAAGCTTTTGCATTTTTCGACATATTTTCACAAATTTCTTTATCCCCTATTATTCTTTCAATTTCTGAACTTAAAATATTACCGGTCATATTCATTTCTTCCACCACACTGCAAGCTCCCGCGCGAGCGTAATTAAAAGCATTCTTTTTTTGATGATCTAAATTCGTATTTGTTATCGGTATCAAAATAGACGGCACACCCCAAGAAGCTATTTCAAATAACATCGAACCAGCTCTGGAAATAACTATTGTAGCTGCGCCCGCAGCCATTTTCATAGCTAAAGAATTAAGAAAGGGTGTAGCCAAATATCTTAATTTATATTGATTATCAGTTAGCACAACTTCAGCTCTATCCAGAACCATCTTAAAATTCCGAACGCCAGTTTGATGAATAATTTGATAATTATTAACAAGTCTTGGTAATGCATCCAAGATAGTGTTATTAATAAGTTCTGCCCCCTGAGAACCTCCTAAAACTAAAATAACTGGAACACTTTCTTCTAGTTTAAAATATTCAAGCGCCTCTTTTCTGGGAGCAGGATTTTCTATCTCGGTTCTGATTGGTTGACCTGTCCAGGCAACTCGTTTTTTGGGAAAATAATCAGCCGCTTCTGTAAAAGAAACAGCAATTTTTTTAGCAAAATGGCCAGCCCATTTATTTACTCGACCAGGAGTTGAATCTGATTCGTGAATTAAAACGGGAATACGCAAAATTCTAGCAGCAAAAATTGTTGGGAATGAAGCATATCCTCCTTTACCAAAAACAACGTCTGGGTAGATTGAAAACAATTTAAAAATTGCATTTAAAACACCCCAAAAAATTTTAAAAATATCAAGAAAGTTTCTAAAGGAAAAATAAGTGCGCATTTTGCCAGTACTTATCTCTTCATACAAAAGCTCATTTTCAAAAAGCTTTTCTTTGTCATAAGGACTATCAGAAATATAATAAAGCTTAACTCCCAGTATATTTTCATTATCTATTATTTGATTGATTTTTTGAGCAATAGCGATAATGGGATAAAAATGTCCCCCTGTCCCTCCACCCGTAAAAACTATTTTCATATACTTTATAACTTTATAAACCTGCCTACCGGTCAGGCAGGCTTTTTACTTTATAACTATTTTTTGACACATTCAACACGATTCCTGTTGCCAAGAGATATATCATCAGTGAAGTACCTCCATGGCTCATAAAAGGAAGCGGCACTCCTGTCAATGGAAAAACTCCAGTAATAGAAGCGATATGCATAAACGACTGCACTGTGATTAGTATAACAATTCCAGAGACCAAAAGTCTACTAAAGAGATCTCCCCCATTATTAGCAATACGAAATCCGCGTAAAGCAAAAAGTAAATAAAGAAATATGGTTGCCGAAGCCCCAACAAAACCTAATTCTTCACCCAAAACTGCAAAAATAGAATCACCTTGCGGTTCTGGAAGATAGCTAAATTTTTGAATACTTTGACCTAAGCCTCGCCCAAATACTTTTCCAGACCCTAAAGCAATAAGTGATTGTTGAATTTGATAAGAAGACCCTCGTGGGTCAATTGATGGATCAATAAAAGTTTTCACTCTTTCTTGGAGATAGGGTGTAAAAAAGAGAAGAGCCGAAAGAAGAAACATACCTCCTATTCCAACTCCTAAAATATACTTTAGAGGAACACCAGAAATAAAAAGAATTGAAATTCCTGTTATTGTGATTAAAATTAAACTCTTGGTGTCAGGTTGTTTAAGTAAAATTACAGCGATAATTGCCAGCATTACGAAAAATGGCAAAATTCTAAATTTGAAATTCTGTACCCTATTCTTAGCCCAAGACAACCAGGCCGTAAAATAAATCACAAATCCAAATTTCAAAAACTCGACAGGCTGAAAAGAAAACCCTCCAAATTGGATCCACCTTTGCGCTCCCCCATGACTCCAACCCAAATTAGGAATAAAAACAGATGCAGTTAAAAGTATTGACGCTAAAAAAATAAAAAAAGCATATTTCCGCCAAAATTTATAATTTATTTTCGAACAAAAATACATACCAACAAGCCCTAAACCTAAACCAAAAACTAGCTGGTTAAAAAGTACCGAGTAGAAAAGTTTTTCGTTTTTAGCCAAGATTCCCAAAGACGCAGAAATAAACATACTAACCCCAATAGCAAGCAAGAGGCTAACGACTATTAAAAAAAATCTGTCTATTTTTTTTTCTTTCATTTAATGGTTCAATATTATTCACCATGACCCTGAGTTTTGTCGAAGGGTCACCTACTAATAACTGCTAAAATTATACCAATGATAGCAAAGACAACTGAGAGAATCCAAAAACGCATGGTCACTTTATAGGAGGACCAGCCAATGGCTTCAAAATGATGATGGATGGGCGCTATCCGAAAAACTCTTTTGCCTCCTCTAAATTTCTTGGAAGCCATTTGAATGAGATCAGACAGCGTTGTAACGACCAGAGGCATAGCCACGATAGGAAGAATAAGAACCGAATCAGTCAAAAATGCCAGTGTCGCTAAAGTGATGGTCAGCCCCATAATACCGGTCTCACCCATATAAAATCTGGCCGGTGGAATATTAAACCAAAGAAATGCCAAAATTGCTCCAGTTATGAC
>Ga0209211_10007599_pt1 | contig 15151 bp, 14 predicted proteins | sample RifGroA2_FD_183992 | JGI IMG/M metagenome (GOLD analysis project Ga0209211, IMG submission 183992) | Groundwater microbial communities from Rifle, Colorado, USA - Groundwater A2 (SPAdes) (version 2) | ecosystem: Environmental > Aquatic > Deep subsurface > Groundwater | place: Rifle, Colorado... | reverse complement strand
AGCTTTCGCGATTTTGTGAGTCTCCGTTTCACCCTTGCTGACGAGTTCATGCACGGGGTAAACCGACTTGCAACCGTTGTAGGGGTCGCCGGGGTCGCTCGCGCGCACCCGGTTTTTGTCCGTCACGCCCTTTGTGCGGTAACGCTCGCGGATTTCCTCCAACGGCAGATTGATATCAATCGCGTTGTCGGACTCCGATTTGCCCATCTTCTGTCCGTCCAGCCCCGGCACCCGCACCATCTCCTGCATCATGTTCGGCACGGGAAAGGTCCCGCCGTAGCGGTTGTTGAACCGCTTCGCGAGGTTTCTGGCCAGTTCCACGTTCGGCACCTGGTCTTCGCCCACCGGAACCAAGGTGGCTCTGGGGCCGAGAATATCCGCCGCCATAAGGACCGGGTAGGTGATGAGCCCGAGACTTACCATCTCCGGGAACTTCCGCACCAATTCTTTAAAGGTGGGAATGGTCTGGAGTTCTCCCAGTGGCTGGAGCATGGAGAGATAGAGCGCGAGTTCCGCGATTTCCGGAACGCTTGATTGGGCGTAGATCACGGATTTTTCAGGGTCCAGACCCGCCGCCAGATAATCCGTGACGATTTCTAAGAGGTTCCGGCGGAGCTCTTCCGGGTCATCCAGGGTTGTGAGAGTGTGCCAATCGGCGACGAAATAAAGGCAGGTGTTTCCGTTCTGCTGAAAGCGGACAAAATTTTGCACCGCTCCAAGAAAGTTTCCGAAGTGCAGCCGTCCGGTTGCACGAATTCCTGAAAGTACTGTTTCCGACATAAATTTACCCTCCGTTTCTTTATGTCTTTGTTGTTAAAGAATGCGCCCATTTTACTGCATTTTCAAAAGATATGCCAACCTTTAACTTTAAAGCCCGCAGCAATGTTTTCTCGCGGTTTTTCAGGTATAATTAAAGGATGGAAGTGAAAAGTTCCTTTCCTAATTTTAAAAATAAACATACAAAAGATTCTTTGATAACGCCCAAAGATTTTTTGCTTTATTTAAAGAGGAGAAGGGCATTACCGAAATTCAAGCCGCCTAAGGGGATAATTTTTTGTTACAGTTCAACCTTATTGGATTACATATTGAAGAATCACAGAGTAAAAAAGATAAAGATCCACGGTATTCATAGCGACATTTATTTGTTAAAGGACACAAATTACAGAATCGGTATTGCCAAACTGGCAGGAATAGGCGCACCGGTCACAGCTACGGTTATGGAGGAATTTATTGTGTTAGGCGTTAAAAAATTTTTAGTAATTGGCGATGCTGGTTCTCTGTCAAAACGATTGAAAACAAACAAAATTATAGTGTGCGACAAAGCCATAAGAGATGAAGGCACTTCGCATCATTATCTTCCTCCTTCGAAGTACGCCTATGCAACAAAAAAACTTATAACTAAAGCTGAACGCGTTCTGGACAAACGCGGCCTTGAATATGAAGTTGGCGCGAGTTGGACGATTGACGCGCCGTATAGAGAAACCTCGAGTGAGGTTAAAAAATTTCAAAAAGAAGGAGTACTAACCGTAGAGATGGAGGCAGCCGCTGTTTTTGCTGTGGCTGAATATAGAAAAGTTGCTGCAGGAGCTCTCTTCACTATTAGCGATTATCTTGGGGAGTTGGAGTGGAAACCAAAATTTCACCTAAGTAAAAAACTCCTAGAAAAGCTTTTTCTGGCGGCCGTAGAGGTTTTGCTGACTTCATAGAGTGGTTTCATCTTTTCTCTTATTTCCCAACTGATTTTCCGCTATAATTAAGGGACGGATGAAGAAAATCAGACTTTTTTTTGAAGCCATCCGTGATTTATTTTGGCCGATTTATGATACAATTTAAGGAATGAAGAAAAATAGTCCAGAGAAAGTTTTAGTTACTGGGGGTGCAGGATTCATCGGCTCTAATTTAGTTGATGCTCTTGTTGAAGAAGGGCTTGATGTTTCGATTATTGATAACTTGGAGACAGGCCAGCGTGGAAACATAAACCCGAAAGCAAATTTTTTCCAAGTAGATATTAGAAAGTATGAGGAAATCGCGCCTATTTTTGAGAACATTGATTGCGTGCTTCATCTCGCGGCTCTCCCAAGAATCCAGCCGGCCATTCGTGACCCGTTCCCGGCGCATCACACGAATGCAACTGGCACCCTTAATGTTTTGACTGCGGCGCAGAGGGCCGGCGTTAAACGTTTGATCTATTCCGGTTCTTCTTCTGTTTACGGCAAACAAAGTTCTTTGCCTTTCAAAGAAGACATGAAGCCCGATCCATTAAATCCGTACGCAGTACAGAAGCTGGTAGGCGAGATGTATTGCAGAAATTTTTCGGAGCTTTATAGACTGCCAACCGTCATTCTGCGGTATTTTAACGTATATGGACCGCGGGAGATTTTGGAAGGAGCATATGCCACGGTGATAGGTATTTTCAGGCAACAACTTAAACAGGGTCTTCCAATGACGATAGTAGCCGACGGAGGAGAAAAGACGAGAGATTTTACTCATGTGCGAGACGTAGTGCGAGCAAATATTCTAGCTATGGGATCAGATAAAGTGGGGAAAGCGGAAATTATAAACATAGGAACGGGCAAGAATTACTCGATAAAAGAGTTGGCGGAGATGTTTAGAGGGCCCATTGAAGTAATACCTCCTCGGCCCGGCGAGACGGTGACCACTTTGGCAGATAATAAAAAAGCTAAAGAGCTGTTGGGCTGGGAGCCAACGGTTGACCTTCCTTCCGGTGTGGAGGAACTGAAAAAGCTGCATGGTCTGGCTTGATAGTGCGGAAATTTCATGAAAGCCGTGATTCTTGCCGCTGGTTTTGCCACGCGGCTTCGCCCCATTACTGATGATTTGCCGAAATCGCTGCTTTCTTTGTGCGGCAGAACTGTTATAGACGAGCAGGTTGACAAACTGGTTTCTACGGAGAGAATAGACGATATTTTCGTTGTAACCAACGCTAAATTCTACGGTCCTATGGAAAAATGGCGGGAGAGCTCTGTTTATCGCGACAAGATAAAAATAATCAATGACGGCGTAACGAGGGAGGAAAGCAAAAGAGGGGCAATTGGCACATTGAAGTTTTGTATGGACGAAGTCCAAATCGCAGACGACTTTTTGGTTCTGGGTAGCGATAATCTGTTTGAGGACACTTTTGACGGCATAATCAATTTTTTTTACCAAAAGCAGGGCTGTCCGGTTGTTGCCATTCATCACATTGACAATACAAACCTTTCCCGACAATCCAGTGAGGTTGTGCTGGAGCCCGACACCGGTCGGGTAACTACTTTTGTTGAAAAGCCCGCAAATCCGAAATCTCCCTATTTATCCTCCCTTTTATATGTAATGTCTTTGACAATTTTGCGTGAGGTGGGGAGTTATCTTAATTCAGGTTCCAGTCCCGATAATATCGGCAATTTCATCGCGTGGCTGGTTTCCCGCAATTTCCCCGTGTTCGGGTATAAAACGAACGGCCGCAGATTTGATATAGGTGATCATCAATCATACGCTTCCACTGTCTCACTTTACCCTTGCAGGAAGCGAGATTATGCTTCAGTTGAGTTGTCTTGAATCTGGCGCTGGGGTTTGATATTATGCGAGAGACGATCTTTTTAAGAAAGGAGGGCTCCTTGGATGAAAAAGAAAAACGGTATCACCGTTTTGAGCTCCGAGGTAAAATATTCCAAACGAGGGCTTAAGGTAGTTGAAGAAAACTTTCGACATAAGCACGGCGATGGTGAGTATCGCTATATAGTGCTGGCGCCCCAAGTTAGGGTAGTTCCCCTCACTCCTGAAGGAGATTTTGTGCTCATTAATGAATTCAAGTATCCGCAAAATGAATTCGTCCTTGGGTTTCCGGCGGGAACGGTGGAAGGGGGCGAATCGTTTTTGGAAGCAGCAAAGCGGGAACTGGGGGAAGAAACATCCTATACTGCGGAGAGCTTTATTGATTTCGGCCCTTACCTCCCGTTGGCGGCTGCGGTGGAGCAGGAAGCGCATGCCGTCCTGGCTTTAGATGTCCGTCCCGGCCCCACCGTTGTCAACCCCGATGCGTATGAGAGGACCAGCATCAAGGCAGTTGTTTGGAAGTTTAATGAACTTGTTGATGCTGTTCATGGAAATAAATTACTGGACGGCCAGGCGCTTGCGGTGCTTCTCAAGGCGTTTATATATCTTGGCGTCTTTCAAATATCGGATGTGTCTGACAGGTTGCGGTCTGCCGCGCTTTCAAAGAGGAAGGTCGCGTAGGTATGAAGGTTTCACCCTTCGTTTGTAGGAGAGGGTAAGCGATTTTAAGCTTACCCTCTTTCTTTTCCTTATTTCCCAGTTGATTTTTATGGCATAATTAAAGGATGGAAGGGAAGAAATTTTTGGGACATTAAAGATATAATCCAAATGCAAAAATAAAAAAGGCTGTCGCCTCGCTCTTATCAGCTAAATAATTTAGTGTTTCAGACTGGTGCTTTAATTGGTGGATTGTTGAATGGCGCGTGAAGCGAGCGCTCCCCAGAAAATATCTTTATTTCATTAAATACAGAGTATTCAGCCACGCTTCAAAAAATTCAGTATATTGAGGTTAACGCCAGATTTTTTTGAAGCCCACCCTTTTACAGTTACAAAAGTTCGGGAGTTCATGAATTCCGTTTTTTTTAATTTATTTATATTTTTTCTTGAAAACCAGCGGAATTCGGTTATATTCTCGCCTCTTCCTTTTTGTTCACGTTTCGAAGCTAGCTTGGGGTCATTCTTCGCCTCACCCAGAAAATTAAATTGGAACAGGGCGTAGTCCCTCTTTTTTAAATAAAAAACATTTAGCACTCCTTTTAAATTTACTTTTATGCCTACTTCTTCTAAACATTCGCGCCGCGCTGCGGCAAACAAATTTTTATCTCTTGCTGGCTCGAATGTTCCTTTAATAATATTCCAATAATGTTGTTTTCGCGAAGCGTCAAGCTCTTTAATCAAAAGTAGCTTGTTTTTCTTCTGAACAAGAACGCCAACTTTAATTTTTATTTCCAAAGACATAAACGTTAAAATTGTGAAAAGCGGCCCGTTCTTACTTTATCGCCCACTTTTCAGGTAATAGCCCGTTGGATTTTTTATCGATGTAGACTACAAGTTCGCCTAAAATTTCCTTTTTTGCTTTCATATTGCTTGCTTTATAGAAATTTTTGATTTTGTAGGCAAACTTTTTATCAAGCTTGCTTAAAATTTTGAACATTTCATTAGGCTTTCTCCCAAATTCCCCTTTTAATTTTAAAAATAATTCTATGATGTTATTTAAAAGCAACTGACTGTCCAATCCAAAAGCTGTGTAATCCCCATTTTTGATATCCCGTCGCACCTCGCCCCAGAAGTCATCAATAGAATATTTATGCATTAAAATTTCATTTTTCGTATATTTCGTAGGTAATTCGAGATTTCGTTTTGCCTTCGTTACAATCCTATCCAGGTTGCTACTTGCCCGATAAAGAATTTTACCGTGAGCCAGCATATGTGAAGTGTTCCGTTTTATGTTAAATTTATCTTTTTTTAAGAAAGACTCAGCTTCTTTCACTGTATCTAGTATGATATCAACTCGCATATTATTCTTTACAAAATTGAGCCTCGAATAATCGCTTTTCTTCTTTAGAAGAATATAAATATCAATATCAGAGTATTGGTCAAACTTTTTTTTAGCGGCTGAACCAAATAATGCAATACCCAAGACATTGTTGTCTTTTTTATATTCATTTACTATCTTTTCGCAAATTTTTTGAATTACCTTTTTCATATCTATGAAAATAAAACGGGGCTGAGAATAGTATATCACTTTTTCTCAGCCCCGTGAATACCACTGGTTAGTGGCAGTTGCTGGGTGCTCGGCAGGTATTGAGCACCTTCCGCTTAGGAAAGGGCTTCACTGCCAAGCTCGGCCGTTTCTTCTGTGCTTTCATTGCATCACCTCCTTTCGATTAGGATTTCCTTTGATTCAACTTCGGGATCCATTTCTCGAAGTTGTTCGAGGAGAAGTTCACGCGTCATCTGACGGTAGAAATCACACATTCGTTCTATCTTCACTGTTTTGGTTGCGCGAGCGAATTCCTGTGTAATATTGCATCCCCCGCCGCATTGACTTTCGATCATACACCCCTTGCACATTTCCACTTCTCCAGTCATATGGCCATTAACAAAGTGAGAATAGCGCCCATCAGGAGAATGAAATGTTTCTATTTCTGAGAGTTTGCCGAGCTCCGTGGTACTATAACCGCATCCATAGATGCTGCCTGAAGGACTAACACACATATTGTTGCCGCGAACCGCTCCGCAGAACGAAACATGAACATCCAGCGTTGAGTCATTGAGATTTTCAGCTGGCCGTGACCAGAAACCTGATACATCGATTCTGCGCTCCCGAGCATACCGGCGAATCCGCATGAGTTTCTCAACGACGTCATTAATTTGTATTGCTATAATATCAATAACATCGATATCGATACGGACTTCGGACATTCCGCGCTTTGTCGCCCAGTCAATGATTGTCTCGTCGAGAAAGGGGAAGTTGCGCTCATTTACTGTGACCGCAATACCCTCGAGAGGATACCCAGCCGCCTCAAGGTTTTCAAACCCCCTGAGAATTTTCTCGAACGTTCCTCCCCCGGTCTTAGTCAGCCTAACTTTATTATTACCTTCATGTAGCCCGTCGAGGCTTGAAGCGATCTCCACTCGGTACTGTTTCAGTTTTTTAGCAATTTCTAGAGTAATAAATGAGGCGTTTGTGTTTATAGAGAATCGGAACGTAAATTCCCGTCCGTAGTGTGAAACGCAGTACTCGAGTATCCGCTCAATTACTGGCCAGGCCAGCAGAGGTTCGCCGCCGCCGAAGTTTATCGCAGCCATTGTTTTTCCATGTTGTTGGAGTATTGATAAATACTTATCAACAGTTTCCCTGGCAACCTCGAGTTGCATAAACTTTTTGGGGTTATTGATGCGGTCAGAGGTTTCCAGATTGTTGAAATGGATGCAGTAGGTGCAGCGGAAATTGCACGCTTCCGACATAATGAGTTCAAGGTAGTCGATTAATGAGCCATTGGCTGTGTTCCCTTGGCGCTCTTTTATTTTTTCACCGAGAAACGTTCGCTCATCAAATTCTTTGGGAATAAGAAAGCGAGCAGTGAGCAGTTCTTGGATAACTTCCCTTTGGCTGTCGATCGTTTCTTCATCCAATACATCACACAGCGCTTTTGGCTCGCGGAATTCGTCCAGGAATTCCAGAGTTTCTATCGGAACCGTTCTGGGATTCCCAAAAAGAGAGTGCCAGGCAACCGCCGTATTTCCGTCTAGAACCGTTTGTACAAATTGTGATTTGGCGAGGATTAGCCTTGTGTCAATCTGCATTTGGAATCTCCTTTCTTTATATTTTGTTAAGGCACTGCCTGTTAAAAAGAAGAATAGCAATTTCACTGGTATAAATCAAAGATACTACCGTTTTTAGCGCTCCTTCCCTTATTTAACTACGATTTTTCCGTTATAATTAAGCTATGGAAATGAAAAGTTCCAAATCCGTTTTGCTTACCGGCGGGACGGGATTTATAGGTTCTTTTTTGGGGATGCGCCTTTTGGAGGAGGGCTATAAAGTTTTTTTTCTGGCGCGGCGTAAGAATAATAAAGACGCTCGTGAGAGAATCAGGGAGCGCCTTTCAATGATTTCTCCGGCCGCATCAAAATACGCAAATCAATGGTCAGTTTTGGAAGGCGACACGACTTTACAGTTTTTTGGGATTGATAATAAAGTATTGGTGAAATTGAAAGGGCAGGCTGATAAGGTTTTTCATTGCGCAGCTCTTTTGAGTTTTAGTTCTAATAACGAGGCGCAAGCGCGTAAAATAAACGTTCAGGGAGCTCAAAATGCGACGGAACTTGCGGAATTTTTGGGAGCGGAACTGCATTATTTGAGTACGGCCTATATTGCCGGCAACCGTACGGGAGAGATAAGAGAAGATGAATTTGACGAGGGCCAGAGCTTTAGAAATGCCTATGAAAGAACCAAATTTGAAGCGGAAAAAATTGTCCGCGTTTGGCGGGATTCAAAAAATAGCCGAGCCGTCATTTACCGCCCCTCCATTGTAATTGGAGATTCCAAAACTGGCTTGGCTTTTTCTTTTACTGGTTACTATGCCGTTGCGCGGTTTTTTTGGAGTATTGCGGAGTTTTTTAAAAGGGAGGGAGAGAGGATTTCCAATTTTCCTCTCCCAATCCCTGTGGTTAAAGGTTCTGCTTTAAATTTAATAACGGTGGACGCGGTGGCAGATGCTGTTTTCAGACTTTCAGAAAAGAGCGAGAGTCTGGGTAAGGTTTTTCATATTGTCCACCCCTATCCGCCAAAAAATTCAATGATTTTTGACACCAGCATAAAATTTTTAGGTTTCCCGCGGGTTAGAATTTGGCCGGTGTCTTTATATATGCTTCGTTTTCTTGCTAAATTACTTTGGCTGTTTTCTTTATTTTTAGGCAGGGTTGGATATTTTTTAAGGCGTCAGGTTATCACTTACGCGCCTTATTTTGAGGGCAGCGCAACTTTTAAAGTGGAGGGAATTGAGAATTTGCTCGGCGATTCTTGGTCGCCGCCGCTAGTCACGGACGATGTTATAAAAAAAATTTTGAGTTATGCTGTCTTGCAAAATTTTAAAAGTGATAAATAACTTTAAGGTGTTATGAATTTATTCGGGCTGTCCGGATTATTGACTGCGGTAACCAGCTTCAGCTTGGCTATTTTTGTGTTGGTTTATAACCGAGCCAACTGGGTCAACAGAATATGGTTTCTATTTGCGGTGGCCGTGGCTTGGTGGGGAGTTGGCGTGTATCAAATTTCCGGAACTCAAAATGTCGCCGAAGCCTTTTTTTGGTGGAGAGCGGCTCATATCGGGGTAATAATGATACCGGTCTTTTTCGTACATTTCGTATACCTTTTTATGGACATAACCAGGAGACGAGCGGTATATTTTTCCTATTTGTTTGGATTTCTTTTTCTCATTTCCAACACCACGCCTTATTTTATTGCAAATATGAGGTTTGTGTTCGGGTCTTTCTATTATGATTCTCCACCGGGGATCTTATATATCCCTTTTGTTGCGTTTTTTATTGGAGCTGTTAGCTACTCAGCGCTGATTTTATATAGGCGATATCTTTTGGAACAAAATTTAATTAAGAAACGGCAAGTCCTTTATTTTCTTTTGGCAACCATAATTGGCTTTGGAGGAGGAGTCACCAGTTTTTTGCCCGTATTCGGAGTAGACCTCTATCCGGTATTGAATTTTTTTATCACCATTTACACTGTTATTCTTGCGATCGCCGTGCTCCGCTATCAGCTTTTTGATATCCGCGTTATATCCGCGGAGTTGCTGACGTTTTCTACTTGGGTGTTTCTTTTTTTAAGAGGTTTGTTTGCAGAAAGTATTCAAGAACGTTTAGCGGATTGGACTCTTTTCTTATTAGTCGTTATTTTTGGGATTTTCCTGATTTTAAGCGTGAGAAAGGAAGTTAAACAGCGCGAGGAAATTCAGCGCCTGGCGGAGAGTTTGAAAAAAGCGAACGCGGAGCTGAAAAAACTGGACCAGCTTAAATCTGAATTCTTATCGCTGGCTTCGCACCAGTTGCGCACGCCCTTGTCCATCATCAAGGGCTACATTTCCATGATTCAGGAAGGGAGCTTTGGACAGATTCCGGACAGAACCAGGGAAATTTTGCGCAAAGTTTATTTTTCAAACGAACGGATGATAAATCTAGTCAACGATTTTCTGAATATCTCGCGCATCGAATCGGGGCGCATGCATTATGATTTTGAACCCGCCCGGGTGGAGGATGTCGTTCAAAACGCGCTGGAGGAGTTTCGCGAAGCCGCCAAGGATAAAAAACTGGATTTGATTTGGGAGTCGCCTCCCGAACCCCTCCCGGAAGCCAGGCTGGATAAAGAGAAATTCCATCAGGTTATGATGAATTTGGTGGACAACGCCTTTCATTACACCCAGTCGGGTTTCGTGAAAGTCGGGGCCAGGCTGGACGCGGCTGATTCATCCGGCAAGACCGTTTTGATTTCCGTCCGGGATTCCGGCGTGGGGATAACCCCGGAGGAGCTGGATGTGATTTTCAAGCGCTTTTCAAGAGGCGAAAGAGGTTCTAAAGTTAATACATCGGGCCTGGGCCTCGGGCTTTATCTCGCTAAGCGCATCGTGGCGGACCACGGCGGCGAGATTTGGGCCGAATCGCAGGGACGCGGGAAAGGCTCCACTTTCTGGATAAAACTTCTAATATGAAGATTCCCGTCAGCGAAACTCCGCAATATTCAGGCAAAACCATAGAGCTTTTCGGATGGATTGACGTGAGAAGGGACCACGGCAAGCTTATTTTTTTTGACCTGCGCGACCGCACGGGGAAAGTCCAGCTGGTGGTCGCCCCCGCTGACAAAAAATTGCACGCTCTCGCCGAAAAACTTCGTCCGGAATGGGTGGTGCGGGTCAATGGAGAGGTGGCGCAAAGGCCGGAAGGCATGGCCAATCCCAAAGAACCTTCCGGAGGGATTGAAGTCAAGGTTTTTGAGTTGACGGTGCTGGCCGAATCCAAGACGCCGCCTTTTGACCTCGCGGGCGACGGATATGAGATTGGCGAGGACGTCAGAATGCAATATCGCTATTTGGATTTGCGCCGGGCGCGCCTCGTGCGAAATCTCCAGGAGCGCGCCCGGGTTCTGAAATTCATGCGCGATTTTCTCACCGAGCGCGGCTTTGTGGAAATTGAAACGCCGATTTTAGGGAAATCCACGCCCGAGGGAGCGCGCGACTATCTCGTTCCGGCGCGGCTTCATCCGGGCGCGTTCTATGCTCTCCCGCAGTCCCCACAGCAGTATAAACAGCTTTTGATGGTGGCCGGAGTTGAAAAATATTTTCAGATGGCGCGCTGTTTTCGGGATGAGGACACCAGACAGGACCGCCAGCCGGAATTTACCCAGCTTGACATTGAGATGAGTTTTGTTGATGAGCATGACATTCTGTCGCTGGTGGAAGAACTTTTCACTTCCCTCGTCAGAGCGTTTTACTCCGAAAAACGCATCGCCCAACACCCCTTTCCGCGTCTTGCTCACAGCGAGGCGATGTCCCGGTATAATTCCGACAAGCCGGATTTGCGCGTGAAAAAGGATGATGCCAACGAGCTGGCCTTTCTTTTTGTGCGCGATTTTCCGATGTTTGAATGGAAAGAGAGCGAAAAACGCTGGGACGCCGCGCATCATCCGTTCACAAAAATTAAAAATAAATCCGCCGACTGGCGGACGGAAATAAATAAAGAAAATGCCGGCAATCTTATGGCGCATCAGTATGATTTTGTTTTGAATGGCTATGAGGTCGGCGGAGGTTCAATCCGCGAACACGATCCGGAAATTTTGGAAAAAGTTTTTGAAATTATGGGAAATAAAAAAGAAGACATTCGCCGCCAGTTCGGACACCTGCTCGAGGCCTTTCGCTACGGCGTCCCGCCGCACGGAGGCATCGCCTTGGGGTTGGACCGCATTATGGCTTTGCTTTTAGACGAGCCCAATATCCGCGAGGTGATTGCCTTTCCCAAGACCGGAGACGGACGGGATTTGATGATGGGCGCGCCGGCGGAGGTGGATAAAAAACAACTGGACGAGCTTGGCCTGGAGCTTAAGAAAAAAAAGCGATGAGTTATAAAGTCAGGCTTGGCGAATTTGAAGGACCTTTGGATTTGCTTTTGGACCTGATTGAGGCGCGAAAACTTTCCATCTCTTCGGTCTCGCTCGCGAAAATTACCGGGGACTATGTGAAGCACGTCGGGACTCTTAAGGATTTCCCGCGCGGGGAGGTAGCGGATTTTCTGGTGGTGGCTTCCACCCTGATGCTGATAAAGTCGCGCGCTCTCCTGCCCGGTTTGGAATTGGACGCCGAGGAGGAAGGCGATATCGCGGATTTGGAGCTGCGGCTGAAACTTTTGGCCAGAATCCGGGAGCTTTCGCAGAATATAAAAAGGAGCTGGCTTTCTCACCCCGCGTTTTTCCGCGAGCGTTTTGCGGGAATTGAATTCGGTTTTATCGCTCCGGAAGGGCTTAAAATCACCGACTTGGAACGCGCTTTGGCGGCAATCGTGAAAACTTTTCCCAAAATAGCGACCTTGCCGTCCGTCGCTATCGGCAAAGTCATTTCCATTGAGGAGAAAATGGTGGAGCTGGTCGCGCGGCTTTCCGAAAGATTGAGGGCAAGTTTTCATGAGCTGGTGAAATCCGACAACAAACTTGAAACCATCGTCGGGTTTTTGGCGCTTTTGGAACTTGTGAAACAGGGAGCGTTGTGGGTGAAACAGGAGGAACGTTTCGGAAGGATTGACCTGGAAAAAACGAAATAGTATGGCTGATTTGGAACAAAAATTGGAAGCCCTTTTGTTTGTCGCCGGCGAGCCCTTGGCGCTGGATAAAATCGCAAAGTTTTTGAAGGAAGAAGGCCCGCGGGTCCGGTTCGCGCTCACCCAGCTTGAAAAAGAGCTTGCGGGGCGGGGATTGAGGCTCGCCGAAAAGGACGGGGAATATGCTTTGGTCACGGCGCCGGCATTGGGCAAACTTGTTCAATCCTTCGTCAAAGAGGAGATTTCCCGGGAGCTTTCCCGCGCCGCGCTGGAGACCCTCGCCGTGATTGTCTACAAAGGGCCTTTGGCGCGCTCGGAGATTGATTATATTCGCGGGGTCAACTCCGCTTGGACCGTGCGCAATTTGATGGTGCGGGGATTGGCAGAGCGCGTAGCCCATCCTAAAGACTCGCGAATCTGGCTTTACCGGCCCTCGTTTGACTTTTTGAAGTTTATGGGCTTGGAAAAACTGGAAAAGCTTCCGCAGTATTCCGAGTTTAGAAAAGAGATTATGGAGTTTATGAAAGAAGACCATGGCGGGGATGTTTAGAAATTTGGTGCTCGGAGTTCTGGTTCTGGCCGGGCTTTTGGCCCTCTCGGCTTCCGGCGGAGAGAAAATCAAGCCTTATTCTTTCGGCGCGGGCGAAGAAAAAAACACGCCCGTTTTTCCGGCGCCGGAGCTGGAGGCAAAAAGCGTTTACGTTCTTGACTTAAAAGAGCGGGAAATTATTTTTGAAAAAGATTCTTCCTCCCTGCGCCCCCTCGCCAGTCTCACGAAGCTCCTGACCGCGCTTTTATTGGAGGAGATGGTGCCGGAAGGTTTTTATATTCCCATCGGCGTTGAGGATATCCGCCAGGAGGGGGACGACGGCTTTCGGACCGGAGATTCTTTCCAGAAGGAAGATTTGCGCGATTTTATGCTGGTCGCTTCTTCCAACGACGCCGCTTATGCCGCGGCCCAGTTCATCGGAAAAAGTTTTGACGGCAACGACAAAGCCGCTCTCTCCAAGTTCACGGCCTTGATGAACGAACGCGCTCGCGAATTGGAAATGTCCCGGGCTTCTTTTTTGAATCCCCACGGCTTGGATGTTGAAATCAATAATGAAAAAATTCCCGGAGCTTGGGCGAGCGCCGTTGATGCCGCGCTTCTGGCGGAATATATTTTCAAAAATCATCCGAATCTTCTGGAGCGGACGAGCCAGAGTGAAATTGAAATAGTATCACAGGAAGGGAGAACCATTCGCGCGAAAAACACCAACCAGGCCCTCGCTTTTATTCCGCAGCTCATCGCCTCCAAAACCGGTTTTACCGACCTCGCGGGCGGAAATCTGGTTTTTATCTTTGATGCCGGCTTTTTCCGCCCCGTGCTCGTGGTGTTTCTCGGCTCTTCGGAGGAAGGCCGGTTTTCCGACGCCAAAAAGATTACCGAAGCGGTATTAAATTATTATGCCCTCCAAAACCCCTGATTTTGACAGAGCGCTTGACGCTATTCTGAAAGACCTAAAGCCGCATACGCGGATCTGTAAAAAGTGCGCCCAGAATTTTGAAATTTTCAAAGAGGATATTGAGTTTTATCATAAACTCCGCGTGAATTCAAACGAACTTATGCGCCTAAAAAATAGATTGTTCGGGATAAATTGGAGTTTCGTCTTCCGGGGTTGTCCAAGAACCCGGCGGATTGAAGACCCAGAGATTCAGGAAAAAAATAATAGCCAAGATTATGAAGATAACACCGACCGTGATTTCTATAATTTGTTTAAGTTTAGTCATCTTTCCCAAGACTTAATATGACTTCACCTTATATCTCAACCAATAATTTGTCAATATGCCTCTAAACTTCCAAAAAACAATATGAACAAATTTCAAGTCGGGAAAATTGGCGGTTATTGGGCCGAAAGCCCCGTTTCTTTGGATGGAATTGACCCAAAAAATATTCTCAAAGGAAACGAGATTCCGGACGATATTAAAAATGTCGGCGATGATATATTGGATAAAGTCCTTATCTGTGAGGTTACCGGCAAGCCCTTCAAAATCATAAAAGCAGAATTGGAATTTTATCGCAGAAAAAATTTGCCTTTGCCGACGAAGCATCCTTATCAAAGAATCCTTGAACGCTGGGCAATGAAAGAGCTCTTTCGATTGTGGAAAGACCTATGCGTCAAATGCGGCCAGGAGATGTATACTTCTTACGCGCCGGAGCTTAAACTGAAAGTATATTGCGAGAAGTGTTATTTACAAGAGGTAGTCTGATGTGCATCATCGGATGTTGCACAATATTATGGTTCTGAATGTTCTAAAAGTTTTTGGGTTATCGGCGCTGGCGTTTGTAATCGGGGTTTTGGTCACGCCGCTTTTGACGCACTATCTTTATAAATACAAGCTCTGGCGCAAGGAGGTGAGAATGCGCGCCCCGGACGGCGCGCCGACGCCGATTTTTTCCGAGCTGCACAAAGAGCGCGAGACAAGAGTGCCGAGAATGGGCGGAATTTTAATCTGGGGGGTAACCCTTTTTGTCACTTTGCTTTTTTGGTGGTTTTCCAAAATTGACGGGCCGCTTTTCTCAAAACTCAATTTCTTTTCGCGCTCCCAGACATGGCTTCCGCTTTTCACTCTGGTCGCCGCTTCGCTCGTGGGCCTCGCTGACGATTTGTGGCAGACCTTGGGAAAAGGAAATTACCTGGCGGGGGGAATGCGTTTTTCCTGGAGACTGGTTTTGATAATTTTAATCGCGGCGGTTGGCGCCTGGTGGTTTTATTCCCCGGCGAAATTGGGGCAGGAC
>Ga0209211_10007598_pt1 | contig 15152 bp, 15 predicted proteins | sample RifGroA2_FD_183992 | JGI IMG/M metagenome (GOLD analysis project Ga0209211, IMG submission 183992) | Groundwater microbial communities from Rifle, Colorado, USA - Groundwater A2 (SPAdes) (version 2) | ecosystem: Environmental > Aquatic > Deep subsurface > Groundwater | place: Rifle, Colorado... | reverse complement strand
TGCTGTCCATGTAGTATTAGAATATTTAGCCCCGCTCTCGAATAAAATGGTAATTGGGCTTCCAGAATTTCCACTTACTTGTGTAGTAAGTTGCGTTGTGATTGTTCCGCAGAGATGTGCCGTGTCTCCTGGTCCTATCTTTCCTGATTGTTTCGGATTAGCCCAATTTCCAGATGTGTTGAACCAGCTTGCACTGTGGGAATTTGAATAGTTTGACCCAGTATCGGCTCCTTGAAGTGTTTCAGAGATATAGATATCTTCAGCAAAAGAAACAAAAGGAAATAATACCATACAACTACTTATAATGATTAGCCTTTTCATTTTTCATGTCCTCCACTGTTATAGCTATAATACCATAACTACAATAATAATGTATTTCTAATTATTAATTAAACTCCTTAAACACTTTTTTGCTCATAGTTAATTACAGGTTATAATATCCACGCTGAATAATCCTTCTAACAGTACCAAGAATAGAGCGGAGTTTTTCTTTTAACGGTAATCTCAACCAGTTTTTAAAAAGAGAAAAACCAGTTAATTTAGGAACAGGAATACCGAACATCTTCATGGCGAGCAATCTACCCCAAATTGCCCCTCTTTTTGCAAGTAGATTACTCTGTGACAACTCTAATATATGAGGAGATACCTTATCTGCTATTATATAACCAGCAGTTATAGCATCATGCAGAATTCTACGCCCTTTCTCAGTTCTTACAAGAATCAGAGAAAATCCTTCATCTTTTTCCTTAATCTCTCTGTACCATGGATCTCCACATGAAATATCTGCAAATTCACTTGTCCCATCAGGACAGAGATAGCAGCGAAATGGCCTGTATTTATTTAGAAAGCCCCAAGCCTCCATGTAAGTCAGTTTCTGCAAGGGATGTTTGTTTTCAGTGCTTTGCACCGTAAACATCCCAGGCCATCCTTTCCCCCTGTATCTGAGCTCTGCAACATTTTCAGGGTTTACATTAAGACTTCGCAGTAATTCCAGAGTTCCCATGGTTGAAGGGGTCCCGGCGCAGAATATCCCAATAGCAATTCCAATTTTTTTGTCAAGTTCAGTCTTTCTATCCTGCGTTTTTCTTAAGCCGGCAATATCACACGATTTTCCAATAAAGACACACGGGGCAGGAGCGGACTCTACTTGCGCCAAACCATCACATGGAGAGGCAGGTGAGTAACGAGAGCCTGTCAAAGATACGAGATCAGAACGGGACCGGCTGAATACAGTTTGATTCTTATATGGTTGCACCTTATCATATCCTGTATGCAATACACCATACATCCCTTCTCTTTCAAGACAGTAAAGGGCAATGGCTGTAGCAAGCCCTCCGGAAGAACCACTGAACCTAATTTCATTGTCTACAGCATAACCTTCCCACATTTCAAGGATTGGCCCCCATCCTTCCTTCAACGAAGGTATAAACCAATTACTACTATTTAAATAATTATGAGAAGTTTCATAACCAGGGCAAACCTTTATGCATTCATTGCAATCCTTGCAATCATTTGAGGACACGAAAGGTCTGATGCCGTCATTTACAACATCAACAAGTGTAATGTTATCTTCGGAACATATATAAGCACACGCGCCACAACCAACGCAGAGTCGCCATTTGGCAACTTGTCCAACATTTTTCAGTCGCATTTACATTAGCCCACTCAGGAAACTCAACTTAAATCCATTCTCACTACAGACCTTCATTCATTCAATAGGACTCAAGAAGCTATCAATATCGGATTCCAGTTCACTCATGTCTTTCTCCCACCATCGCGATTTTATAATTTCCTTAATCTTCCCTTCACTAAAGCGATATTTGATAATCTTTGCGGGATTACCAGCCACAATCGCAAAGTGAGGAACATCCTTTGTAACTACACTGCCAGCGCCAATGACTGCTCCGTCTTCAATCCTTGAGACAGAAGGTAGGATTATTGCATTAAACCCTATCCAAACATCATTCCCTATAATAAGTTTTGTCCTGCGAATCATATTCTTATCCACATATTTAAACACAGGATTGTAAAAGAAGGGATGCATTGATATGTTCATAACGGGATGATTACCATTAAAGACATGCACGTTCTTGGCAAATGAACAATATCTCCCTATCTCTGTGCCAACAGGGATGTGTTGAGGCGAAAAACACGAGCCATAGCTGTACATTCCTATCTTTATACCATGGTAAGAAGAAAATATGCGGCGCAATGTCAATGAATACGCCTCCCCGCCTTCTATTCTTGTCACAATCTTTAAAACAAATTTGCGTATAGTCCAGATCTCTAACGCATATAGATAATATAAGAATTTTGAAATAACAAAAGTAAAAGGATTGTGGTCCAATCTGAATAAATGCATACTCAGAAATGCCCCCACTTTGCTGGCAACACCACTGTCTTTCTGAGTTTAATAAATAAGGTCACCAAAATACCATACACAAGCAAAGACCCTATAATACCCTGCAATATATTGATAAGAGGTCGTGAGGAAAACAAGTTGTAAGTGTAGTACCATACCAGCAGGACTGGCAGCGAAATACCTAGTGCCTGCAGGAATATTCCGCCATATTGACGTAGCTCAAGTTTGGTAAGACCACGAATTTGCCATACCTGAAAGCAATAACTAGTTATTAATGCAATAAATCCAGCGGCTGCAGCTCCCGTCAATCCGAATAGCTTTATTGCGGGATATATAAATATGACCATCAACACCGCTCTGATGCCAGTAAAAAGACGATGCAGTTCAGGACGGCCGACAGCAAGATAGACATTTGCAATTGGAGTACTATATGTTCTTATTAAATTAGTTGCAAAAAGTACAGCAAAGGGAATAGCAACGGATGAGTATTGCACACCATAACTAATTGAAAGCAAATCATGTCCGTAAAATGCTATGAGAACGGCTATAGGAGTTCCTATTAATGCTATTGCTCGTGTAGATTTTATAAGAGCTTGATTTATCCATTCTTTATCATTTTGTTTTTCCGAGAACATGGGCATTAGTATAGGGTTAATAATAGTACTGACGAGGAACATTGGCAGTTGCGCTAATGACAATGCCATACTATAGAGCCCTAATTCTTTTTTTGATAATAATTTGCCTACGACAAATATATCTGCCTGAGTAAAGACAAAGAAAAGAATAGGCAGCCCAAACATGCCACGAGAAAAGGTAATTAATGCATGAGAATGCTCTTTTCTAAATTGCAGACGCGGAAAAAATGGACATACGATAAATGATATGATGCATTTAGCTGCTGCCTCAAGCACATACCCAATGACGAGAGCCCAGACACTATTAAGCCAAAGAGAAAGGCCAATTGCAGCTAAAATACCTATGGTACCACCACCACTTGATATGATGACCCATGGCTTATAATCCATCTTTTTTTGAGCTATATAGGCACGTGAACTGAGAGCGCCATTGAAAAGGATAGTGAAGAATGATATTCTAAACATTATCGTATTTTGTGGAACATTATAAAATGAAGCGATGAAAGGGACGCTGAGCATTGCGATGGCAAATAGACCTATAGCACGAACAAACGACAACCACCAGGCACCATTGAGATATGAGTCTTCTTCTCCGTCTGGGCTTTGAATAATTGCCTCTTTTATCCCGATTTGCGTGAATGATTCAAGAGCTGCATTAACAGCAAGAATAATCGCCATTAAACCAAAGTCATCCGGCGCAAGTATTCTTGCCAAAATAATATTCCGAAGAAAACGCAGCCCATATTCAAAACTACCCCCAAGCCCTAACCAGAAACTGCCTTTGAGCACACGAGACTTTAAACTTGTATTCGTAAATATTTTTCTAATCTTTTCTATCAATTATGATTCCTTTTAAATGAATAGATATTGCTTATTTTCACACCTTTCACATGTTCTTTAGATTTAACCTGAAGGAAATATGCAGTTATGCTGGAAACTAACGCCAATGTCATATACCAAATCACGAATATCTGGTCCCAATATGTAACTGCTGTAATATTTACGATATGAGTAAATAAGCTACTGCCAATACCCCACAAGAATAATTCATTGTGCTTTCCATTAGTGATATCTTTACGGACTACCTGCATGCTCGCACCCAGAGAATGATAGCACTTAACTATCAATCTTATGAATAGAAGCAAAGAAATCAATCCGCCACTGATACCTATAGCAACATATGCATTAGTAACATCCACTGAGCCACTTTCCAACCTGGTAGCAGCCCAGTTGCCTGTTTTTTCCAGTGACATACCCATAAGCCACCAGTCTTTAAAATGATTGACGAACTGGTCTATCAGATTAGAACGATGCCAGCCCTCTCCCCCAATAACAGCGCTAATTTTACTAAAAATAAACCAGATTGGTGGCTTCATCATCAACTGAAGAACGATAAAAAAACCAACTATCGCCCACCTTACCTCCCTCATTCTTGTTCGCAAAGACCAACACATCCAGGCAGAGATACCAGCGATAAAACCCAAAAGAGGACCACTGGAGTGCGATGTAATTGTGATAACGAGACAGGCAATGACCCCAATTGTGCCCCATAAACGCCCGTCAGGTGAAATTGCGGTATAAATGAAAAGAGGCAGCATGGTGGCACCAAAAGACCCGGCAGTGATTGCGACGCCAAAACTGGCTTGAGATCTGTAATATTCATCTCTCAGGACAGGTATTTCCGGAACTCCTCCCATAAAGAAAAAGAGGTTTTTCCCGGTCATTCCTTCTATGCCCATGAATAAAGCAAAAGGGATAATGAGAATCGCACACTTTTTTAAAAATAGTTTAAGTTCGGTTGGGTCATTCAAAAGTCCTCTAAAAATAAAATATGACATTAACCCGTCGACCAGAAACCCGATTCTGTATGCTCTTGTTTCTATCAGACTTGGTTCAACTACCGAGCGGATAAAAAAAGCTAAAAGATAAACGCATTGAAAAACGATAAAACTTTTATCTATTATAGTTAATTTCTCAAAAGAGAATTCCTTCTTTGAAATAATTCTTATGATGCCTGCAACCTCAATAAACCTGATTGCAAATATATTTAACCCGCCAATATATAGATGTTGGCCGGCAGTGAGATATATGACGCCTGCGATGACCCCCAAAGCTGCCCACTGGCGTGGCATCAACAGGATTACCACCATCAATACAATAAGAATTGTTAGTCCAATTGCAGTCATAACTGCGTTAATTCCTTGTTATATTTTGAATAAAATTAGGCTCTGATGTTTTTTTAGCAAATAATTTACACACCTCTTCTTTAACTTGTGGAATTATAATTTCCAGTTTTCCCCTTATCTCTTCCTTCTTTTTCCATGCCGTTTCTACCACCTGAAGAATTTTATCTATTTTCATAACTCTCGGGTCAGCTATATATGGGTTCATCCCCACTGTCTCCATTACTCCAATAAATTTTTTACTATATGCAATGGGAACAGTGGGGATATTCTGTGAAATTGCAGCAATACAAGCGTGCATACGTGAACCGAGGAAAAAATCACACTTCCCTATTATATATTTTATTTCTCTGTGGTTGTATTTCCCCTTTGGGTAAAATATCTTCTTATCGTAAATTCCTTTATAACTTTCATATATTTGCCCGCAGATTGCCTCATCAGATTCTAAATTCAGATTTGCCTCTCCAAAAACATGGGGCACTAAAATAACATTTGCTTTCCATTTATCTATAATTGTCTCAATCAATATTTTTATAAGTTCTTTATAATCAATAATAAATTTAAACATATTTTGCCTTGAGTATCCACCCATATATAACAAGCCGCTCACATTCAATCCTACTAATTCTTTCTCTTCTTTCATGGTACTTAAATTATCTATATCAATTTTATTAGGGTGCTTTGGTTCTACGATAAAACCGACATCATAAGAAAACATCACTTTTGACTCTATATTTTTGTTATTAAGCAACTCTTTTATCTGTTGCACGCCCTGATAATCTCGCGAATAAATAGCACAGCTATTTTTCAATATGAATTTTGTAATTATTTTTGTAATTGTTTTGTTGAATGGCCCATAAGTTTGAGGAAGCTGAACAATATCTTTTCCAAGAATAATGCACAATATTTGAGGCAATGTAACATAATAGAATCGCCCTACTCCGTAAATATCACTAAAACTATCCCCCCCGGCAATAGAAGCTACAATATCCGCCTTGTTTATGACACTTAAATAATAATTACGATTTACCAATCTTTCTTTATATTTTTTGATGGGAATTAACCTTACCAATAAAGCTAATAACATCAGTCTCGCTATATTATTATTAAGATATATTTTTTTTGAGAACCGCATGTTAGCCTTAGTTATTCTAATTTGTTTGTCATTATAATCAAAATCTATTTCACCGTTGTTAATGCCATAATTTAAAAATGTGATGTCGGAGTTAGGATTACATTTAAGTATGCTTTGCACTATTCCTTCAGCGAGAGCGCTGACCCCCATATTTCCAGTATCAAAAGTAATGCCCAATATGCAAACGTTCATTATTTCTTTAGCGCCTTCCACTGCGAAGCAGAATTTATAAACCAATTTAAAACTATGCTTTTTATCTGACCTCTGTTCTCATGCTTGTCTTGTCAAAAGAATCACTTGTTTTTTTTCGCCCTAAAGACCATAATACTAAATTCATGTATTCATTAATAACAACCTCTCTATATGGCTTATTCATTCTTTTTTTCGCAAATTAAGTGAACTTAACACGATAACAAGTAATCTAAATACCGATCCGATAAATATAATTAATTTATAAACCTGTGCGTTCACTTTGCCATAGTGATTTACAAAAAATTGAAAGTTCGATTCTCGCATAGCAATTGCGCTAAAATATTTTTGAGACTGCTTTTTAGAACTTGCTCCTTCAAGATGATATATTTCTTCGCTCGCAAGATAATATAATTTCCATCCCTCCAGCTTAATTCTATAGCAAAGGTCCACATCCTCAGCATACATGAAAAATTTTTCGTCAAAGCCTTGAAGCTTATTTATAATGTCTTTCCTCGCAAAGATACATGCGCCGGACAAACAGTCAATTTCCCGACTATCTCTATGGTCCCAATAGCTCATCTCAGTTGTACTGCATGATTTAGGAAACAACCGATTCAACATCATAAAATAGCAAAACTGATTAAATAATGTTGGAAATGTTCGACAGGCTGTGTGAAAAGTCGGTTTTTCAAAAATGCTATCTAACAAAATCAATAGATTACAACTCGCAAATATCCAAAAAATGGGGTTTTCACACAGCCTGTCGAGCACAGGTTAATTGAATAGAACCGTCCTGATTGAGCAGCTTACAGCCAACAGCCCCGACTTCACTATTAGCTTCCATAAAACAAAACATCCCGTACAATGCATTATTAAGCAAAACCGTATCAGGATTGAGATAAAAAATATATTTTCCTGTTGCATACTGGAGTCCAAGGTTATTCCCCTTTGCAAAGCCATTATTATTTTTGCTTTCGATGAGCTTGCACTGCGGGAACTGCTGTTTGACCATTTCAGCGCTGCCATCCGATGAATTGTTATCAACTACAATGACCTCGTAGCTGACGCCTGATGTCATTTTTAGGATGGAATCAATGCAGTTATATAATAATTCCCTCGTATTCCAACTAACAATACAGACTGATATATCCATATAGAATTATCCGATAAATTTTTTGTGCCACATTTCAAATGATATTAATAAATAGATATGCCGCATGTAATCCTCTTTTTTGCTTTCATGCAGATTGACTAGTTTCTCTATATATTTAACATCGAAGTATTTACTTACAGCCGAATTACTACTCAATAAACAGTCATCAATATAAAATCGCAACTTACCACGCAACCACTTACCTATTGGGTTATCAAAACCTTTTTTCTTCCGATAGACCACATTCATGGGCAGCCATTTTTTAAGTGCCTTCTTATGCAAGTATTTTCCTTTAAAACCCCTAAGCTTAAGATTTGGGGGCAAGGACTCAATAAATTCAACTATTCGATAATCTAAAAACGGTACTCTTGACTCAAGGGAATTTGCCATGGATGTCTTATCTCCTACCATGAGAAGGTCATCCGGCAGGTTAGCACGAGTGTCTATATAAAGCATTTGCGTCAAAGAATCTAATAGCTTAACATCCGTTTGAAGGTGGCGAAGTGCTTCCTTAGCTACATAATTATTTTTAGCGAGCTCGTTTTTCATCTCATCATTGAAAAGCTGTTCTTTCATATTCTCGCTGTAAAATGAATATATCTTTGCAAATCGTGTTAATATATCACGCTCATTAAGTGCGATTACTCCCCTTTTTAATCTCTCATTTCTCGGAAGGCTTAAAGCTGCCTTTTTGAGGAGGTGCTCTGTTATAAACACAGGAAGCTTGCTGTATATATTGGATAATTTAACACCAACATACCGGTGATAGCCGGCCCATGGTTCATCAGCACCCTGACCTGTTAAAGCAACCTTTACTTTTTTACTTGCTATCAAACTGACAAAGTAAAAGGCCGCCGCACTTTCATTTCCCACCGGCTCTTCAATATCCCATAAATAACGTTCATAATATCTCTCATAATCCTGTGCAGTAACCATCATTTCCGTATGATGCGCTCCATACTTCGCCGCCATCTCGCGGGCATCATTAGTTTCATTTGTCAGTTCGCCATCTTCAAAATCTATCGTGAATGTGTTAATGGGTTGAGAGCTTTCCTTACTCATGAGGGCAAGCAATACGCTGGAATCTATCCCTGAACTAAGGAAAAGACCAACAGGCACATCACTTCTCATTTGAAGTTTCACAGCATCTTCGAGTAATGTTTGATAGGTATTTATGAGGTCTTCTTCCCGGTAGGCAGATCTTATCTGCGGCGTCCAATTCCAATATCGTTTTATTTCAATACCTCGATTATCAACAGTCATGAGATGTCCAGGCGGCAGTTTTTTAATGTCCTTAAAAAGCGTGTTTGGCGACGGAACATACCTGAAAGTAAAAAGTTCACCGAGTGACTTTATGTCAACTGCTCTTTTACAATCACCATCCTGCAATAAAGACTTTATTTCTGACGCAAACAACAGCTTATTACCCAAGCGAACATAATAGAGCGGTTTAATACCCAGATGGTCCCGCGCCATAAACAATTTATTACGACTGCCGTCCCAGAGTGCGAATGAAAACATGCCATTAAACCTGTTTACGCAGTCACGCCCCCATTCTTCGTATCCATGGATAATAACCTCTGTATCCGAGCGGGTCTTAAAAATATGCCCTTTTGCAATGAGCTCATCATGCAATTCAATATAGTTATATATTTCACCATTAAACACAATCCACATGCTGCCATCTTCATTAGAAATCGGCTGCGAACCGCCTGCCAAATCAATAATACTCAGCCTTCTATGTCCCAGACCAACACCTTGCGCAATATAGCTTCCCTCTCCATCCGGCCCGCGATGGTGCATGACCTGCGTCATTTTGGAAAGGAGACCACGATCAACCGGTTCTCCGTTGAAATTAAATATACCGCAGATCCCGCACATATTATTATATCTCTCGGTTCCCAATCGTAAACCGTGAGATTATTCTTCTGTTCAATAACCGTCTGTAAAACCGTGCCTCTTCCTCACTGACCAGCAGTTTACCTCTCAGCACAAGCTGTTTCATGAAGCCATACAACATCATGATACCACTGATTATAAATGGTCTTCCATACAGCATCCTGTGCATCACTTTCAATATGAAAAACAGCATACTGCCGCCGGTACGATAATAAATCTCTCCAAGCATCACATTTGTCTGGCAAAAACCAATCCCAGAACCTTCATGTTTTAAATGATAAAACCGCAACTCTGGGAAGTGGCAAGTTTTCCATCCTTTTATCTGTGCCTTAATTTCATCTATTGTATCCCAACCCTTTGCAGGCATAAATCCACCTATTTCTTTAAAACACTTTTTCCTGATTACCTTAGAAGCGCCAGCAGCATGGTAATCCGGCATTTTGACCGAAGCCCAACTCTCACCGTGCCTCTCAAGATAAGCCCCAGAAGCAATGCCAAGTCTTGATTCTTCATGAAATTCCTTTAATAGTCTTTCAAAATAATCTGCCCCAAAACGTAGATCACAATCTAATTTAACAATAAAATCAAAATTTTCATTATCAACTATCTTATAGCCCCAATTAAAAGCATGTATAACCGCAGAACCGGGTTGTCTTTGAGAATTTCTTCTTAATTTTAGGGTTTGAATCCATTTATATCTATTAGAATAATTAGCGATAATTTCTGAAGTTCTATCTCTTGAACCATCATCAACAATTATCCACTTACCGGGCATTATCGTTTGTTCAATGACAGATTGAATTGTATACTCGATATATTTATCTTCATCCTTTACCGGTGAAACTATTATATAGTTGTAACCATCTCTAAACGAATTCATTTGAAAACCTTAGATTTTATAACTTTATTTGTAAATTGTATCTGATAAAGCCAGTTATACGCTCCTTTTAGTTTTACCTCAAACAACGGTATATCACATGAATTTATAGGATTATGAGTTCAGATGTGATTCTCCAAAAACATGGGGCACTAAAATAACATTATACTAAAGGCATTAAATAAATTGATATATAACTATTATTTTGCTTATAAAATCAAAATGTTATATTTAAATATCGTTAAGTTATTAATTGCCCTTAGTATAGCTTTCCATTTATCTATATTGTCTCAACCAATGTATTTTTATACATATCTTTATACTCAACAATTCATTAGTTTCTGTTCTACGCCAGTGAATTGTCGTTATTTATATCATACATATTTTGATTAATTTAATTCATGCATCCATGGCGAATCATAGTCAATGAAGCACCTATGCCACAACTCAAGTGCAACCAGAAGAAAGATCTCTTTCGAGTAGATTGGCCGCTGGCGATTGACGTCAAGCATTCTTAAAATAGCTTCTCGCTGAAAGTATCCCCTGGTCATGGTTCTATCATCGAGTAGTATGTCTCGGATATACGCATTCAAATCGTTGGACAGCCACTGGTCATAGGGTACCGGGAACCCGGTTTTTTTGCGATAGAGTATTTCATCGGGAACCCGTCCTTCGAATGCCTTCTTCAGGATATATTTAGTGGTTAATCCCCTCATCTTAAAATCTGTAGGTAGCGAAGCTGCGTACTCTAAAACACGATGATCTAATAAAGGGACTCGCAGTTCGATTGAATTCGCCATAGTAATTTTATCGGCCTTCAGCAGCAAGTCGTCCACCAACCAGGTTTTTGTATCGATATAGAGCATTTTGTCCAATAATTCCTGGCCTTCTACATTATGAAAAAATGCTTCTCTGAAAATTTGCGTATTTTTTGACCTTATGACGTCGTAGAACTCGGGTGCATAGAAGTCTCTTGCATTTGCGTTCATAAAAGTCAGCGGGCTTGAAGCCCTGCTGTAATAGTAATTCTCAAAATCCATCGCCATGAGACGCCCGTATTTGCTGTATCGTTTCAACGATCCCAGACTGGTCATCAGAGATATAGTTTTTCCGAACATCGGTCGTAAGGGGCCGGACAGCTTCTTCAGTCTTTCCAGCCATACAAGATTGCGATAGTTCGGATATCCGGCAAATGCCTCATCCCCACCTTCACCCGACAGAAGCACTTTCACATGGTCTTTTGCAAGTCTGGACACATAATAAAGCGCAACTGCGGGCGGCTCACATATAGGTTCTTCCATATGCCATACGTACCTCGGTAGAAACTCAGCAAATTCTCTGGCATCGATCGTCATGTCATAATGTTTTGTCCCGAACTTCTTTGCCGCGATGATGGCATACTGCCGTTCATCAGCAAATAAATCACTTTTGAAGCCGATGGTAAAAGTGCTTATGTCCTTGTCTGTCTCCTCTACAGCAAAACTGAGCAAAGCGGTGGAATCGACTCCGCCGCTGAGAAGAAATCCTACGGGTACATCGCTGATCATATGATCGCGCACCGATTGTCTTATGACCTCAATGGTTTCCCGTTCTACATCTTTGTGCGTCAGATTGCTTTTCTTTCCTGAAAATGAAAGGTCCCAATATTCCTTATCAATACACCGCCCGTTTTTCACCAAAAGGTAATGACCGGGCAGTAGTTTTTTGATTCCGCACAGAAGGGTCTCATCACCCGGGATATAGTAATAGCTCAGAAGAAGATTGATACCCTGAAAATTAATCTTTCTCGGAACCGTGCGGTCAGCAAGTATCGCTTTTAATTCTGACCCGAATGTCAAACTGCCATCTTCAAGAAAATAATACAGAGGCTTAATACCCACTCTGTCTCTCGCAAGAACAAGAACCCTCTCTGTATTATCCCATAAGGCGATTCCGAACATCCCTCGGAGTTTATTCACAAAACCCTCGCCATACTCTTCGTAGAGATGGACGATCACTTCGGTATCGGTCTGGGTCTTAAAAATGTGCCCCTTTGCTGATAATTCAGAACGTAACTCACGATAATTGTATATCTCTCCATTAAATACGACCCAAATGCCTTCGTTCTCATTACAGATCGGCTGTTTTCCTGTGTTCAGGTCGATGATTGATAGTCTTCTATGACCAAGACCAATTCCCCGGCCGAGGTATATACCTTCATCATCCGGTCCTCGATGCGTCATGGCGTCACTCATTCTCTTGATGAGAGAAGAGTCTATCCTACCGATACCGTTTAAAATCAATTTTCCGCAAATCCCACACATGGCAGTTAATTAAATCTCCCTATGTAATTATAAACTTTAGTTATCTGACCCATGCTTCCAAACCAAGCGACCAGCGCATGATGCCTTTCCACTTTCGCAATGACTGATAGAACCCATTCTTTTCTTTCGAAAGAATCACAAGAGGTACAATTAGTGCAATCGCCATTATCCGACAAAGAGAAACCATGCATATTATGGTCCTGTACATATAAGCATAGGGCTTGCCCTTCGTTTTTGTAAGAAACCTGTAGATTGATTCTCTCATTTGGACAGCGCCAAAGAGACTTATGTCCTGCTTTTTAGAGCTACCGCCACCGTGATGAATAACCTCTGCATTACCAACGAAATAAACCTTTAGTCCTTTTTGCTTAGCTTTCATACAAAGGTCGATGTCCTCTGAGTACATGAAATAATCAGCACTGAAGTGATTGACTGAATCAAAAGTGTCCCTCTTCGTCATGATGCATGCGCCGGACACAGCTTCGACCTCTACGGGCTTGCTGTTAGAAGTATAGAGTGCGGACATTCCCCATATTTTCGCCATAGGCATCCAGTTTTTAAGGACTTCCGCGTCCATTACCTGATTTAATATGGTGGGGAAGGGCTGAATGCAACTCGTTTGAACTGAGAGGTCAGAGTTTAACAATCTGCAACCGACAATGCCTACATCAGACAGTGAGTACAACGCGTGCAACATCTTTTGGATAGCGTCATTAACGACTTCTGTGTCAGGGTTCAAAAACAGGACTGCGTTGCCGCAGGCATGCTCATATCCAAGATTATTTGCAGCAGCAAACCCTAAATTCTTTTCGCTCTGCACATACTTCGCCTTCGGAAACTCTTCGTGAATAATTCGATCAGACCCCTCATACGATGCATTGTCGACTACGATAACTTCAAAATCAAGATCGGTGATATTTCGATAAATACTATTAAGACACTTCCTCACATAATGGGCCGAATTCCAATTTACAATGATAATTGAAAGGTCCACCGTTATCTCCAGATACTTTCCTGAAACAATAGCTGTTTCATTTGTTGTTTTCGCAAGTAGCTTATTAACTCTCTATCCTCAACCTGTGGTATTCTTTTAATGTATCCGCTTATAAATCCATACATTAAGCCCGCAGAGACTACAATGTAGGGTTTTTCAGTAAGTCTCTTTATACATTTAAGGAGCATAAACAGCGGGTGATACCCTGAAATGTAATTTGCTGTTCCATTATTTACATAATTAAGCCATGTCCCATCGGCAGCGCCTGTTGGTCTGTAATGTGCAAGTTTAAGATCCGTAAAGCTCTGAGTCTTCCAGCCCATCATATTTGCTTTTACTTCATCAAGGGTGTCCCATCCCGGTGCCTTAAGGAGCCCTCCGATTGCATCCCAGCAATCTTTCCTGTATATCTTTGTGGCGCCTCTGACATGAAATGCTTGATGCTTTTCTAATATCATTTTCCATTTACTACATTCTCTATTACACCACTACCAATTTCCAGTTGAGGATTCAGCTTAAACCTTGCAAAACACCGTGCAAAATAATCAGAACTAAAACCCAGATCTCCATCAAGCTTAACGATAAAATCCCAATGCTTTACGTCCAATGCCTGATAGCCGTCATAGAAAGCCTCTATAACTCCGCCACCAGCTTTGCGAAACCCTCTGTTCTGTCTGTGGACCGGCTTGATCCATGAATATCGCACAGCATACTTATCGAGTATTGCGCCTGTGTTGTCCGCGGACCCATCGTTTACAATTATCTATTGAGTTGGAAGCACCGTCTGTTGTACGATAGACTTCAATGTATGTTCAATATACTTTTCTTCGTCACGGACAGGCGTAATTACTATATATCTTACTGTGTTCATATAATACCAATAACCTCAAATATATTTTCTGGGGAATAAAATATTATTAACTCCGCATCGATTATTATTGAGATATCCATTTTGCCATGCTCTTTCTGCGACCCCCCCAGAATGCCCTTTACTGACTTGGCCGAATACTGAACTGCATGCAGCCAATCATATGCTCCTGATAGCTTAGCCTGAAACAATGGCAGATCATCACATGAATTCACGGGGATTCTTTTCATGAACAATCCGTGATCGCCGCGTGAAGTAGTACCAATCCTATTGCTCACACTATATCGGTATCCGTGCTTGAGAAGTATTTCCTTTAAGTAATTGGTAAATTCCTTGTCTTCCCGGGAGAATGAATAAGGATACGAGAAGGATTCAATCCCCTCTCCCAGATCCTATTTCTCAAGCTTAGTATATTAACAGAAGTTCATGGGATATTGTAATGAAAATATATCATCTCAAAAATAGACATTGCCTCTGAGAAGACCTCAGTTTTCGTATTTTTTGAGGATTTCAGAAAAGGTATAGCGTCTTTTTAATCCTCAAAACAAGTC
>Ga0209211_10007597_pt1 | contig 15152 bp, 12 predicted proteins | sample RifGroA2_FD_183992 | JGI IMG/M metagenome (GOLD analysis project Ga0209211, IMG submission 183992) | Groundwater microbial communities from Rifle, Colorado, USA - Groundwater A2 (SPAdes) (version 2) | ecosystem: Environmental > Aquatic > Deep subsurface > Groundwater | place: Rifle, Colorado... | reverse complement strand
TTATTTCGTTTGCTTTTTCGGCTAAGCCCTGTAATTCATAGACAATTTTTTCTTTACCTTTAGAAATTTCATAACGAGGCACAAATCCCGCTTCTATGTCTATTGCGGTTTTGTTTGATTTTGGCAAATCGCGAATGTGCCCGACTGACGCGCGCACAATAAATTTGTCGTCTGAATTGACAGACAAATATTTTTCGATAGTCTTTGCTTTGGATGGCGATTCAACAATGAGTAACTTCATAAATTAAGTACCTGTCCCGTTAGATACTCACTTGAATGTATCAAAGATTAAAATAAAAGTAAAACATAAAGAAAATATTACACAAAAAATTTCATTAAAGTATCTAATGGGATTACACGAAATAGTTTTGCAATGCAACTGGCTATGCTTTTTTAGACATGGATGTTTATGTCTAAAAATGTTATATTTTTGATAGAAGCAAATGTCTTGGGATTGACGATACTTATTATTATTTAAACGATGTCCCAGGGAAGTTTTATTCTACAGTTATCAATAAATACATCCATTAATTATGATGAATATCCATAAACAACATTTAATTTTCGTCCCCACTCTAATAATAGTATTTTTTGTTGCCCTTTTCATTCAACAAAATGTTTTTGCACAAACACCAATACAGGTTTGTGGCCATGATACTATTTTTGATCCGCTTCAGAAAAAGAGTGTATTAGATACAGTTTATCTTGATCAATCTGTCAATGAAACAGATCGGTATCTACTATCACGCGGTTGCAATTATGATGCCACCACTACTCCATCTATCAAAGCTAAGATATATATAAATCCGTCTGCAACTGAGCCTATAAATCTGGTATCCAAAGCAGCTTCAAGATTAATCTTTAGTGAATTTATTTGTGATACTATTAACCCTCTTTATCTATATAACTGTTTAGAAGGACACCATATTGAATATCCAAATGGATATGGAATCCAAGCATCATTTAATATTTCTAAAGCTGGATTATCTGTTGCCAACGAAGATAAAGTCATAGACAAAATTGCTAAGGATGGATTGATGAGTGTAGTTGTAGAAAGTGATGTTTCTGCACCAAAAACATACAATATCCCCGCCACAAACTGCGTCAAGCTTTCGGGAAATGGACCAAAAAAAATTGTGTTTATGAGAAATAATGTTTCTTCTTTAAATGGTGTTTCTGACTTTATTTCTAAAGCAAATGATATCATAAATAATGCTTTTGCAAAGACAGATCCCTGGAAGACATATTTTGATAAATTATCATTTTATGTTGATTTGAAAACACAATTCGTTAATGGAAGCTCGTCTGCAGTAGATATTAACAAGATATCAAGTTGCGGAGGTGTCACACCGCTTTTGTATTTAATATTTGGAGATGGCGCAGGATCTGGTTTCGATGGTCATGTTTCTGAAATACCTAAATATAGTTTGGAGCCAAATTATTTGGAGCTAGCTATGCATGAATCTGGTCATGCTGTCGGTAATTTGTGGGATGAGTCTCAATGTGGAGTGACGCTTGGACTGGCAAAATTTCAACATAAAAGTATTTCAGAAACTGACTGTACAAAAACAAACTCCAACTTCACATACAATAATATATGGTACGGAGGAAAAGACATAGGTTATGATGAGCTTGAAGACAACAATAAAGATGTTAGGGCTCACTGGTTTATTCCGAACTTGAAAAATCTCATGAGGTATCCTCCAGATAATACTAAATATTACAATGTTATCTCGTGCGGTTTTTTGATGTCGGCAATTGTTGATCAGCCAGTGGGAGATTCCGGATGGACAAATGTTGATTGGGAACATGCTCAAAAATACTGGCCAGAGTGTATGAAGATGGACACTGTGAAAGAGGGTATTCCTGCTGTAAATCCTACTCCTACCATCAGAGCGACGCCACCTTAGTGGGAAATGCATTTCAACTATGTTATACTTATATTCTAGTTTATCTTTTGTATAAGTGTACTTATAGTTTAGTAAATAACTATAAAATATGGCTTAAAATAACATGTTTATAGAACGACAAATTCACAAAAAAATACTAAATTACTTAGAGGAAAGACAAATAATCGTTATAACTGGTATGAGAAGAGTTGGAAAAACTACTCTTGTAAAAGAGTTGCTCAAAGGAATAGAATCTACTAATAAAATATATATTGATCTTCAACAGATTGAAAATAGGGAATTATTTAGTGACAAAAATTTTGACAATATTTTACTTCAATTACGAAACAAAAGGGGATTAAATGTTGATCAAAAAATGTACATTGCTATTGATGAAATCCAACTTGTTCCAGAGTTACCCGGAATTATAAAGTATCTCTATGATCACAATGATATAAAATTTATTATTACAGGATCTAGTTCTTACTACATGAAAAATCTCTTCACAGAATCCTTATCTGGAAGGAAGATAATATTTGAATTGTACCCTCTAGATTTTGATGAGTTTCTGAATTTCAAGAATATCAAACACGGTAATAATGATGATTTTATGACTATTACTATTCCAACATCGGGGTATGAAACATTCAAACACTACTATGATGAATTCATAGAATATGGAGGATTTCCAGAGGTTGTTTTAGCACATTCTTTCGAGATAAAAAAAGAGATGCTCAAAGATATTATAAATTCATACATCAATATTGATGTGGAGACTCTTTCTGATTTCAAAAAGAAAGATGATTTCTATAAATTGGTAAAAGTTTTGGCAGAACGAATAGGATCGAGAATAGACTATGCTAAATTATCTAATATTGTCGGAATCTCTAATCTGACCTTGAAAAATTATATGAGATTCCTTGAAGATACTTATTTGATCCATCGAATCTCTGTATTTACGGAAAGTAGAGAGAAGGAAATCACTAAAGCCAAAAAACTTTATTTTTCGGATACCGGAATCGCCAATATTCTGGCTGATTTGAATGGAGGAGCTAAGTTTGAGAATACTGTCTTCAATCAAATCAAACACCATGGCGAAGTCAGATATTATGCCTTGAAAACTGGTAGGGAAATAGATTTTGTGTTTAAAAGAGAAAAAGAAGACCCTATCGCTCTAGAAATAAAAGAAACGCCAACGCACTTTGATCTTGAAAATCTAGAAAAGCTAGCCAAAGTGGCCAAGATAAAAAAATTAAAAGTTATTGGGAGAAATCTAACTCCAAATTTTACTGATTATATTTGGGGAGGAGATATCAGGTAAAATAAATTTATATATTCAATCATTTTATTAATCTTATTATAAATGCTATTATTTAAATATTATGAATTCAAAAAACAAGAGTTTATTTTTGATCTTGATAGCATTCTCTATTATTTTTATTTCACTAAACTATACGTATGCAAAAGACGAAGATAATTTTAATCCAGATGATAATTCACCAAAAGTTCTTGCGGTTTCTGGTGGCCTCTGGGGTACAATAAAAAGTTGGTTTGTCTCAACTCCATCAGTGCGACAAGCAGAGCGAATGGTATTATATGGCACTAATTTTACTTCGACAGACAATGCAGTCAAATTCACCAGCAAGGAGGATACAGGCAAAGAATATGAAGTTCTGGAGATACCAAGTAATGACGGAAGCTCCATAGTATTTAATGTTCCAGCTGATATTATTCCTGGCGCATATACAATCAAAGCCGGCGCCTTCAATAGTGATTGGTCAAATACTCTAACCTTCAATGTCTTGGGAGCTCAAGCGCCAACTCTCTCATTTACAGCTACTCCATCAGCAATATTGCTTGGTCAGTCCTCAACGATAAGTTGGATATCTTCGGGCGCAACTTCTTGTACGGGTGAAAGTAATTTGGATAAAGTATCAACGGAATGGGATAGTCCAGGTCTCACAGGTTCTTTTTCTTTCATTCCATCAGATAATGTTTCCTTCACTTTAATTTGCAATGGACCGGGTGGCAAAGTAACAAAAACTGCTAGTATCTCAGTCTTAAACTTCGCTGCTCCGATCGTCTCATTAAATGCCACTTCAAAAAATATAACAGAAGGTCAAGGCACGACCCTCTCCTGGAGTACTTCTAGGGTTTCAAGTTGTTATGGTTTAGGGACAGGAGACAGCGCCACACTTTCAAAATGGAATAAAATACAGCCAATCACTGGATCATTATATATTACACCAAGTCAGAATTCATCTCTTTCTCTTGTGTGCGCAGGAAATGGTGGTAATGCCACATCAACGGTTAATATAGGAGTTATTGTTTCAGATAATATTTCAGTTACTTGCTCAACTATTCCTGAAACTGGTGGTGCCGCTTTTCGGCAGCCAGTAACATATATAGCTAAAGCTAGTGGCGGAAATGGTATTTATATATATTCTTGGACTGGAACAGATGGATTGGTAGGAAATGAACAATCAGTCTCTAAGACTTATTACCCATCCTCTTCTTTTAGTGGTGAGTATGCAGATAAAACTGCGAGTGTAACAGTAACTTCTAAAAATAAGACTAGTACAGCACAATGTCGTTCAATTCGAATCAGTTCTTCTGCAACACCCTCTAGCATATTAAATATTAGTTCTATCTTTCCAAATTCTGGAACATCAACAACAAATAATATTATATTAAGAGGAACAAATTTTAATACAAACTCAACAGTCTTGGTCTCTAAAGGCACTGCTACTTATACAGTTTTACCTACATATATTCCAGCATCATATCCAAATCCTGATGCACTTAGATTTAACCTATCTCAGATTACATCTGCATCTAGCGGTACCTATACGATCAAAGTTAGTAATCAAGGAAGTATAAGTAATTCAGTAAATTTCAATCTGACGGCACCAACACCAACACTTCAATTGTCTGCGACACCATCTACTATCAATATTGGTTCTGGACAACAGATAGTAGTCAGTTGGTCAGCAACAAATGTTTCTTCATGCAAAGGTGATACCAGTAATTACAATCCTTCACCTATATGGAGGAATCCAGGGAGTTCTGGATCGTTCTCATTCTCTCCTTCCGATTCTACTGTGTTGACACTGATATGTGTAGGAGATGGTGGTAGTGTAACAAAGAATGTGTCTATAAATGTTATTCCATTGGCTACAGCTCCAGTCTTAAATTCATTTCCATCATCAGTCAATCCGGGTTTAATTACCATAAATGGCAGTGGATTTGATACTAGTGGTTCAAATAATATTAAATTTGTGAAAGTTACTGGTTCTGATTGGGAGAGGTCTCTAAATGTTACAACAAGCAATGCAAATCGTCTTGAAGTTAATGTATTAGATATACCATCTGGTAGTTATTATGTTACAGTATCAAATAAAAATGGTATTAGCGCATGGCAAACTCTTACGATAGTATCAGTTCCAACTATAATTACCCCGCCAGTTGTTACACCCAGTGAGAAAGAAGTCAGGATAACAAATCCAGCTACACCTCCGACAGTCACACTTACCGCCGATCCGCTTATTGTTCCACCTAGTGAGAAAGATGGTGAACCAGTTACGATATCATGGACATCAACAAATGCTTCCTCATGCGTTTTAACTACTACTGGAGGTGATAAAGGTGATGATTGGTCAGGAATGGTCGGACCAGTTGATTTATCAGGTAGTTTTACAGGAAATACGGCATTTGATACAGCATTTACGGTTACTTGTACTGGAGCGGGCGGTACAGCTTCTAAAACTGTTAGCGTAACAGTTGGTCAAGAATCATCCATGAATCAATTATGGAGAAATAATATGGCGCAGGTGTCATATTCTGTTGAATATTCTTGGTCTAATATTTGGACACATTTTTTGAAGATCATTGGAGTGCGGTGAGTGAAAAGAAAATTTTTATTATTGAATAAGATTTATAGTTCTTCCTTATCCCAATCTTATTTCTCCCATTTCTTCTTTAATTAGTCCTTTTATTTCCATCACAGAAAGCAAAGCATTGGCAGTTGGTATTGGCATCTTGATTGCTCGAATTAAATCATCTCGAGAAATCGGTTCACGAAGCAAATCCACAATCTTTTTTTCTTCCGGTGATAAATCAGCAAAAAGTTTTTTCTGCCTGTCTTCATCTTTTGGTAATTCAAAACCTAATGCTTCTAAAACATCTTCTGCGCAAGTGACAGGTGTCGCTCCTTGATGTAATAATCTATTTGTACCTTTTGAATTGGAAGAAAAAATTGATCCAGGAACAACTAATAAATCTCTATTATACTCGGTTGTCAGCCGTGCGGTGATGAGAGTGCCAGACCTTTCTTCCGCTTCTATAATTAGCACCGCTTTTGAAATACCTGCCATTAATCTATTCCTCATTGGAAAACTCCACTGAGTTGCTTTGAAATCAGGTTCAAATTCTGAAATTAAACATCCACCGGATTCCACTACTTCCTTCATTAGTTGCACATTTGTTTTTGGATAGATTGCTTCCGCCGAAAGTCCAGAACCGGGAAAAACTACAATTTTAAGTCCTATCTGCATCGCTTTTTTATGAGCGATGGTGTCTATTCCCATGGCAAAACCGGATACAATTACTATTGGATAACCCTTCAGACCTGTGATTATTTTCTCACAAGCTTCCCGTCCGTAAGAAGTAAATTTTCGTGAGCCAACAATGCAAAGATAAATTAAATTCTCATCTGTGGGTAATTCACCAATTATCCAAAGGTTTTCGGGTGGTTGAGGTATTTCCAAAAGTGCCTTTGGGAATTTGTTTTTTGGCAGTTTTTTGATTTCCATGAAAAGTGGAGAATAATATTTTTGCTGGTACGGATTTTTTTGAAGCTTAAAAAATCCTGAAGTTCTCGGCTCGACAGCCTCGAAACCCCTTAAAAACATTATTCTCCACTTTTCATTATAACAACTTTCATATATAATACGAATATGTTAGATATAAAATTCATTCGTGAAAATAAAGACATCGTACAAGAGGGCGCCAAGAAAAAGCGGGTAGATGTTGATATCTCTAAACTTATTACCCTTGATGATGAACGTTTGAAAGAACTCAAAGAAGTAGAAGATCTACGAGCAGAAGTGAACAGAGTTTCCAACGACATCTCTCGTGATCAAGATTCGGCGCTAAAAATTCAATTGATAGAAGAAATGCGGATTGTGAAAGAAGATATCAAGACTAAAGAAGAAAAATTAAAAAAGATAATGGAAGAGTGGCAAAAAATGATGTTACAAGTACCGAATATGCCAGATATGACCGTGCCGGAAGGGAAAGGGGAAGAAGATAATAAAGAAGTTTTAACCTGGGGGAAGAAGCCTGAATTTGATTTTGCGCCGAAAGACCATGTCGAGCTCATGACCAAACTCAAAATGGTTGATTTTGAAAGAGGAGTGAAAGTACACGGCTTTCGAGGTTACTTTTTACAAAACGATGGAGCGGAACTTTCTTGGGCGATTTGGAATTATGCTCGCAAGTTTTTTGGAGAAAAAAAATTTAATACTTTTATTGCTCCCACAATCGTCCACAAACAGCATCTATACGGCACCGGACACTTGCCCGGCGGAGGAGATGATATATATAAGACGGAAGACGGGGATTATCTATCTGGTACAGCCGAAATACCAATGATGGGATATCATAGTAATGAAATTATCCCGAGAGAAGAATTACCGAAACGTTATTTAGCGTTTTCTCCATGTTACCGGAGAGAAGCGGGCGCTCATTCCAAAGACACCAAAGGGCTTATCCGAGTACAGGAGTTTTATAAACTAGAACAGCTTATCCTCTGTGAGGCCAGCCATGAAGAATCAGTTAAATATCACGAAGAAATAAATAGAAACTTCGAAGAATTTTTAGAATCGCTCGGCATCCCTTACCGTCGATTAGAAATTTGCGCAGGAGAGTTAAAATCTGCTCATGTAAAAAGTTATGATACTGAAGCGTGGATTCCATCACAAAATCAATACCGCGAGCTTTCCAGCGCGTCATACTATCACGATTTTCAAACAAGACGATTTAATGTCCGCTATAAGGACGCGGAAGGCAAGTCTCGTTTTGTTCATTCACTCAATAGCACTGCGGTGGCAACCCCGAGAATTCTCGTGGCGATTGTAGAGAATTTTCAACAAGCCGATGGTTCTGTAAAAATTCCGGAAGTTTTAAAAAAATATATGGGGGATAGGGAGTTCATAAAATAAAAACATGAAAAGAAATGTTTTAAATTCCCCGCGGCTTTTGAAATTAAAAAAAGGGAGACGAAGAGTTATTTTAGTTAAAATTTTACTTTCTGTATTTGCGCTTTTGGTAATTTTTGCCGGTTTAGTTTATATTTCTCGTGTTCCTTTTTTTAATTTCAAAGGAGTAGAAATAACGGGGAACAAGGCAGTGGATGCCGAAAATATTAAAATATCTATTGAAAAAGAGATTGCCGGAAATTATTTAAAACTTTTTCCCAAAACAAATATCTTATTTTATCCAAAAAATAATATAAAAAAAGAATTATTTAACCAATTTAAAAAATTAAAAGACATAAATTTTTCTATTAAAGACAATAAAATTTTGGAAGTTTCGGTAACAGAGCGAGAGGCAAAATATCTTTGGTGCTGGGAAAACTTGGTAGTCGGAGCGCCAAGCGACGAGAAGTGTTCTTTTGTGGATGAGAGTGGATATGTTTTTGAGCTAGCGCCGTATTTCTCTGGTAATGTATATTTCAAATTTTTCGGACCACTAGCGGGGGATTATTTTTTTCCAGATATTTTTGGGAAAGTTCTTGCTTTTAAAGACACCCTCATACACATGGGCTTCAAACTTGTTTCTTTATACATCCTAGATAATGGGGATATCAAGATTTTTCTTTCTAATTCAGATAAAACACTGATAGGACCATACATAACTCTAAAAGCTGATTCAGATTTTCAAAAAGTTGCAGAAAACCTACAAACAGCGCTTAGCACAGAACCCCTGCAATCAAATTTTAAAAATAAATATTCTTCCCTGGAGTATATTGATTTACGGTTCGGAAATAAAGTTGTTTATAAATTCAAATGATGCAATAATTCCACGTTGTTTGATTTTATGCAAAATTTTTGGACAAAACTTAATAAACCGTTTTTCTGTCTGGCGCCAATGTCAGATGTTACTGATATCGCTTTTCGTTATATCTTGGCAAAGTACGGTAGGGATAGAGAAAATAAAAATAAAGTTGTTTTTTGGACAGAATTTGTTTCGGCAGATGGTTTATGTAATAAACTAGCGAGAAAAAAGTTAGCGCACATCTTAAAATTCTCAGAACGGGAAAGACCGATTGTGGCGCAAGTTTTTGGGGCTAATCCAGAAAATATGAAAAAGGCTTGTCAGTACGTTGCGAGTCTTGGTTTTGATGGAATTGATATAAATATGGGTTGCCCAGATAGATCAGTGGTCAGTCAAGGAGCTGGAGCAGGTATGATAAAAAAGCCCGAAAATGCGCGCAAGATTATTCGAGCGGTTCATGACGGAATCAAAGCGGCGGGATTAAATATTCCCGTATCGGTTAAAACAAGGATTGGTTTTAATAAAGAAGAAATTGATACTTGGATAGGGGAATTATTAAAAGAAGATATTTCCGCCTTAATTATTCATTTACGTACTGCCAAAGAATTGTCGCTCGTTCCGGCAAACTGGGATTACATTAAAAAAATAAAAGAACTTATAAAAAAAAGTGGAAAAGAAGTGCTACTTATCGGAAATGGAGATATAAAGGATTTAAAAGACGCAGAAGAAAAAGTTGCGAAATATGGCTGTGATGGAGTGATGATTGGTCGTGGGGTTTTTGGAAATCCGTGGTTCTTTTCTGGAAGATTAAAATCTGATATTTCGATTGAGGAAAAATTGAAAATTCTAATAGAACACACCCAGATTTTTGAAAAAGAACTTTCAAAACCTAAACATAAAAATTTTTCTGTGATGAAAAAACATTTTAAAGCGTATGTGAATGGTTTTGAGGGGGCAAAAGAATTGCGAGTAAAATTAATGGAAGCTGAAAATGCTGAACAAGTTAAGATTATAATTAATGATTTTTTAAGCAAAATGGGGTAGAATGATTCTATGCACGATTTGGCATTATATAGAAAATATCGTCCAAAGAGTTTCCAGGAAGTCTTGGGGCAGGATCATATTGTGAAAGTCTTAGAAAGTTCCATAGAAACCAATAAGGTTTCGCATGCTTACCTTTTTGTCGGCACACGGGGGACGGGGAAGACTTCTGTCGCTCGGATTTTTGCGACAAGTATTGGGGTATCGGCAAATGATATGTATGAGATAGATGCCGCTAGTAATAGGGGAATAGAAGATATAAAACTTCTGCGTGATGGAGCGCGGGTCTTGCCTTTTGATTCAAAATATAAAATTTACATAATTGACGAAGTGCATATGCTTTCCAAAGATGCTTGGGGAGCGCTTTTGAAAACTTTAGAAGAACCACCAAAGCATGTTATTTTTATTTTAGCGACAACTGAATTTTCTAAAGTCCCGGAAACAATTGTTTCTCGTTGCCAAGTTTTTATTTTCAAAAAAGCATCAGAAGCAGTCTGTAAAAAAATGCTAACGGAGGTGGCTCAAAAAGAAGGTTTTGAATTAGATGCTGGCAGTGCTGAACTTTTAGCTATTTTGGCTGATGGCTCATTCCGTGATGGGTTAGGTGAACTTCAAAAAGTCTTAAATTTCTCTAAAGGGAAAAAAGTTAAAAGAGAAGATGTGGAAAAAATAACCGGTTCGCCAAAGACAACTCTCGTAAATGATTTTATTTCAGCCATTGCGGAAAAGAATTTAGAAAAAGGAATTACTGCGGTGAAAAGAGCTTCAGAAGAAAATTTAGATATGAGATTATATTTGAAACTTATCATTACAAAATTCCGAATGGCAATAATTATGCGTTATGCGCCAAAATTGAAGGATGAGATGAAAGGGGATTTAAGTGAAGCTGATTTAGAATTTTTACAAACTTTGGTAAAAGAAGACCCCGAACGAAAGCCTTCAGCTTCATACAGGGCAGGCAAAGAAGGACATATGTTTACTTCTTCTATATTAGCTATATTATTAGAGGCCTATCAAAACATAGATAATGCATTTATTACAGAATTGCCGTTAGAACTTGCCCTAGTGAAGATTCTTGTGAAAGATATAGAGAAAAATGTCTAGCATATTAGAAGAATTTGTGTTATAAATTAAGTGTTTTTTGTACATTGGGGGATCGTCTAACGGTAGGACAACGGATTTTGGATCCGTTTATCTAGGTCCGATTCCTAGTCCCCCAGCCAAGTTTCAGAATTCGTTTTTTCGCCAAAGTCTCGAAATTTTTATGTTTCAAAATATTCAAATAATCAGATATATTCTGGCTGGGGGAATTGCTGTTGGCTCTAATTTAGCAATTCTTTTTATCTATGTGCATTATTTTCACCTGTGGTATTTAACCTCTGCCATTATCTCTTTTTGTTTTGGGGTGGTAATAAGTTACTTACTTCAGAAATTTTTTGTATTTAAAAATTATTCAAAAGAAAATATCCAGAAACAATTTTTTAGTTTTTTAATTTTTAATCTAGGAATGTTGGGAGCGAACACTTTGTTAATGTATATTTTCGTTGATATAATAGGAATCTGGTATCTTTGGGCTCAAGCTTTGGCTGCCGCAATTGGCGCTTGTGTGAATTACGTTTACTTTAATAAGGTTATTTTCAAAAAGATTCAATAAAAACAACAATGACAAAATCAAAAATAATTGTTATCCTTCCGGCTTTTAATGCCGAAAAGACTTTAGAAAAAACAGTAAACGAAATACCAAGAGATATCGTTGATGAAATTGTCTTAGTTGATGATGGCAGTAAAGATAAAACAATCACGCTAGCAAGAAAACTCAATTTAAATGTATTTGTCCATGGTAAAAATTTAGGATATGGAGCTAATCAGAAAACATGTTATAAACTCGCTTTAGAGAAAAATGCAGATATTGTAGTTATGCTCCATCCAGATTATCAATATGATCCAAAAGTTATCAAATATCTCGTGGGTTTTATAGAAGAAGGATATGCCGATGTGATGCTTGGATCTCGAATCCGATCCAGAAGAGAAGCGTTGGAGGGTGGGATGCCTATCTACAAATATTTTTTTAATCGTCTGCTTACTTTTTGCGAGAATTTATTAAGTGGTTATAATCTATCCGAATGGCATACCGGGCTGAGAGCTTACAAGAGGGAAGTATTAGAAAATATTGATTTTCAAAATAATTCTAATGATTTTGTTTTTGATACCCAAGTTTTGTTTCAAATCATAGAAAAAAAATATAGGATTGGTGATATTCCAATTCCTGTTAGATATCATTCTGAATCCTCTTCTATAAATTTTAAAAGAAGCATAAAATATGGAATTCTTACACTTTATGTTGCAATAAAATTTTTCTTAAGAAATCTTTTTCATACAAGAAATGGAAAATAAAAAAACAAAAATATTATTAAACATAGGTATAGTGGCTGTGATTATTCTTTTTACTTTTAGTCTGTTTAAAAATATCGCTTACCCCTTACTTTGGAACGATGAAGCGTCAACGGCGATGTTTGGCAGAAGAGTGTTAGAGTACGGCTATCCAAAAGTTCACGATGAAAAAAATTCACTGTATCTTTTAAATGATATAAATCATGATGTTGGCATAAGAAGCAGGGGGGATGTTTATGTCGCAGAGGGCTGGACACAATATTATCTAGCGGCCTTCGGTGACTATTTAGCCAGACAAACTAATGATATGTATACAAAAACAGCAATACTGCGCGCCCTTTTTGCTTCAGTTGGTTTTTGGGCAATAATTATTTTTGGGTTAACAGTCAGTTTATTTTTTAGAGAAAATAAAAAAAAAGCATTTATCGCTTTCTTTTTATTTGAATTAATTTCGATTTCCCTAATTTTACATTTAAAAGAAGTACGTTATTATTCTTTAGTTTTATTATTTTCAGCAATTCTCATTAATGTTTATCTGAGATATACAATGCTTAAAACTCTGAGTTATAAACATTATGTTTGGATAGTCCCATTATTTATTACATTACTTTTTCACACACATTATCCGATTGCTGCTGTTTTTATAATTACATTTGGATTACATAATTTAATTTCAGCGTATTTAATGTGTAAAAAGAAATTATCAATTTTTCTGCATAATTTTTTTAGATCAACATTACCATTATTTTTATCACTTATCTTTATTGTGCCGTCTTTGATCTATTTCAAAACATTTACAATCGTCAATACCATAACCCAGCAATCTGCTTTAGGTCTAGAAAATTATGTTAATAATATATTCTGGGCTTTTTCTTTTTTTACAAAATTTGAATTTCTATACTTAGCAATTTTCCTGAAAATATTACTAATATTATTTTTTTGTTACGGGCAAAAAATTACAGACATAAAGGATAAAGTTATTATTAGAACTTCTAATTTTCTGTCTTTATTTTTCTGTGTTTACATTTTAGTAATAGCACGTACTGTCTTTGTCTTTGAACGTTATACGATGGTTCTACAACCAACCCTGATTTGTATCATCTTATTAGATATTTTGTTATGTTGGCGTATATTTAATCAGACTTTCAGATCAGAACCAACCAGTGACAAAAAAATATCTAGGGTGTTTATTATAATTATTCTTTTTGCCATCTGGTTCAATTTTGTTCCTCTAATAAAACCAGTCAAAGGCCATCTATACGAATTAACCCATAGATACTATGGCCCACTTGATTTTGCTATTCCATACATTCAAGAAAAATTTAAGGATCCATCAAAAATAATAATCGCTACAAATTACGAAGAAAATTCCTATATGTATTATTTAGATAGTAAAACAATTATCGGATACGTTGGTAATAATTTAAAGGAAGATGAAAAACTAGAACCAGATGTCATCATTAACCGTAAATTTTTTGATTTTGATAAAGGGTATACAGATATTTTTGATACATTCTTTAGTAAAAATAAATACCAAAAGAAAAATTTCCCTATTTTTGACTATCCTTTTAATAATATTCCTGAATTAAATTTTACTCCTAGCCATCTTTTCGAAACTAAATTTACAGAGAAAGATGCTGAGAAGTTATACATATATTTAAAAGAGTAGAGCAGTATTCTCTCTAGAATCAAGCTATTTTTTGAAAATCATTTTCCATGGAGCAAAAATTCCTTCCCAAAAAATAGGAAAGGAAAATTTTGATTCTCCCTGAGTTCGTTCAATAAAAGTGATAGGGACTTCGAAAAAAGTAGCGCCAGATTTAGATAAAAGATATTTGAGTTCTGGTATAAAAGCATACCCTGATGCTTTTATTTTTGAAAAATCAATTTTCCGAAGTAATTCAGCAGAAATAACAACAAAACCACAAGAATAGTCATAAATAGGAATACGGAGAATCATTCTATAATACAAATTACCAAAAAAACTTAAAATCCTTCGTGATAATTTACATCCAATCATTTTACTTCCAGATACATGGCGAGAACCAATCACTACTGAATAATGTTCACTTTTTTTGAGCATTTCAGGAAGATACTTTAATTGAGTTGAAAAATCTGCATCCATCATAATTATGGATTTAATATCCTCATCCTGCAATACTTGCGAAAATACGTTAAGATAGGCTTTGCTTAAACCGTCTTTTTGCTTTCTAGAAACAAGAGAAAGATTCAGATATTCTTTTTTTAATTCTGCAACAATTTGCGCAGTGCCGTCTGGTGAATTATCATCTGCTATTATTACCGAGATATCTGGTAAAAGTTTAAAAATTTGAGGTATTAGAGTTTTGATATTCTCTCTTTCATTGTAAGTTGGAATGATAATTATGTTTTTCATAGAGAACAAAATTACTAGATAGAGTTTTTTTTCTCTCTTTTTGAATCAGCCTCTACCATAATTTTGACCAAATCTCTGAAACCATATTTTGGTTTCCATCCAAGGATCTTTCTAACTTTTCTATTGTCGCCACAAAGACAGTTCACTTCATTGGGTCTACAATATTTTGGATCAATTTCAATTATTATTTTTCCTGTCTTTTGGTCAATACCTTTTTCATTTACACCTTTTCCTTTCCACGCAATATCAATGCCCAAAATTTTACAAGCTTCTTGAACAAATTCACGAACTGAATGAGCTTCCCCTGTGGCAATAACGAAATCCTGGGGAGTTTTTTGTTGGAGCATTTTCCAGGCTGCTTCCATGTATTCTGGCGCATA
>Ga0209211_10007596_pt1 | contig 15152 bp, 15 predicted proteins | sample RifGroA2_FD_183992 | JGI IMG/M metagenome (GOLD analysis project Ga0209211, IMG submission 183992) | Groundwater microbial communities from Rifle, Colorado, USA - Groundwater A2 (SPAdes) (version 2) | ecosystem: Environmental > Aquatic > Deep subsurface > Groundwater | place: Rifle, Colorado... | reverse complement strand
GTACCAAATTCTAAATCCTTATAAAATGATTCGATAAGTTCGTCAGGGTCTTTTTCAAGTAAGTGTTTTATTTGTTCTTTTGATTCGGTATCAATATCGGAATTGAGCCATTTGTTAGCTTTTTCCCTTACTTGTTGGATTAATTCATTATTAGCCATGTGTGTATTTTTTTATTTGAAACAAATCCCAATTTAAAAAGAAAATGCTTTAACTCAAAATCTGTTTAAGGTATGTTTATATGTATTTATTGTGGAAAGAATAATGGGGATTTATTTGAGGTGTTTAAAAAACTCATTCAAACTATCTTCCCAATGTGGAATATTCAGATTGTAAATTGATTTTATTTTACCTTTATTCAGAACGCTGTAGAATGGTCTTTTAACGGGAGTTGGGTAATCTTTCGATTCAATGGGATTGATTGTACTGCATGAGTATGATTTTATTGCAATTGCACGAGCAAAATCATACCAACTACAAACTCCTTCATTTGAATAATGATATAATCCCGGTACAAAATTTTTACTTTTTTCTGATTGATAAATTATTTGAACAATAGCATCTGCCAAATCATGTGCATATGTTGGTGTTCCTATTTGATCAAAAACTACATTTAACTGATCTTTTTCTTTTGATAATTTGTGAATAGTTTTTGCAAAATTATTACCAAAAGTGGAATATAACCAAGATGTTCTAATAACAATAGCATTTTCATATTTTAAAGCTATTTTTTCTCCTTCTTCTTTTGATTTTCCATATACCGATTGGGGATTTGTCGGCACCTCCTCAGTATAAGGTTGAGATGAGTTTCCATCAAAAACATAATCGGTAGAAATATGAATAAGTCTTGTTTTATATGCTTTTATGGAGTCAATAATCCCTTTTACACATTTTGAATTAACACTATATGCTTTTTCAGACTCTGTTTCTGCTTTATCAACCTGAGTATATGCAGCACAATTTATTATATAATTATAAGGATGATCGGTTAAATATTTTTTCAGGAAAATGGTATTTGTCAAATCCAATGTATCAACATCTGTAAAAACTACATTTACTGATTTCTCAATTTTGAAATTATCTGAATTATAGATTGCTTTCAACTCATTCCCAAGCTGGCCATTTGCTCCTGTAACTAAAATATTTATTGTACTCATTTACTTTTATGTTTAAAAGTTAAAGTTTTTTTCTGCTTCAGTAAAAGATGGAAGAACTCTATCTTTCGGAGAAACAATTGCCTTTTCTAAATCAATTTTCCAATCAATATTTAATTGCGAATCGTTAAAGTTGATTCCTCTTTCTGACTCAGAATTATAATAACCATCTGTTTTATATAAAACAATTGCAGTTTCGCTTAGAACAGAAAATCCATGAGCAAATCCATGAGGAATATAAAGTTGAGTTTTATTTTCGCATGATAACTCTATCCCAAAATATTTCCCAAAAGTTGGTGATTTTTCTCTGATATCAATAGCAATATCATAAATTTTGCCTTGCATAACCCTCACCAGTTTTGATTGTGAAAATGGTGCCAGTTGATAATGCAAACCACGAATTGTCCCGTATACAGATTTTGATTGATTATCCTGAACAAAATCAACTGGAATGTATTGTTCAAGCTTTATTTTATTGTAACTCTCAAAAAAATAACCTCGTGTATCTTCAAAAACCTGAGGTTTGATTATTAGCAACCCTTCTATGTTAGTTGATAAAATTTGCATATTAAAAAATATTATTCGTTTGCGATTTTAAGTAGATATTCTCCATACTGATTATTCTTTAATTCATTACCAAGCTGAATTAACTTTTCTTTATTAATAAATCCCATTTTATAAGCTATTTCCTCAATACAAGCGATTTTTAATCCTTGACGTTGCTCAATTGTAGAAATATAATTTGATGCCTGTAAAAGGCTTTCGTGTGTTCCGGTATCTAGCCATGCAAAACCTCGCCCTAATAATTCTACCTGTAATCTATTTTCATTTAAATATAATCTGTTTAGATCCGTTATTTCTAATTCACCCCGTTTACTGGGTTTAAGATTTTTTGCTTTTTCAATTACATCGTTCGAATAAAAATACAATCCTGTTACAGCATAATTTGATTTTGGTTTTTCAGGTTTTTCTTCAAGGCTAATAGCTTTACTATTTTTATCAAACTCAACAACACCATATCTCTGAGGATCATTAACATAATAACCAAAAACTACTGCTCCATCTTTAATATTAGCCGCACGTTCGAGTACTTTTCTAAAACCATAACCATAGTAAATATTATCTCCCAGAATAAGACAAACATTATCGTTTCCAATAAACTTTTCTCCAATAATAAATGCCTGTGCTAGTCCATCGGGTGATGGTTGAATTTCATAAGATATTTTTAATCCCAGTTGATTTCCATTTCCTAAAAGATCCTCATACAAATGAATATCTTTGGGTGTTGAAATAATTAATATGTCTTTAATTCCTGCAAGCATTAATACCGATAATGGATAGTATATCATCGGTTTATCATAAATTGGAATAATTTGTTTCGAAATGCTTTTGGTTATAGGATACAATCGGGTTCCGGCTCCTCCGGCAAGTATAATTCCTTTCATTTTGTTTTAGCTATTATGTTTAAAATACTCTATTGTTTTTATTAAACCTTCGTTTAGTTTTACATTTGGGTACCAGTTATTTAGTATATCTTTCGCTTTTGTAATATTAGGTTGTCTTTGTGTAGGATCATCTTCAGGAAGTGGCATATGAACAATTTTCGATTTTGATCCGGTAATTTGTAGTACTTGTTCAGCAAGTTCAAGTATAGTAAACTCATCGGGATTTCCAATATTTATTGGCCCGGTAATATTATCATCGGTATTCATTAAACGGATTAATCCTTCAACCAAATCGTCGATATATTGAAAACTACGTGTTTGTTTACCATCACCAAAAATTGTTATATCCTGATTTTTTAATGCTTGAACAATAAAATTTGAAACAACACGGCCATCATTAGCATTCATTCCTGGGCCATAAGTATTAAATATTCGTGCAATTTTTATACGTACATTGTTTTGATAATGATAATTCACAAAAAGGGATTCTGCACATCGCTTTCCTTCATCGTAGCATGATCGTTTACCTATAGGGTTGCAATTACCCCAATATTCTTCGGTTTGTGGATGTATAATCGGATCGCCATAAACTTCACTTGTCGATGCTTGTAATACTTTGGCGTTAATTCGTTTTGCCAGCCCAAGCATATTTATAGCACCCATTACCGATGTTTTAATTGTTTTTATTGGATTATGCTGATAATGTACAGGTGAAGCAGGGCAGGCCAAATTAAATATTTCATCAACCTCTACTAAAAAAGGCATGGTAATATCATGTCGTATTAATTCAAAATAGGGATTTTTAGTTAAGTGAACAACATTTTTTTTTGAGCCTGTAAAGAAATTATCGAGACAAATTACCTCATTTCCTTCATTTAATAAACGTTCACAAAGATGAGACCCAATAAAACCGGCACCACCGGTAACTAATATTTTTTTCATTTCCTAAATATGAAGATTACATGTAACTCTCTTAATGCTATACATTTATGATTTTTGCTTGTTATTGTAAATATACAAAAAGCATACGGTATAATATATCAACAGTTTACTTTTTTGCTTATTTGTAATTATTTGACTTATTACTTTAAAAGTTTGAATCCGATTTTTTAATTTATTATAAATCAGCTATTTCATTTTTTTTATAACTCAAAAATATTTCACGAACATACTAAGAATTTTATAAAATTTATTATTCTAACTGAATTTCTCCGTAAAAATTAAAGATTTTTAACTTTTAATTTTTAATCCGTTACCGTTATTTAATTACATATCTTAAAATTGTTTTAGTTAGTAACTCATATTTTTATTTGAGGATTATAATTTCCGGTTTAGTGATTTTTATCTTGTTTTATGTTTAAAAACTCAAACGTTAAAATATTGTTTTGTAACATATTATAATAGAGATGAATTGCCTAAAGCTTATGAACAATCATTTTATGAGTAAAATATTTCGAATATTTTTAGTAAGATTGACCTTAAAGCGTTTTTTAGTATCTTTATTTTTAAATAATTAAATAAAAATTATATTTTTGCATTCTGTTAAAAACTATAAATAATGTCTAACCTATTAAAAGTAATTAAATTAAATTAAATGATTGAAAACGAAGAAAACAAAGCTGTAGACCAAATTGAGAATGTTGATCAGCAGGGACAGGTTGTGGTTGAAGAAACTGCAAAAGCAAAAACTAAAGCAAAAGTTGCTAAAGTTACAAAATCTGTTATTGAATATGCTACTCCTACCGAAGATTTCGATTGGGAAAACACACGAAAAGATGGTGGAGCTTACCCAAAAGCTACACAAGATGAGTTTGAAAAACTATACGACAAAACTCTTTCTACAATAACTGAAAACGAAGTAATAGATGGTACTGTGGTATCACTTAACAAACGTGAAGTTGTTATTAACATTGGTTACAAATCAGAAGGTGTTGTAAGTTTAAACGAATTCCGTTACAATCCTAACTTAAAAGTTGGTGATAAAGTTGAAGTATATGTTGAAAGTCAGGAAGACAAAGATGGTCAGTTAGTACTTTCACATAAAAAAGCAAGAGCGCTTCGCTCATGGGATCGAGTTAACGAAGCTCTTGAAAAAGACGAAATTATTCAGGGATACATTAAATGTCGTACTAAAGGTGGTATGATCGTTGATGTATTCGGTATTGAAGCTTTCTTACCTGGTTCACAAATTGATGTGAAACCTATTCGTGATTACGATATTTATGTTGATAAAACCATGGAATTTAAAGTGGTTAAAATCAATCATGAATTTAAAAATGTTGTTGTTTCTCACAAAGCTCTTATTGAAGCTGAACTTGAACAACAAAAGAAAGAAATTATTGCTAAACTAGAAAAAGGACAAGTTCTTGAAGGAACTGTTAAAAATATTACTTCTTATGGAGTATTTATCGACTTAGGTGGTGTTGATGGTTTAATTCACATTACCGATTTATCATGGGGTCGTGTAAATCATCCTGAAGAAATCGTTCAGTTAGATCAAAAATTAAATGTTGTAATTCTTGATTTTGATGATGATAAAAAACGTATTGCATTAGGTTTAAAACAATTAACTCCTCATCCATGGGATTCTTTAAGTAAAGATCTTAAAGTAGGCGATTCTGTTAAAGGAAAAGTTGTTGTTATGGCCGATTATGGTGCATTTGTTGAAATAGCACAAGGTGTTGAAGGTTTAATTCACGTTTCTGAAATGTCTTGGTCACAACATTTACGTAGTGCTCAGGAATTCTTAAAAGTAGGAGACGAAGTTGAAGCTCAAATTCTTACCCTTGACAGAGATGAACGTAAAATGTCATTAGGTATTAAACAACTTAAATCTGATCCTTGGAGCAATATCGACGAAAAATATGCAATGGGAAGCAGACATTCTGCTACTGTTCGTAACTTTACAAATTTTGGAGTATTTGTTGAAATTGAAGAAGGTGTTGATGGTTTAATTCATATTTCTGACCTTTCTTGGACAAAGAAAATTAAACACCCAGCTGAATTTACAGCAATTGGAGAAAAAATCGACGTAGTTGTTCTTGAAATCGATAAAGAAAACCGTAGATTAAGTTTAGGTCATAAACAACTTGAAGAAAATCCATGGGATGTTTTTGAAACAGTATTTACTGTAGGTTCAGTTCACGAAGGAACAATTGTTGAAGTATTCGACAAAGGTGCTGTTGTTGCTTTACCATATGGTGTTGAAGGTTTTGTTACTCCTAAACATCTTGTTAAAGAAGACGGAAAAGCTGGAAAAGTTGACGAAAAATTAGAATTTAAGGTAATAGAGTTTTCTAAGTCAGCAAAAAAGATTATCTTGTCTCACAGTAGAATTTTTGAAGACGAAAAGAAAGAAACTGAAGAAACAGAGAAAAAAACAAAAACTACTGCAACAAAAAAAGCTGTTAAAAAAGTAAAATCAAACTTAGAAAAAACAACTTTAGGCGATATCTCTGAATTAGCAAGTCTTAAAACAGAAATGGAAGAAGAGCATAAGAAAGAAGTAGCTGAGAAAAAAGCTGAAATGGACGCTAAAGAAGAAAAGAAAGCTAAAGCTGCTAAAGTTGCTAAAACAAAAAAAGAACCTAAAGAAGATTCAGCAGAATAGTTAGTTAATCTAATATAAGTTACAATGGAATTCAAGATTGAAAAACTGGAAAAATATACTTTAATTCAAGTATTGGAAGAAAAACTGGACACAAATGTTGCTCCAAGTCTTAAATCCGAATTGGTTTTAATTTCCGGAAAAGGAGAAAAAAACATTATACTTGATTTAAGTAATTGCCGCTATTGCGACTCATCTGGTTTAAGCGCTATTCTTGTTGCAAATCGTTTGTGTAAAAATGCAAATGGTACTTTTGTTCTTACAGGTTTAAACGAAGCTGTTGACAGATTAATTACCATTTCGCAATTAGACACTGTTCTTAATATTGCATACTCTGCTGAAGAAGCAGTTGATATTGTTATTGATAATGAAGAAAATAAAAAATAATAAAGTTTAGAACTTTAAATATTGACATTTGAATTAACAATATTAGGAAGTAGCTCTGCTATTCCAACTTCTAAAAGAAACCTTACCGCTCATGTACTCAATGTACATGAGCGGTTTTTTTTAATCGATTGTGGCGAAGGTACTCAACTTCAGCTCCGACGAAATAAAATTCGTTTTGGGAAAATTAACCATATATTTATTAGCCATCTTCATGGTGATCATATTTTTGGGTTATTTGGGTTAATTTCTACTTTTAACATGCTTAAAAGAGATACCGATCTTCATATATATTCTCATCAGGAACTAGAGCGAATATTAACTGAGCACATTCAATTTTTCGAACGAAATCTGGCTTATAAAATTGTTTTTCATCATATAAAACCAGAAAAAAATGAGTTGATTTACGAAGATGAAAAGATTACTGTTGAAACTATACCTTTAAAACATAGAGTTCCTACATGTGGTTTTTTATTTAAAGAGAAGCCTCATTTAAAAAATATAAAAAAAAATGTTGTAGAAAAATATCAAATTCCAATTAGTGAAATTCAAAAAATAAAAGAGGGTAACAATTACCTTTTTCACGATAAAATTATTCCAAACACAGAACTTACAATTCCTGCTTATAAGCAACGTTCGTATGCATACTGCACAGATACAGCATATTCAGAAAAGATTATTCCAATAATTTCAAATGTTGACATTCTTTTTCATGAAACTACATTTGCAAATAATTTTAAAAAGCTTGCAAAAGAAACTTTCCATTCTACTGCAGAACAAGCTGCAAGTATTGCTAAACAAGCAAATGTTACAAAATTAATTATTGGCCATTTTTCTGCTCGTTATAAAAATGTGGAAATAATTTTACAACAGTCAAAAGCTGTTTTTGAAAATACCTTTGTTGCCGAAGATGGCGAAAAATATAAGGTTGATTTACAAAGAGAGTAGTTCAAAAATCTTTTTAACTTCTCAATCTATAATATTATCTTTGCCTGAAATAGAAAAATTGCATTAAAAAACCGATTATGCACGAAAAAATAATAATCCTTGACTTTGGATCTCAATATACACAACTAATTGCAAGACGTGTTCGTGAACTGAACGTATATTGCGAAATTTATCCTTTCAACAAATTTCCAATTCCCGATAATACAACAAAAGGTGTTATTCTCTCAGGAAGCCCTTTTTCTGTAAGAGACGCAAACGCACCTTACCCCGATTTATCAAATATTAAAAGCAAATACCCTTTATTGGGAGTTTGTTATGGAGCACAATTCCTGGCTCACAATTTTGGAGGTGAAGTACTTCCTTCAAAACATCGTGAATATGGTCGTGCCCGATTAAATTATGTCGATCAAGAATCGGATTTAATGAAAGGTATTGAATTAAATTCTCAGGTTTGGATGTCGCATGGTGATACAATAACTAAAATACCGGATAATTACCAGATAATTACCAGTACTTCTGACGTGAAATTTGGAGGTTTTAAAATTTCAAATGAACAAACATATGGAATTCAGTTTCATCCGGAAGTATATCATACAGAGCAAGGAAAACAATTACTTGAAAATTTTATAGTTGGAATCTGCAAATGCAAACAGGATTGGTCTCCGGCTGTTTTTGCTGATGAAACAATTAAAGATCTTCGCAATAAACTTGGTAATGATAAAGTATTACTTGGTTTATCGGGAGGTGTTGATTCTTCAGTTGCTGGTGTGCTTTTACATAAAGCTATTGGAAAAAATCTAACATGTATTTTTGTTGATAACGGACTTTTACGCAAAAATGAATTTGAAAAAGTACTTGAATCATATAAAGACATGGGCTTAAATGTAATAGGAGTTGATGCTAAAAACCAATTTTTATCACAACTAAAAGGTATTGTTGAACCTGAAGAAAAAAGAAAAATTATTGGTCGCGTATTTATTGAAGTATTCGATCAGGAAGCTCATAAAATTAAAGAAGTTAAGTGGTTAGCTCAGGGTACAATTTATCCTGATGTTATTGAATCTATTTCAGTAAATGGACCTTCAGCAACAATAAAATCACACCACAATGTTGGAGGATTACCCGAAAAAATGCATTTAAAAGTGGTAGAACCATTACGATTACTATTTAAAGATGAAGTCCGCAGAGTTGGAACTTCTATAGGCATTAAAGACGATTTGTTAAACCGACATCCATTTCCTGGTCCTGGTTTAGCAATTCGAATATTAAGCGATATTACTCCTGAAAAAGTGAGAATATTACAAGAAGTTGACGATATTTTTATTGAAGGATTAAAACAAGCAGATCTTTATAAAAAAGTTTGGCAGGCTGGTGTTATATTACTTCCCGTTCAATCTGTAGGTGTAATGGGCGACGAAAGAACATACGAAAATGCTGTTGCATTGCGTGCTGTATCTTCAACCGATGGTATGACAGCCGATTGGTCGCATTTACCTTATGAATTTCTTGCTGACATTTCAAATAAAATAATTAATAATGTAAAAGGAATAAATAGGGTAGTTTATGATATAAGCTCTAAACCACCAGCTACTATTGAGTGGGAATAGTTGATTTTATATTCTTAATTTGAATTTTTAAAACTCATTTATTAAAATGAAAGAATCAAAAATCTTAATCGAGTACGAAGGTTTTTTTAGCCATTTTATTGTAAATGAGTTAACAACAGTATTTAAAAAAGTATTGGTTGTAATGATCGAAATGTTGGAAAACAATTACAACTACATCGAATCTATTAAATTTGACCTTCCTGAAGATATTAAAAGTCCTTACTTCAAAATAGTACAAACATCTAAAGGAATCGAAATAGAGTCCTCTAATCCATTGAAATACGAGCATCTTGATGATTTAAAATCAAGAATAAACGAGATTAATAAATGCAACAGACAAGAAATTAAAGAGTTTTATTTAAAAACTCTGGTTGCAGGAATGAATACTTCCAAAAAATCGGCAGGTGTAGGGCTTATTCGTATTGCTAAAGTGGCACAGAATAAAATTAAAAGTTCTTTTGATCATTCTGATAATAATTTCTTATATTACACCTTGCAAATAATTGTTAATTATAAAAAAGATACATAAAATATCATGGAAAATCTTTTTATTGAACCAACCGAATTTAGTCCAAAAGTAATTCTTGATGTGAAAAACAAAAGATTTGAACTTTCTGGAGTTTCGCGTCCTGAAGATGTTGTTGCATTTTATGAATCAATTACTTTGAAAGCGGAGGATTATGTTAGTCAAATGCTTAAAAATGAAGACGTCTTAAAAGAACTTACATTTGAATTGACTTTTGATTTAATATATATAAATTCTGCCTCTTCTAAATATATATTACAAATTTTGGACATATTTAAAAAACTATCATTAAAAGGTTCTGTAGTAAATTGCAATTGGTATTACGAAGATGTCGACGACCAAATACTTGAAGATGGTGAAGATTTGTCGGAAGTTATTCGAATGGATTTTAATTTTATTGACCGTAAATAATTTTTTTGATATCAAAAAAACAAAATCATGATAAAAAGGTACACTCAAATATTTTTTATATTATTAATATTCATAATACCTGCAAGAAGTTTTTCACAAACTTTTACTGAAGATATTTACAAATTCAGTAGAGCTATGGGGTATATTTCAAATTTTTATGTTGATACTATAAATGGCCCAAAACTAATTGAAAATGCTATAGTTAATTTACTTAAAGAATTAGATCCCCATTCAGTTTATATTCCAAAAGATGAAGTTAAAGAAATGAACGAACCTCTTGAAGGTAATTTTGAAGGAATTGGAATTCAATTTAATATTTTACATGATACAATTTATGTTATTTCACCCATTTCAGGAGGACCATCAGAAAAAGTGGGTATACGTGCTGGTGATCGAATAATTAGTATTAATGACGAAATAGTTGCGGGAAAAGGAATTTCAAACACAGGTGTTCGTGATCGATTGCTTGGCGAAAAAGGCACAATCGTTATTGTTTCAATTAAGAGAAAAGGTGTTAGTGAATTATTGCAATTTACAATTACTCGTGATAAAATTCCAATTTATAGTGTTGATGCTGCTTATTTAATTGATAAAGAGATTGCATATATCAAGATAAGTCGTTTTGCATCTACAACTGTTGATGAATTTGTAGAAAAAGCTAAAAAGTTAAAAAATGATGGTGCAAAATCATTAATTCTAGATCTTCGTGATAACGGAGGAGGATATCTCGATAAAGCAATTGAACTGGCTGATCATTTTCTTGATGACAAAAAACTTATTGTATATACAGAAGGAATGAGGGTTCCACGTAAAGAAAATTTAGCAACAATCGATGGAATATATCAGGATGGTAATGTTATTGTACTAATTGACGAAGGGTCAGCATCTGCAAGCGAAATTGTTGCCGGCGCAATTCAAGATTGGGACAGAGGTATTATTATTGGGCGTCGTTCATTTGGTAAGGGTTTAGTTCAGCAACAACTGTTTTTACCTGATGGTTCATTGATTCGTTTAACAGTTGCCCGGTATCATACTCCTACAGGAAGAGTAATTCAGAAACCATACGATCAGGGTTTAGAAGAATATGAAAAAGAACTACTTACAAGATATCAACAAGGTGAATTACTGAATAAGGATAGTATTAATTTTCCAGATTCGTTAAAATATTATACTTTACAAAATAAACGTATTGTTTATGGTGGAGGAGGCATTATGCCCGATATTTTTGTTCCTCTTGATACTACATCGGTTACCGAATTTTATAGCAAAATGGTTAGAACCGGAGTGCTTAACTCATTTGTACTCGATTACATTGACAAAAACAGAAAATCGTTAAAATCGAAATACCCAAATTTTAATACGTATCTGCAAAAGTTCGAAGTAACTTCAGAAATGATTGATAATCTTGTAACCTTTGGTGCTAAAAGTAAAATTGAACCTAAAGAAAACGACATTGAAAAATCAAAGCCTGACTTTTCATTAATTATTAAAGCACTTATTGCACGAGATTTATGGGATATGAGTGAGTATTTTCAAATAGTTAATGTTCGGGATAAGGGTTTTAATAAAGCTGTTGAAGTTGTCAAAAACTGGGAAAAATATAATTCAGAAGTTTTAATTAGCAAATAACAAGTTTAGGTTTTTTTATTTATTACAATAACTTTGCAGCATTCAAAAATAAAATGAATGCTAAACGAAATCTTCCTTTGGATAAATAATCATTTCATAGAAGTACTAGGTACTATTATTGGGATATTGTATATATTCTTATCAATAAAGCAAAACATTTGGTGTTGGCCTGCGGGATTAATTACTTCATTATTATATGTTTATGTTTTTTTTATTTCCAAGTTTTATGCCGATATGGGCTTGCAGGTATACTATGTATTTGTTAGCATTTATGGTTGGTATTTTTGGAAATATGGAGGAACAAAGAATAATATTATTGTTAAAGTTTCAACAACAAGTTTTGCCCTCGGAATAAAGTTGTTTTTTATAAATGCAGTTTTATTCGGATTTATTGCATTTATACTGGTTAAATATACCGATTCACCTTTACCATACTGGGATGCATTTACAACTGCTTTAAGTATTGTAGCAACATGGATGCTTGCAAGAAAAATTATTGAACATTGGATACTATGGGTTTTAATAGATTCAGTTTCATTGGCATTATATTTTTATAAAGAGTTATATTCAACAGTTATTCTATTTGCAATATATACAGTTCTTGCAATAATTGGATATTTAGCATGGCGGAAAGATTTAAAAAAGATATAAAACGAATTGTAATTATAGGACCTGAATCAACTGGAAAAACAGAGTTGTCTCAGTTTCTTTCAGCACATTATAATACTGTTTTTGTACCTGAATATGCACGTGAATATATTGAAAATCTTCCTCAACATTATACATATTTCGATATTGAACATATTGCGCGAAAACAAATCGAATTAGAAGCTACTTATTTATCTAAGGCAAATCATCTGTTATTTTACGATACATACTTAATTATCACTAAAGTATGGTTTAAGGTGGTATATAATAAAGTTCCTGAATGGCTCGAAGAAGTTATAAAAGATCTTAAAATTGATTTATTTTTATTGTGTAATACACAACTCCCTTGGATTCCTGATAAAGTAAGAGAAAATGGAGGAGAAATGAGAGAAAAACTTTTTTACATGTATAAATCAGAGCTCGAAAAAAATGCTTTTAATTACGAAGTAATAACTGGTATTGGTAACGATAGATTTAATAATGCTTTATTCATAGTAGAAAATTTTTTAATGAAGCAAGAAGAGAATTTAATTTGATTAATAAATGTTAGTTTATAAAAATGAATCATTCATTTATTATTTTCTGCCGATCGAAATATTTTTTTTGATTTCTTGTTTTACTTTTTTACTTTTAATTTAAAATAACAATTATAATAGTGTAAAGATTTAAAATATATCTTGATTTACGTGATTATAATGTTAACAAGTGAACCGTTTTTTATTTATATTTGTTTTACTTTAAAAAAAGTTTTAAATTTATAAAACTTGAAATAGATTTAACATAAAGCCAGTATGAGCTTTAACATAGAAGAGCTTTACACAAAAATGAATACAGGGGAGGTTTTGCTTGCCTATAAGGGCAGTATTACTGCCGAACTTATAACTAATGTTTTAGGCGTTGTTGAAACAAAACTAGACCATGTTATTAATAATTCAAGTATTAAGAAAAAAATATACAATGTTTTAGTAGAAAGCCTTCAAAATCTTTATCATCATGTCGACGATTTACCCGAAGATTATAATGGCAAGCTTGATATGCATTTCGGAATTTTTGTAATAGTAAAATCTGGAGAGACATATAAAATTATTACCGGAAACTTTATTAAAAGCGAAAAAATAAAGAAACTAAAAGAACGATTAGATAAAATAAAAACTCTTTCGAAAGAAGAATTAAAAGACTTGTATAAATTTGTACTTAACAATCAGAAATTTTCTGATAAAGGTGGAGGTGGCCTTGGATTAATTGATATCGCAAGAAGAACCGATGGAAAAATTGATTTTGCTTTCGAAGAATATGATCAAAATTTTTCTTTTTTTAGATTAGATGTACTTATTGACTAATAAATATTAAAATTTTTTAAATATATCAACAATATGGAATCAATTTCAATAGAAGGTACTCCAAAAACTCCAACTGTAAATTTTGATGCAGGAACAGGATTAATTGAAATTAAAGGAAGATCAATTCCTGAAAACTCTATCGAGTTCTATCGACCATTGGTTGAATGGCTTGAAGAATATTCAAAAGAACCTCAAAAGCTTACAACCGTAAATATTCAACTTGAATATTTTAACACTAGTTCATCAAAGTGTATTTTAGATGTTTTCAAAAAACTTGAAACAATTAAAAAAGCACGAAATGAAGTTGTTATTAACTGGTATTACGAAGAGGACGACGAAGATATGCTTGAAGCTGGTGAAGACTATGAGTCAATTATTCGTATTCCATTTAAAATGATTGAAGTAGTAGATTAATTTGATTTGAAAAATTATTAAAGATGCAGAATAATACTATTCTGTTGCTTTTCACATTTATAATTTAAAACTACAGACTAAGCACTGTTTTATAATTTACAGTTGTTTAAACGTATTTACAAACAAAAAGAGAATTGAAACTATTTCAATTCTCTTTTTGTTTTATTATAACTAGTAAATTTAGAATAAAAAACATTGTTTAATTATTCATCCTTTTATTCTCAAAGAAATCAAGTGACTTTTTAAATAATCTGAAATATAATATTATGAACAATGTTAATGTTGAAAACCACATTATTGCTATGTTAACCCAAAAAGTATTGAAGTATTTACCAAATACTTGTTTTCTTGGTGCATAGAAATGAGCTTTTATAAAAGTATTTGATGGATCTAAGAAAATCGGATCAATTTTTTGAAATAGCTCTCCATCGTATTCAATAATTCTGTTAATTTCATTTGTATTTCTTAGGAGTTCGGATAAGCTTTCATTGTTGAATTCTCTTTTTATTTTCATGAAATTTTCACGATCTTCAGGAGATTTTTGCAAATTTGAAATTAACTGATCTTTTAATCCATTTGCCTTATTATATAGTTTTACATAATATTTATTTAAAACTTCAAGATAATTTTTAACAGAGAGTATTACATCTTTATCAATTTTATCGATATATAATTTATCGAGATCTTTAAAAGCTACAATTTTTCCAGATTCTGTTTGTAATTCTTTCCCAATTTCATTTCGCAGAAGCTCAATATTTTCCTTAATCTCAACTTCTTTATCAGAGTTATCAATATTTCTTTCTAAAAAAGATACTTTATTATTTAATGTTCGAATCCAGTAATTCTTTTTAAAATCAGAAATACTCATAGCTTTATCAAAACCATAAAACTGCTTCTCGTATTTGTTTTCTTTAAACTGAAGTACGGCTAATGCCTCATATGCCCATCGTGCAGTAATAATTTCACCATAAACAGGAATATCACGTGGATTTGATATGTTTGGATTCAATTTCTCAAATTTTACAATTATACCGCTTAATAT
>Ga0209211_10007593_pt1 | contig 15161 bp, 14 predicted proteins | sample RifGroA2_FD_183992 | JGI IMG/M metagenome (GOLD analysis project Ga0209211, IMG submission 183992) | Groundwater microbial communities from Rifle, Colorado, USA - Groundwater A2 (SPAdes) (version 2) | ecosystem: Environmental > Aquatic > Deep subsurface > Groundwater | place: Rifle, Colorado... | reverse complement strand
TATGCTCCGGCGCCCCGCAGTAGGCATCGCAATCTTTTTTATTTTTACAGCCGCCCGGAAGTTTAGCCCCTTTTCTCAAGGCGTCTCTAACTTTTTTTGCCTCTTCCAATTCATCCGGAGGTATAAGCCCGTTTTCTTCGCCAAAAGCGATGCATTCTTCTATATTATTAGCGTCGTTACAGTAGGTCTCGCAAGATTCTTTAGAAGTGCAGCCGCCCGGTCCCTTTTTACCGGCGGCAATAAACTTTTTGGCCATTTCCAACTCTTCTTGCGGTATCAAATTGTGCTTTTCGGCAAAATCAACACAGGCCTCTATGTTCTGCGGTTTGTCGCAGTAAGATTTGCAATCATTCTCGCTTTTACAGCCGCCAAGTTCCTCAACTGGAAATTGAATATCCGAAGGGCCAGCGGCATTTTCTTGCGTTTTCGCTACGGAAGCCGCGAAAAATATTGCCGCCGCTCCGATTAAAATCGCTAAAAAAATTAATTTTATTTTTTGATTTATCAACGCCATAAATTATTCAAATGGATTAGTTTTCAGATCTTTAAACGGATTGGTTTTTTGGAGCGGGTTAGTGTCCGTTAGTTTTTCAAGCGGATTTTGGGGCGTGATTTTCTCTATAAGCGATTCAACAGTGTTTTTTTCTTGTATCGCCGGCGTTTCGGCTTTCTTATAATATTTGCCGTAATAAAAATACCCGGCCGCGATAATCGCCGCGGCAATAATAACAATAAGAAGCACTGTAATAAATTTTTTATCCACAGTTTACATTGTATAAGAGTATTTTAGACATTGCAAATCAAAGTTTTCCACAGTTTATTAAGTTATTAAGTTATTAAGTTAGTCAGTTCAACAAGTTGACAAAATAGAGGTTATTTGTTATAATTAAGGCACAAGATGTAAAATCTTCTCAATTAGGAGAGAGAAATGCAGATCAGGAGGCAGTTGTGCGCGATGGCCAACGCGCTCGCGACAGACCCGCCGATGGTGGTTTGCCCAGATAAAGAAGAAGGGGGGCGGCGCCGGCCAGTAGCCGTCGCCGCACACGCCTCGGAGCAAGGGACCACAACCTTGCTCCGGGGCGATTTTTTTATTACAAAATAAATTTAAAAAATAAAGAAATAAATTATTTTCCGAAGCTTATGAAAGCCTGCCTACCGCAGGCAGGCGTTTTAGCATGGTTTTTCTTCATTTGCTTGCTATAGCAAGCAAATGAAGAAAATAAAACACTTTCATCTTTCTTTATTTTTGGACCTAGGCGGAATCGAACCGCCGCCTCGTCAATGCGAATGACGTGTTCTACCACTAGACCATAGGCCCTAAAAACTTTAAATCTTTCCAACCAGTTTCAGCCCCGGCTTTAAAGTTTTACGCCCCGGTTTCCAACTCGCCGGGCAAACATTGCCCTTGTTTTCTCTAACGAATTTAGCCGCCTGCAGTTTTCGCAATAGTTCGGCGGCGCTGCGGCCAATACTGTTATCATGTATTTCCAATGTCTTTAAAACCCCGTCGGGATCAACGATAAAAGTGCCCCTTAAAGACAAGCCCTCGTCTTCTATATAAGTTCCGAATTCTCGGCAAAGTTTGCCGGTCGGGTCGGCTACCATCGGAAACTTTACTTTTTTAATAGCCGGAGAAGTGTCGTGCCAGGCCTTGTGAACAAAGGCGGTATCGGTACTGACCGACAAAACCTCGGCGCCCAATTTTTTAATCTCGTTATAATTTTCGGCCAGTTCTTCAAGCTCGGTCGGGCAAACGAAAGTGAAATCGGCCGGATAAAAAAACAAAATCAGCCACTTGCCCTTATAATCGGAAAGCTTAATTTTTTTAATCTGCTCCTGATAAAAAGCATCTAAATTGAAATCCAAAATTTTTTCATTTATTTTAACCATAATTTTTCAGATTTTATAATTTTAATAATAAACTTGTCTTGAATGGTCGGGGCATTGGGAATTGAACCCAATCTACACGCACCCGAAGCGTGCGTACTGCCGGTATACTATGCCCCGTAACATCATTTAAGATACATAATACTTTTTCTTTATAGACCGGAACTCTTCCTCGGCGACTTCTCGGGTTTTAGTTTGAGCGATTTTGTACATTTTTTCAAGTTCGGCAGTCGGTCGCTTATTCAATTCTCCGGCGCGCGCCATCAGATGTTCAAGCGTATTTTTCTTTGGCTCGTCCAAAACTTCGTCAAGAAGAATGTTTAGCATATAGCCAATTTTATGCCCCGGCCCGATTTTTAACTCTTTCATAAGAATATCGCCGTTAATTTTTAACATCTTAACAGAAATCGGATCATGGGAAACTTTTTCAATAACCGCCCGCAGATGGCGCAGTTTATACGGTTCGGCTTTGGGAACGCCCGAACCTTTGCGGTCGGCGATTCGAACTTCAAGCAAATCATCCATATTTTCCGGGCCGACGTTTCTTACCAGCCGCCGCACCGAATTTTCGGTTACTTCTTCAACATTATAATAAAACAAGTGATAACGCACCAAAAGCACGACTTTTTCTATGAATTTTTTAGGGAATTTTAACCGTTCCAAAATTTTTGCCGCCATTTTAGCGCCGACAACCTCGTGATTGTAAAAAGTGGAATCAGGGCCGTCGCCTTTTTTTGTTCTGGGTTTTCCGACATCATGTAAAAGCGAAGCAACGCGATTTTCCAGTTTATAGCCATGAGTGGCGGCCCAATCCAAAGACCTTATATTGTGTTCCCAGATGGTATAAATATGGTGTTTATTCTGCCCGACTCCCCACCCTTCCTCTAATTCCGGCATTATATGTTTTAATAAATCAAAGTCGCAAAGCATTTCAATGCCAGTTTTAGCTCTTTCGGTCATTATAATTTTTGAAAACTCGTCGCGAATTCTTTCTTTTGAAATAGCGACAAGATCGCCGGAATTTTTCCTTATCGCCTCGGCAGTTTTTTCTTCAATATTAAATCCAAGCTGAACCGCGAAACGCGCCGCGCGCATAAGCCGCAAAGCGTCTTCATTAAACCGTTCGTCGGGATTCCCAACAGTTCTGATAATTTTATTTTTTATATCATCTTGGCCTCCGAACGGATCTACAATTTTAAATTTTGAATTGTCATTTTGAATTTTGAATTTTGAATTTTGAATTTCTAATGCCATGGCGTTGACAGTAAAATCTCGGCGCGATAAGTCATCTTCAAGTTTTTTGGTGAATTTTACGGAGTCGGGATGCCGCTTATCGGTATATTTTTCTTCAACGCGATAAGTGGTAATTTCTATTATTTTAAGTTTAGGATCGGCGCTTTCCGTGTTTATCGCGACGGTGCCGAATTCATTTTCATAAACGCTTTTCTTGAATAATTTTCCTATTTCTTCCGGCTTGGCGTTTGTGGTGATATCCCAGTCATACGGTTCCCGGCCCAAAATAAAATCTCGCACGCAGCCGCCCACGGCATACGCCTCAAACCCAGCGTCATTTAACGCTTTTATTGTTTCTCTAACTTCTTTTGGAATAGTCATTGATTAGATTTTACACTAAAAACATTGGTTTGACAAATGTGAGAAGTTGTGATAAAATAAGAACAAGAAAGGTAGGTGGATTATGGAGCTGACAAGAGAAAGAGTTGATGAAACGTTAAGAAAGTTACAAAAAATATTCAGAAATGGCCATGGCTATAGAATCGATGCGATAAAAATCATTAGAGAGCCTTTTGGTTTTGGTTTGCTTGAAGCCAAGAATTACATAGATATCCACTGGGATGACTTGGACTTCATCCGAGAAGATCTTTACGAAAGAGCTGGTTTAACGCCGGAAACGAAGGCGCGGGTCTTTGAAACCCAACTTTTTCGCCTTGAGGTCAAGAAGGCGGATATAACCCAAGAGCAACTGCATGAGTTTTTCAGCAACGTTGCTTTGGAGCTGTAAAATCTTTATAATATCTTTTTCATAATAATTTTTAAAATTTAAAACATCCAAATTGCATGTTTATTTCCGATCGGTTGAAAACCTGCAATTTATATATTATACTTATTATACTAAAAAAATAATCTGTACTAAATACTAAGCCTAATGAAACGAATGGGGCCAATGTCTAAAAAAATTATGCTTCTTTTGATAGGGGGGGCTTCTTTGAGTTTAACAAGAAGGCCCGATGCGTATTTTAGAATAGTTAAAGGGATGGTTAAAGAATGGCGTAAAATAAATGAAAGAAATCTAAGAATCGCAATAAAAAATCTCTATAAATCAAAAATGGTTGATTTTAGAGAAAATCAGGACGGCACTGTTCTCACGATTCTAACGGATAAAGGAAAGAAACGAATTTTAAAATACGATATTGATAAAATTGAAATAAAAAAACCGATGCGATGGGATAAATTATGGCGTTTGGTGATTTTTGATATTCCCGAAGATAAAAACCTTGGGAGAAAAGCATTGGCGGCCAAATTAAAAGAACTTGGCTTTTATCCGATGCAGAAAAGCGTATTTATTCATCCATACGAATGCAAAGACGAAATTGATTTTATTATAGAGATTTTTGAGTTATCTCCTTATGTGAGATTTTTAAGAGTTAAGGATATTGATATAGAATTAGATCTTAAAGAGCGATTTCATCTGCGCTGAAATTCAGGTGCCGTTTTATTCTAAGTTCAGGTATTATTTCCGAAATGCATGTTTATTTCCGATCGGAACTATACCTGCATTTTGTTATTTGCATAGTATTATAGTAATGTGGCGGAGACGACTTTGTCGCCGGGTTCGACGCGCATGATGCGCACGCCTTGGGTAACGCGTGAAACGGTGGAGATGGATTCAATATCGGTTCGGATTACTACGCCTTTTTTAGAAATCGCGATCATTTCTTTAACATCCGGCGTCAGGACAAATGCCGAAACGATTTTGCCTGTTTTTGGAGTAACTTTAGCGGTTTTGACGCCTGAACCCGCCCGATTTTGTTTTTTGTATAATTTAATAAACGTCTTTTTTCCAAAACCGTTTTCCATAATCACCAAAAATTTAGTATTTGGATCTTTTGCCGCCGCGGCGCTGATTATATCCATAGCGATAACTTCGTCGCCGGCGTGGAGCCGAATGCCGTGCATTCCGGCGGTGGCGCGCCCTAACGGACGCGCGTCTTTTTCGGAAAATCTTATTGCCTGTCCCTGCGAGGTTACAAAAATTATCTGGTCTTCGCCCGAAGATTCTTTTACCCACTTCAAAGAATCGCCTTTCTTTAACTTAATCGCGATAAGCCCCGAATGGCGAACTGAACCAAAATCGGCAATCGGCGTTTTCTTTACCAAACCGTTTTTAGTTGCCATTACGAAATATTTTTCTCCGCTTTTAGCGGAAAGTTGTTTTTCATTGTAGGTTAAAATCGCTTGCACTTTTTCATCTGCGCTAAGCGCGAGAAAATTAACAATGGCTTTCCCGCGCGACTGGCGCGACGCTTCCGGAATTTCCCAGACCTTTGTCTGGAAAACGCGTCCGATGTTGGTAAAAAACAAAGCATTGTCATGAGTTTGGGTGGAAACAAAATGAGTTACGGCGTCTTCTTCCCGGGTGCCCATTCCGGTCATTCCCTTGCCGCCACGATGTTGGGCGCGGACAAGCGTCGGATTCATTCTTTTAACGTAACCGGATTCGGTTAAAACCACGACGGCTTCTTCAAGCGGCACCAAATCTTCTTCTTTAAATTCGCCCAAAGCCGTGGCAATAACTTTCGTCCGCCGCCCGTCTCCATATTTTTCTTTAATCGCTTCCAGTTCTTTATAAACAATATCCAAGGTCTTTTCGCGGCTCTTTAAAATAAGTTCCAGCTCTTTGATTAACTTTTTCTTTTCTATAAGTTCATCTTCTATTTTTTTTCTTTCCAAATTGGCAAGCGTTGCAAGCTTCATGTCCAAAATCGCGTTTGCCTGGATTTCAGTCAACTTGAATTTAGCTACTAAATTTTTTAAAGCATCTTCGCGGTCTTGCGATTTTTTGATTGTTTTTATAATTTCATCAATATGGTCAAGCGCTTTTTTAAGCCCTTCCAAAATATGGGCGCGTTCCTGCGCTTTCACCAGTTCAAATTTCGTCCGGCGCGTTACCACTTCTTCGCGATGCTTTAAGAAATATTCCAATGCCGCCTTAAGGGATAGTAACTTCGGCTCTATGCCGTCAACTAAAGCCAGTAAATTGAGATGGAAAGTTTTTTGAAGATCGGTGTGTTTGTAAAGGTTATTTAAGACCTTTTGCGGCGCGGCATCACCTTTCAGTTCAATAACGATTCTCATTCCGTCTTTATCCGACTCATCTCTTAAGTCGCGGATGCCTTCTACTCTTTTATCGCTTGCCAGTTCGGCGATTTTTTCAAGAAGCGTTGATTTATTAACCTGATAGGGGATTTCGGTGATAATGATATCTTGGCGGTTTTTTTTATCTTCCACTATTTCAGCTACGCCGCGGGTAATTATCGGACCTCGGCCGGTGGCGTAAGCGGCGGCGATATCTTTTTTAGAGTAAATCACGCCGCCGGTTGGGAAGTCCGGACCTTTAACAAATTCCAAAAGATCTTCCACCGAAGCGCGGGGATGTTTTATTAAATAGGCGGAAGCGTCAATAACCTCGCTTAAATTATGCGGGGGAATATTGGTTGCCATTCCGACGGCGATGCCGACGGTGCCATTTAACAAAAGTTGGGGCACGGCGGCCGGAAGGACTCTTGGCTCCTTTCTCGTGGCATCGTAATTATCAATAAAATCAACGGTATTTTTATCAATATCTTTTAAAATTTCTTCCGCCAAAGAAGTGAGCCGCGCTTCCGTGTAACGCATGGCCGCCGGAGAATCTCCGTCAATGCTGCCAAAATTTCCTTGGCCGTTTATAAGCGGATATCGCAGTGAAAAATTCTGCGCCAAACGGGCTAGGGCGTCGTAAACAGAAATATCGCCGTGGGGATGATATTTGCCGAGCACTTCGCCCACAACAAGCGCCGACTTTCTGAATCTTGCCTGATGGGTAAGGCCCAAATCGTGCATGGCGTAAAGAATCCGGCGATGAACCGGTTTTAATCCGTCGCGAACGTCGGGCAAAGCACGTGAAACAATAACCGACATGGCGTAACTAAGATACGACTCCTCCATTTCACGGCTTATTTCTCTCAATTTTATATATCCTACTTCTGCCATAAATTTTTTAAATCATTATATTGTCCACTCAAAGATTGCCAAACGTTGGGCAATTCTTTACTTAAATTAACAGTAGCTTCATTATTTTCTGCCGCGGGAATTGACGATGGAAAAGTTAAAAGCCAAAACATAAAAATCACGGCCATTACTGAAAAAACACCGAACCACATTATCACTCGCTTGAAACCATCTGGTTTGCTTTGCAGATTTTGTACAAATTTTCTCATTTATTAAACTTTTTCTCTCCCTGCGGGAGATTCCCCGTAGGGTGATAAAATCACAATTTTTGTTTCTTCTTCGATTAAATCTTTTTTCTTTATGATAAGTTTTGGCACGGGCGATTCTTTGGCCTCGCTCTCTTTAAGAAAAAGTGAAAGCGGCGCCCTATTGATTTTTAGTCCTTTTCCGCCAGAGGCGGATCCGCCTCTGGCGGAAATATCATAAAGCATGGGGATGGCGATTTTCGGCTCCATTTTATTTATTAATTTCATCGCCGCTTCGGCGTCAAGTAATTCGCTTTTTAGGCCGCCGACTGGCGCGAAAACAATATCAGGATTGCCGATTTGTTCCAATTTTTCATTATTCGGTTCTTTTTTTAAAAATCCGAAATGAGCTATCTTTAAATCGTCCATTTCAATGACGTATATGGTATTTTCATCGTCGCCGATGCCGGAAATATTAATATCTTTTATTTCGTATTCGCCGGGGCCGTCAATAATAAAAACATTGTCAATCGATTCGCTATGCGCCGTTTTACTGCCGCGCGAGGTTGAGTAAATCAAAATGTCGCTTTTTAAGCGGGGCGGATTCAATCCCGATTCTTTTTGCGGCGGCTCTATTAAAACTCTTGTCCCGCCGCTTTCAAGGAGAAAACAGGCCTCCCCGTACCAAGAAATTGTCATAATAAAAAAATTATACCAATTTTTTTTATTTTTTTCAATAGTTGACAGAAAAATAATTTATGATACTCTTTTCAAAGTATGAACACGGCGGAAAACATAATGCAGAATTTGGCGCTTAAAATGCCTAAGGCCTTTGATTGGCCTAAAGTCGGCGAAGTGGTTGAGGGTAGGGTAATGAAAAAAAGCGCCAAAAATTTATATATTGACCTGGGCATCTGGGGCATCGGCATTGTTTATGGCATAGAGTTTATCAACGCCCAAGATATAATAAAAAATTTGAAAATCGGTACTTCTGTTTTTGCCAAAATTGTGGAGGTTCAAAACGAATCGGGTTTTCGGGAATTGTCTTTGGCCGAAGCGAAGGCGCAAAAATCATGGGATTTGATAAGGGAACTTAAAAAAACCAATCAGGCCATAACAACTAAAATTCTAAGCGTTAATCGCGGCGGATTAATCGTTGAAATTTCCGGCATTGCCGGTTTTCTTCCGGTTAGCCAGCTAGCGAGCGAACATTACCCGCGGGTGGAAGGCGGAGATAAAAATAAAATTCTTGAAGAACTTTCCAAGTTTGTCGGACTTGAGTTTAAAATCAGAGTTTTGGATTTTGACGTTAAAGAAAATAAATTAATTGTTTCGGAGCGTGCCGCAGAAGAAGAACACTTAAAGCGCGCCATAGAGCGTTACAAAATTGGAGACATAATTAGCGGCTCTGTTTCCGGCGTAGTAGATTGGGGCGTTTTTGTAAAATGGCCCTCCTCCGCCAAGGCTATGGAGGGTAAACCCATGGAAGAAGAAATGCTTGAGGGCCTTATCCATATTTCTGAGCTTGACTGGCAATTAGTGGAAAATCCGGCCGATTTAGTTAAGGTTGGAGACGAGGTGGCGGCTCAAATTATTGATATCACTAACGATAGAATTTCTCTGTCTTTAAAGCGGCTTAAAATTGATCCGTGGAAAACCGCTTCAGAGCTTTTAGAAAAAGGGATGCTTATTGAGGGGCTGGTTAAAAAATTTAATCCGTATGGCGCCTTTGTTGAAATAGTTTGTCATCCTAATGAATGTTTGCAGGGCTTGTGCCACATTTCCGAATTCGGATCCGACGAAAAAATGAATGCCGCTTTGGAAGTCGGCAAAAAATACCAATTTAAAATCTTGGCTTTTGTTCCGGAAGAACACCGGATGAGCCTGGGGGTTTTATAAAAAAAGCCCCTAATCCCGCAAAGCGGGACGGGGCAAACCTTTTACTTTAAATGTTTCGGAATCTCGGGCGAATTTTTATCTAGCATGGTTACCCTAATCTTGATTTTTTCCATTTCCCACCAAACATCAATCTTGTAAAAATCCGAATTCTTTATTGACACATATACCGGCTCAAAACGCCAGTCGTCGGGAACCGGCGGCAGATAATCCTGATGGTAAAACCGCAAAGCCAGATAAGCGTGAGTTCCAAAATCGGTCTTCGGCTGAATCAGTTTTGTTTCTTTTACCCATTGGTTTACTCGGGTGTCAAAGGAAAGGCATCGGGCCAACTTCACCGCGGCCGGTTTCTTAATTAGAAATTGCAGTTCTCCCCAGCCGTCATTGGAATTACTACCCCAAAACATCATCGGAATTTCAAAAATCTGTACAACAGGACCCCAGTAAGTTAGGAGTCCTTTTGGGTCTCGCTTATAAACTTTTAGCAACGCTCTTTCATGGCGAGGGTCCCTTTTCCAAAACTGATTTGGCTCTCTGTAATAATCGCCAAACTCGGCGAGTCCCAATAAGGAATTTATGTCTATCCTCTTGGTAACAGCGCAGGCGGTAATGTGAACTTCATGGCGGCCAAACAATCTGACAAACTTTTGATTTCCCGTTGCCATTCTCTTTCTCCTCCCTACCTTACGGCCCATTCTGCATATCTTTCCAAAAGTTCGTCATCGTCCGGCCGCAGGCGCTCTGCCCGGCGCTCGTAAAGTTCGTTCTTTTTTCTAACAGTATCGGCAAGCAGATTGTAAATGTAGTTGCCGACTTCTTCCCGCTTGATTTCCGGAAAGAGCTTATCAAGGTCGGGGATAAGCTCATAAAAATCGTAACCCAGATATTCCAATACTCCGAAGATTCTGTCTCTGGTGGAAAAATAAATCCCTTCCGGATTTTTCGTTTTTTTCTCCACGCCATCAATTTCCCGAATAACTTTAACAGCCAAGGGCATTTTCAAAATACTTCTCAAATCAGCTAACATCACTCTTCCTGTCTCGTCGGTTTCTTCAATATTGCGAAATCCTTCGGTATCAATCCTTTTAAGATGAAAGATATAAACTTCGTTATTGATAGCGGTCTTGGCTTCAAAAAGAATTTCTCCGAATTCGGAATTTCTGCCGCGCGTTGCCAGTTCGGTAAGCAGACCGGCTTCGCCCAAAACCTCGCGGCGAACTGTTTCATCCGGCTTTTCGCATTCTAAACTTCTGCCGCCGGATAATGCCCAGCCATCTGGTTTGCCTTTCTCCCCATTCAGCCCCAACGGATCGGCGATGTTATGAACCAGATAAATCCTTGGCGGGATTTGGTTATTTTCAATAATCACTCCAAAACAAGAAGTTGTTTTTGGCAACGGTTCCATGTTTTCCTCCGGTTTGTTGCCAGTTTGTCAAAGAAGTTTCTCCGCGATCGGATTGTTATCATGATAACATATTTTTTTATACTATGTCAACCCCTTGACAGGTTTATTTTTATTTGATATAATGTAGCCAATAGTTCCTAAACAAGGGTTTAAGCTCAAGAGGCCAATAACGGCCCTCAAGAGTGACAACCGATACAGTCCTCTCGCCATAGGCGAGGGGCAAGGAGGGGCAAATAATGCCACCCAGACCCAAGAAGATCGTTCTGAAGTCGGATGAGCAGAAGAAGTTTGGCGCCGAGGTCTTCGACCTCGTGCGGACCAAGCTCGCCCAGATGGTTGGCGGAAACGTCAATCTGGCGGTCAAGCTGGCCGCGGAGCACTTCGCTCCGCGCAAGCCGTCCACCGTCACGGTGGCCGAGATGGAGGATGCGATCAGCAAGATCGCGTCGAAGTTCGAGGCCGAGTCGTCCAAGCCGGCGGCCAATGGTGGTCGGCTGCCGCTCAACGATGAGGCCCAGGAGAACTGGGACTCGGGTCAGTGGAGGGGGAAGCTCACCGTCCACGGTCTGCGGCAGAGGTTCGCTGCGGAGATCGAGGATGGCGTGGACCTGACCACGTCCATGCTCGACGCCTTCAAGGCCGAGCTCGAGGTCGAGAAGGCGCGGGTCGCGGAGCGCGTCAACGAGCATGACGATCCGGATGCACCCGCGACGAAGTTCTCTTGTGGGGTTCCGTCCCACAGGGGGGCGAACGAGTCGTTCACGCTTCAGAGCCGCAATCTTCTCTTCCGCAACGATGCGGGAGAACTGACCAGGATGCGGCATGCGAAGGGCGAGGGGAGCGAGATCGTCGCCGGCGATGTCTTCGTTCTCACGACAAGTGAGGCAGAGGAGTTCAACAGCCGGGAGAAAGACCCGGCGAAGCACATCGTGCTCACCGAGGCGGAGATCGCCGAAGGTGGTCGCAGGACCATCTTTTGCAAGAACTGCCGGATGGCGGCGCTCGACGAGGGGAGAGAGGAGAATCTCAAGCTCACGTTCTACACGTGGGCTGGGGCCACGGCAAAGATGGTGGCCGCCAAGAAGTTGGCCGAGGGGAAGGAGCAGACCTCGAATCTGCTTCGTGCGGCTGCTGCCAGGGTCTTCGGCGGCAGCGGAACGCGGCGCGATCGGGCTCGGCCCGACTGGCGTCGAAACCGCGGCCAGAGGTAGGGTCGCGGCGGAATTTCAGGGGGCGGCGAGACATTCGGTCTCGCCGCCCCGCTTTTTTAAATTTTTTTATAAAAAAGATTTGATAAATGTTATTTTCAGCCTGCGGCTGATCCCTGCCTGCCGGCAGGCACGGCGCCTTTGGCGGAAAATGCCATTTATTAGCTCTTTTATATCAGTTTTACACTAAATAAAAAAACTTAAGAAAATCCCAAAAGGAGGATCTTCGGTGAACTTCAAGGCGCTTAGTGGCGGGGTTCCCATCGGGGGATCTCATTACTTGATTGAACTTGAAGATAAGAGAATTGTTATTGATTGCGGAGCGGTTCAGGCGGGCGGGAAAGTTTTACCGCCGCCGATCGCCCAAGGCCGCGTTGACGCGTTATTTTTGACGCACGGTCATCTTGACCATATCGGAATGTTGCCTCTTTTTGTAAAGGAGCATCCCGAAACGCCGATTTACGGAACAAAAGTTACCTGGCGCTTTGCCAGAATGCTTTTGTGGGATTCTTACTTTGTTACTCTCAAGAAGTTGGAACGGAGAGAGAAAGTTGAAACGTATTTCTCCGCTACCGATATTGAGAGGGCGTTAAACCTGAAAAGGTTTAATCTGGTCCGAGAGCCGGAGTGGTTTTCGCCTTGGCTGGGCTGGAAAATCCGGTTTTGGCCGGCCGGCCACATCAATGGCGCGGCGTCGATTCACATCATTTCGCCCAAAGGTTTCAGAATTATTCATTCCGGAGACATTAGCTTCCACAATCAGCCCACGATAAGAGGGGCGGAAGTTGTAAACGACATTTTTTCTCCAGAAGTTTTGATAACCGAGGGAACTTACGGCGATAGAGATTTGCCGAACCGTGTCAAAGAGGAACATAATTTTGTTGACAAAGTTGTGGAAGTTCTTGGTCAGGGGGGCAAAATCCTGGTTCCGTCTTTCAGCATAACTGGTCCCAATATCGGTATTATTCTGGCTAATGGTTTGGCCAAAGCCAGAGTTGACATTCCGGTTAATCTTGATGGCATGGTCAGGACGGCAGCCGGAATTATCAGCGGTTCCAGTGAATGGAGTCCGAATGACAACGGCTTAGTTTTTCCGAAGAACTTAATTGCTGTGCCCGAAGATCCGGAGAAAGCCCGCGCTTATCGCCAGAAAATTCTTGACGGTGGCCCGGCGGTAATTGTTTCCTCTCACGGCATGCTTGAAGGCGGAATGGCGATGTTTTACCTTCAGCACCTCATTAGCGATTATAAAAGTGCGGTGCTTCTGCCCGGCTACCAGGCCGAGGGCACCGGCGGTCGGCGGCTGTTGGAGCTTGAGCGCGGCCATTACTTTCAGATTAACCGGCGGCCGTTTCCGATTTATTGCGACGTGAAGAGATTTCAACTTTCGTCGCACGCGTCCGGCAATGAGCTGGCCGGCTGGATATCTGAAATTCAGCCATGGCATGTGATTGTGACCCATGCTGTCCGCTCGGCTTTCGAGGGGCTGAAGCAGAAGATCAGGGAACGGCACCCGAGCATCCGGGTGTCAGGAGGATTTAACGGCGAGAATATTGTAGATTAGCAAAGATATAGAACTTCCCCCGACCTCATAGCTGCGAGGTCGGGGATTTAATTTGCTCATTTTTAAATTTTATGATAAGATATATAAAAATAAATAATTATGAAAATCATTAAATTCAACTACAAAAAATTCATCAATCAGATATTTATCGCCTTGGGCGCGTTGTTTGCGGTTGCGCTGATTTTCGCGTATCTCAACTCGGCTTTTGAAAAACCGCAGGTTTTAACTCTTTCCGAATTAGTTTCGAAAATTAACAGCAGCGAGGTTTCAAAAATTGTCATTAATAATGATGATTTGGAAATAACTCTAAAAAATAACAATAAATATTCGGCGAAAAAAGAAATCGAAAGTTCGCTTACCGAAACGCTTAAAAATTATGGCGTTGACGGAGCTAAACTGGGCGCCATTGAAATCAAAGTTGAGCAAAGCGTCGGTTTTAATTTTTGGGTAGGCACGGTTTTGCCGCTACTTTTACCTTTTCTTTTGGTTGGTTTTCTTATCTGGTACATGATGCGGCAAGCGAATCGCGCCAACATGGGAGCGTTTTCTTTCGGGAAATCTCAAGCCAAACTTTCGGGGCCTTTTGACGGCCGGAAAAAAATTATGTTCTCCGACGTTGCCGGATCTCGTGAAGCCAAAGACGAACTTATTGAAATCGTTGATTTTTTGAAAAATCCGAAGAAATTTTTGGATATGGGGGCGCGGATTCCTCGCGGCGTGCTTTTAGTCGGCGCGCCCGGAACGGGGAAAACCCTTCTTGCTCGCGCCATTGCCGGGGAAGCCAACGTGCCTTTTTTCTATATTTCCGGTTCGGAGTTTGTTGAAATGTTTGTCGGCGTCGGCGCTTCGCGGGTTCGCGATTTATTCAATATGGCAAAAAAATTCGCGCCTTCAATTGTTTTTATTGATGAAATTGACGCCGTTGGCCGCCAGCGCGGCGCAGGGCTTGGCGGCGGCCACGATGAAAGAGAGCAAACTCTAAACCAGATTTTAGTTGAGATGGACGGTTTTGACCGCGATACCAATACTATAGTCGTAGCGGCGACTAACAGACCCGACATTTTGGATCCGGCTCTTCTTCGCCCCGGCCGTTTTGACCGGAGAATCGTTATTGACATTCCGGATATTAATGATCGGGAAGCGATTTTAAAAATTCACGCGCTTGATAAACCGCTTGAAAAAAATGTTGATTTAAGAAGAGTGGCCGAACGCACGCCGGGATTTTCCGGCGCCGATTTAGCCAATGTTATAAATGAAGCGGCAATTCTCTCGGCGCGCCAAAATAAAAAATTGGTTGATCAGGAAACGCTTTATCATTCCATAGAAAAAGTTTTATTGGGCCCCGAAAAAAGAAGCCACATACTTTCTAAGAAAGAAAAAGAAATCGCGGCTTACCATGAAGCTGGCCATGCTCTGGTCGCCGGCGTTTTGCCGCATTCCGATCCGGTCCATAAAATTTCCATCGTGTCGCGCGGGCAGGCCGGCGGATACACGATGAAACTTCCGACGGAAGACCGCCACTTACATTCTAAAAGCCAGTTTTTGGCCGATCTCGCGGTGTTAATGGGCGGATACGCGGCGGAAAAAATCGTATTCAAAGAACTCACTACCGGTGCGGCAAGCGACCTTAAGAAAGCCACGGATTTGGCAAGAAGTTTGGTTGCCGAGTACGGGATGTCGGAAAAACTCGGTCCCATTTCTTTAGGAGAAAAGGAAGAGCTGGTATT
>Ga0209211_10007591_pt1 | contig 15164 bp, 17 predicted proteins | sample RifGroA2_FD_183992 | JGI IMG/M metagenome (GOLD analysis project Ga0209211, IMG submission 183992) | Groundwater microbial communities from Rifle, Colorado, USA - Groundwater A2 (SPAdes) (version 2) | ecosystem: Environmental > Aquatic > Deep subsurface > Groundwater | place: Rifle, Colorado... | reverse complement strand
GAGCCGATTTGTAGTTCAGTATGATAATTGAAATTTCTGTCATATAATACTTTACTCAAACCATTTTCGCATCTCATTGGACGAAGCGAATGATCCAGCTAGTATTTTTCTTCTTTTTTTAAGCATTTTCGGCAATCTGGCCATAAAAACAAAATAAGCCGGTATTGTCCGCCATTCAAATAAAATAATATAAATAAACTTCCTTAATTCATACCACAAAACAGGAATTATGTCAATGATGGCATTTCTTAAAAAATCATTTTTTACGAAAGCAAAGAGATGATTTTTTTGGGAATTAAAATTCGCCAAAGCGGATTTTTTAGCGCGCCCGAAAATAGCTTTAATTTGGGAGTCCCCTTCCGCCTTGGCGCTCCTGATATGCGCGCCGGAAACCGGCAAAACAAAAGACTGCCAGCCGCGATGCCGCAGACGCCACGCCAGATCCGCATCTTCTTTGTATGAAAAAAAATCTTCGTCAAAAAAGCAATCTTTCCCATTTTCCTTTTCCGCAACATCTTTCAATGCGGCCATCCTATAAACCGCGGCCGCGGCCGAAACACCAAATACTTCTTTGGGGCGCTCCTCCGCAACCCCAATTTCCGCAATGCGCCGATTGCGGAAAATTTTCAATCCGGCGCTGTCCACCCTGAGCGCAGTCGAAGGGTCTATTCTTTTTTCGTTTCGCGGTTGTAAAAGAACCCCGGCCGCGGATCCCGTGTGCGGATTTTTTATAAAAAAGGCGACAATTTCCAATAGATAATTTTTGCCAAGATCCACATCTTGATTTAAACAAAGAACAAACTCTCCTTTCGCTTGGCGAAATAACGAATTATGTCCGGCCGCAAAGCCGATATTTTTCGGCAAATATTCAATCGCCGCGATTTTGTATTTTTTCGCGTCCAAATCAGCTAAATACTCGCGCGTTCCGTCTGTTGACCCATTATCCAAAATCAGCAATTCAAAATCCTGAAAATCCTGATTAACGATTGATTCCAGGCATTGCGGCAAATACTGTCGTCCGTTCCAAACCACCAAGCTGATTGTTATAATGGGCTTTTTCATAAACTACACTATATCCCATACTGCCGATATTTTCAAGAGCTGATCTTTCCATTAATCACAATTAGAGCGTGAAAATCCTGATAAAGGGCAAAATTGCGCGGTAAATTTATCTCAAATAATTTTTGCAAATGATCGTAAGATTCACCCCCACACCAAAAAGTCTCTGCTTCGTTCCTTTGGTGTGGGGGTAAATTACGCGCGAGTTTTTCTTTTTTGACCAGCCGGCGGGTGTATTCGTCAATCACAAAAATAGGTTTATCCAGCGCATAAAGCAAAATTGAATCAGCCGTTTCCGGACCCACGCCATGCAGGTTTAATAATTTTTCGCGTAATTCTTTCAGCTTAATTTTTTGAACTTTCTTAACGCCGCCGGACTTTTTAAAAAATTCAGCCATTTCCAGCAAATATTCGCATTTTTGCTTATAAAATCCGGACGGCCTAATCAAATCGGCTAATTTGTTTTTATTTTTTAACTCAAATTTATAAACACCGGAAAGTGTACCGATTTTAGCTTTTTTCAAATTATTAATCGCCAGCATCACATTTTTCCAGTTCGCCCTTTGCGTCAGAATCGCGCCGATTATCACCTCTTCTCTTTGCGGAATATTTTTCGGCCGCCTGCACCATAATTTCCACTGGCCATCAGGCCGGCCGTATTGCTTTAAAAGTTTTTTGTATAATTTTATGATTTTATTTTGCGGCATATTGGAGCTTATCAAAAGGAACCAATGAAAGATTTTTTGTTTCCGTTTCCAAAACCGCGAAACTCGGCGCATAATACTGTCCGGCTAAATTCCCCGGATTGGCAATAAAACAATTGCCGATTTTTTCAATCCACGGTTTGTGCGTATGTCCATAAAAAACAAAATCGTATTTTTTAGCATTTTCTTTTGCCAATTCCGGAAAATGGCAAAATCCGATTTTCAAACCGCCGATCTCCGCTTCTCCGAAATCCTCAAATATTTTCAACCGCTTATTATTTTTAAAAATATCAAATTCTTCACAAAAATCCATATTGCCAAAACTTAAAAAGATTTTTTCTGAAAAATTATTTAAAATCTCTTCAAGAGTTTCGCTATGCGCCGTATCGCCGCAGTGAATTATCGCTTCTATGTTTTCCTTTTTCGCAAAATTAAAAAATATACCTAAATTATGCAAATTATCATGCGTATCCGAAATAATCGCGATTTTCATATTATTCTAAAATATTTTTCCCCTTTCTTTCAATTCATTTCTTATTTCCCGATAATTTGGAATCATTTTCGCCACCAAATTCCAAAATCTTCGCGAATGATTGAATTCGCCAAGATGGCACAATTCGTGGACGATGATGTAATCAGCGAACTGCGGCGGCAAAAGAGCGATTTTATAATTAAAATTCAAATTGCCTTTTCTGGAACAGCTGCCCCAGCGCGTTTTCTGATTTTTAATATTTACAGTGTTAATTAAAAATCCATATTGCTTGTTAAAATAATTAATTCTGACCTCCGCAAGAGCCAATGCATTTTCTTTATATTTTATATAATCCTGCTTGCCGTTCTTTGTCAAAATCTTTGCGGGAAACCGCTTAAAATAATCAATCTTATCAATTACCCATTGGGATTTTTCCGTTATAAATTGTTCAATGATATTTTGCCCCATATTTTGCGGCGCTGTCACCACAAAACCGCCCCCGCAATAAACAGCCAAGCGCATCCTCCTCGCCCGCCGGCTGATTTTCAAAGTATATTCAACCTTTTTACTCTCAAGTTCTATATGCCTTTTCATATCTAATAATGATATTCTTTGTTTCTTAAAATCGCTACCGCGCGGAAGATTTGCTCCAGCAGCGCCACGCGGGCCAGCTCGTGAGGATAGGTCATCTGTGAGAGCGATAAGCGCATAAACGGCCGCTTTTTAATCTCTTCGTCCCAGCCAAGCGATCCGCCGATAATAAAGACTATATGCCGGTCAAGTCCGTCTAAAAATTTGGCAAACTTCTCTGAAGAAAATTCTTTCCCCTTTTCTTCCAAAATAATGATTTCCGCATTACCGTGCTTTTTTAAAAATTTAAAAATTCTCTCCAATTCTTTTTTCTTGGCCTTAGTCCTGCTTCCTTCATCTTCGGTGAAAGACTCGGCCTCCAGCTCAACAATCTCCAGCTTGACATAAGACTTCAGCCGTTTGGCATACTCTTCGGCCGCGGCTTGGAAATATTTTGCTTTGAGCTTGCCAATGGCTAAAATCGTAATATGAAACATAATTCAGATTTTTTGGCACGCCAGATTAATATTGCTTTTTATCCCCTCTCCGTTTTTCCAAATCTTGATAATTTTAAAGCCGGCGCTTTCCGCGAAATTTTTCAACTCGCTCGCCGTAAAGCAATGCACATACCGATCGGCTGTAATATTTCCCTCTTGGTCTTTCCACGGATAATAAATATCCTTAAAGTCCAATTTGGATCGGCCGATAATTTTCAGAGCAAAATATTTTAAGAACAATAACAGCGGTTTTTTGTGGTTCCATAAATTCCAAACCGTCAAAATTAAAAGGCCGTTTTTTTTTAAAACGCGATAAGCTTCCCGCATAAAATCAGATCTCAAATCATTGCCCGGAATGTGATGCAGGGCGGCCATTGAAATGATTTTGTCAAACGAATCATTTTCAAACGGCAGATCCAACGCATCGGCGCGCAAAAATTCCGCCTTGGGAAATTTAAGCTTGGCCAATTCAATCATTTCTTCCGAAGTATCAATGCCGCAATAGTCAACCTTCTTATCGTTCAGTGCGTAAATAAATCGGCCGTTGCCGCACCCGATATCCAGGACTTTATCGCCATTTTTGACATATTCAGCCAGCGAATGATACTCTTTGGGCAGACTCCGCCTTGTTTCTGAAAAATGTTTGGAAATTGTGTTATAATCATCTCGGACTTTATTGAGCAAAAATATGGCAAAATTCTTATCCATAAAAGACTATAGCGAAATATTCAATAAATTGCGCGCCGTAAAAAATGGAAAGGAATTGGATATGTTCAAACGGCGCATTTCCAAACGATTTGGGGTACCCCTGATATCCAATTTTCAGCTTTTAAAAGTGTATCACAAATTACTCAAAGCCAAAAGCGCCAAACGCGACAAAAACATTGAAAATCTGCTCAAAATGCGTCCGATTCGTTCAATGTCCGGAGTCGTCAATATTTCCGTTCTCACCAAAGAATATCCCTGTCCGGGAAAATGCCTGTACTGCCCCAAGGAAAAAGGAATCCCCAAAAGCTATCTTTCTGGCGAGCCGGCCGTAGAGCGAGCCAAGATGCTGAAATTTTCTCCATATCGGCAAACCAAGGAAAGAATTGAAAGCCTGGAGATGGAAGGGCACGAGCCGGAAAAAATAGAAGCGCGGATAGTCGGCGGCACTTGGAGCTATTATCCGACGAATTATCAGACTCAATTTATTAAAAAAATATATGACGCGGCCAACGGCCGGGCGGGAATAAATTTAGTCGCATCGCAAAAAAATAACGAAACGGCCAAACACCGCATTGTGGCGCTATCCGTGGAAACGCGCCCTGATTATATCAATGAAGATGAAATAGTCAGCTTAAGAAATTTCGGCGTCACCAAGGTAGAGCTGGGCGTACAGTCAATTTACAATGATGTTTTGGATTTTGTTTTGCGCGGGCATACGGCGGAAAAAACCGTTGAAGCGTCGCGCCTTTTGAAAGACGCCGGATTCAAGCTTTCGTATCAAATGATGCTCAATTTGCCGAAAAGTTCGGCCGAGCGCGATTTTGAAATGTTTGAACAAATTTTTGGAAATGCCGATTTCAAACCTGACTATTTAAAAATTTATCCGCTGGCCTTATTGCGCGAAGCGCCGCTTTATCATTTATATAAAAATAAGAAATTCATAATCTTCAGTAAAAATGAGCTGATCGATTTGATCAGAAAAATTAAAAAAATAACGCCCTATTGGACAAGAATTGAAAGAGTGATTCGGGATATTCCGGCTCATAAAATTTTTAAAGGCGGCGTCAAAACCTCAAATCTGCGCCAAGTGATCCACGATCAGTCCGGCGGATTAAGCGCAATTTGCCGCTGCATCCGGTGTCGGGAAATAAAGGCCAGATATAATCCTGATGAAAAATTTCATTTGTTCCGAGAAGATTACGAATCGGCCGGCGGCCGAGAAATATTTTTAAGCTTTGAATCAAAAGATCGGGAAAAATTGGCCAGCTTTTTACGATTAAGAATTCCTTCGCAATATTTTAGCGGCCAAAAACATTTTTTAAAAGTTCTTCAGAATTCCGCAATTATCAGGGAAATTAAAAGCGTGGGAGTGCTTACGCCGGTCGGCCAGACCAAACGCGCTCCCCAGCACAAAGGCTTTGGCCGAAGGCTTCTTGAGGAGGCGGAAATCATCACTCAAAAAGAATTCGCGCTTGAAAAAATCGCGGCTATCGCCGCCATCGGCGCGCGCCAATACTTCCGCAAAAACGGCTATAGATTGAAAGACACTTATATGGTAAAGGACTTGGGTTAATTTCAAATTAAATTTGCTTTTCCCGTTTCTGAACGAATACGGCAAAAATGGATGACAAAATGACAAAGCCGATGCCTAGCGGATGATTCAAATATGGCGTGAAAAAATGAACTGCGGCCAAAGCAATGAGCGCCGCAAATACGCCGAGCGAGATTGCTTGAACGCTTATTCCGGCTAAAACCATCTCTGATTTTTCTTTTATAACGCGCCGTAGGGCAAGTAAAACGCTCCCAATCAGCCCAATATACGCCAGCGGACCAAAAATTCCCATCTTGTACCACAAATCAAGATATCCCCATTCAAAAGAGAAGGTGGTATATTCTCCCGATGGATAATTTTGCAAAATGCGAGGATCTTTGGAATTGTAAGTGATTGTCGCGCCAAAACCGGAGCCGATGATCGGATGTTTTAAAATCCCCGTCCAAAGCGGCTTTAATAATTCCATGCGCGATTGTCCGGCCGCTTCTTGGGTTGTGGCGCGTTCTGACACAAGACTGGACAAGGAAGCCGGCTTTCCTTTGCGCGGCGGGATATTCATCAGCGCGAAGATCAAAATAAAACCGGCTAAAAAAACTGCAGCCAAATACACGGTAAAAATTCCCGCCTGGCGCCATTTGACATTTAAAACAAATATCAACAAAAAAATCAACGCAAGGAAACCAGCCACTCCCCCCACCCAAAACGAACGGGAAAAACTCAAGATAACCACCGCAGCCAATCCCGCTCCTAACAGCCAATACCGTTTGTTTGTTAGTCCCTTGTCCCTAATCCCGAATCCTTTGTTAATCAAATACCCAATAATTCCCAATAAAATAATCAGCGCAAAAAGCTCGTAAATCTGTCCTTGAAAAAAAATCCGATAAAATCCTTGATCCATTTTTGTTATTTCCCCCACTCCCGTATCCCTGATCCATTTGTAAACCATAGGCGTGTACGGCCACATTCCGTGTGCGAAAACATAAAAAATTATAAAGGTTTTAATCGCCACCCAGCTTACGGACGCTATCGCCGCTTTCCCCAGGCGTTGCCAATTTACCCCCACACCAAAATGCGGCTGACGAAAAATTTCAGCCAATGGAAATAGATAAGCGAAAAACAAAAAGGCGTTGAAATCAAAAAAAATATTACCGTAATCATTGCGCAAAATAATCGCTTGTATCAATCCGATGGCCAAGGCGACGAAGAGAAAAAGGAACCAAAATGAAAAACCTGAAACTTGCCCGCCCTCGGCTTCGCCTTGGCGAGGCCGGGGAAACCTGAAACCTGAAACTTTTTTTGAAAATATTTTTTTCGCCAGCCAGACGGCCATTATTACTAAGAATAGCGCTATACGGATTGAAATGGTTATTTCACCGATATCAAAAGAGAAAAGATAGCCTTTTGAGCCGATGAATAGTTCAATCAATGCAATTAGAAGTCCATATTCCAGCCGCCAAAACGATACAGCTAAAACGGCGGCGATAATCAGCCAAAATAAAACTGCTCCGGCCAGCGGATGAAGATAGCCGAAAAAAGAAAAAAGCTCAACAGAAGCAAGGGCAAGAATTATCGTTAAGATATGGTGTTTTTTGAAAAAATGAAACATAATTCTTTGAAAAATCCTAAATTCCAAGCACTAAATTCCAAATAAATCCAAATTTTTTATTTATATTACCTTGAATTACTAAGCGCAGCCGATGTATCTTGAACCCTTCGATTGTCACTCTGAACGAAGTGAAGAGTCTCAGGGTAAACTCCGTTAAGGATCTCAAAAAATCGGTTTTAAAAGAGATTCTTCCCCCGACTCGGGTCGGGGTCAGAATGACATAATGATTTTTGATGAATTTTGTAATTTAAGGTAATTTGATATTATTTAGGATTTGGGATTTGATATTTGGAATTTTTCGGTCTGTATTCCGACAGCTTGGGATGAAACATTCCGGTTATAAATGCAAACAGCAAACTAAGCGGTTGCAGCAATACGAAAGCGAGCCACACGATCGGACCTTTGTGCTTTAACATATAATACCGAAGACTTTTATTAAATATTCTTTGGCGAGCGGTTGATGAAATTTGGCCGAAGCTTTTTCCGCCAAGATGCAATACTTCGGATTTTGGCGTATAAATAACTTTCCAACCGGCGTCTTTCGCCCGTTTGCAAAAATCCACTTCTTCAAACCAAAGGAAAAATCTTTCATCCATCATGCCGATTTGCTCAATCACTTTCCGGCGAATGGCAAAAAACGCGCCCATCACTTGATCAACTTCTTGCCTTTTCTCATAATTAAAATTTTGCGCCAAATAGCGGCCGATCGCATGCGAATTGAAAATATGCTTTAATTTAAGACTGATCAAGACTTGAGACAAAACATCCGGAAATGCGCGAACGGACGGCTGAATCGATCCATCCTCGTTTTTTATCTTTCCGCCGACAATTCCGGAATCGGCGCAACTTTTAAACTCCTCCAAAAGATTTTCAAGCGTTGACTCCATTACCTCCACATCCGGATTTAAAAGGACAATGTATTCGCCGCGAGCTTGCTTTATGCCCTGATTGACTCCGGCGGCAAAACCGAAATTTTTCGTATTGGCAATTAAATTGATCTGTGGAAATCTTTCCCGCATCATCGCAACGCTACCGTCCATTGAAGCGTTATCAGCGACAATTATCTCATAATTAATATGACTGCTGAATTTTTCAATGGACAGCAGGCATTTTTCCAAAAGTTCCCGCACATTCCAATTGACGATGACAAAGGAAAAAGTCATTTTATATTATCGCCTCCTCAACTAATTCTTCCGGCAGGCCATTAGTCGATTCATCCTGACTTGACGGCCTAAGGAGCGGTTCAATGATCTGAAGCGCTTGCTGAAAACGCTCTTCCACCGTACCTCTTACAATATGATACTGAAAGTTATTTTTATCCAAAAATTCAATGTATGAGCGGTCTATTTGAGCTTGAAATTCGCTGTTCAAACTGCGTAAGCCGTCATCCGCAATCGCGAATTCAATCGGAAGATAAAGCATCGCGTCATAACGCGCTTCCTTGATGACAATATCAGCAATCACCTCTTTGACCTTTTGGTCCTTTAAGATCACATTGCCGTAAATAATATTGTCAAAAAGGGTTTTATCGGCAATCCACGATTCGGGCGTATTGCGTTCCAGCTCAATCATTTTTGAAAGTATCCAAAATTGAGATTCGGGCGGAGTTTCTTCGTTTATGACGAATTTTTTCTCATGCGCTTCGCGCACAATATCGGGAATTCGCGCAAATCCGAAATGATTAGAGAGTTTGATTGAAAGGGTTGTTTTTCCGACTCCGTGCGAGCCGATTATTGCGATTCTCATAAAATAAATGACCAAATAAAAATCAAAATAAGAAAAATGACCGTTTAGATTATATCTAAACGGTCATTAGATGTCAATTATTGACGATTTAATTCAAAAAGAAATTCCACGCGCCTTGAGATAGGCGGCGATCATGCAATCCACTACATCGGCTGCTCCATCGCCTTGATCTTTACGAACAATCTCAAGAATTCTATCCACTGCCGCTTTTTTCTGACGCGACCAGTCGCGATAATATTCCTGAAGGACAGGATGAATAAAATCCTCCGGCCGTAAAGCCAAGACTGCGAAAAAATAACACAATTGATCTGTCCGCGGATCCCGTTTCAACGAAAAATTCCAATCCAATCGGAATTCAATGGGCGTATCACGATTAAATAGCGGAAAATTGAATTTCCTGCGATATTGGTCATACCGCTCTATTTCATCAGCCGGATCAACCGATGTTTTATCCGCGGCGCGGAGAATCTGCGCCTCAAGAGATACCGGCGGCTTTTTTCCCGGATCAAAGTCCGCGCTGAAATAATCGTGCCGCAAGATCCCCTCCCGAATTACCGGATCAGAATATCCGAAAATTTTCGCAAGCAGTACGCCAGTGTATTCGTGAAGGACTTGCCCTTTCCGCTTGCGCTTGGCGTAATTTGGCGCTGATTCAATCGGCACAAGGAATCTTCCGGCGTCGTGAAAGATGCACATCGCTTCCAGACGCTCTATGTCTATTTCCCGTCTTTCCTCTTCTGAAAAACGCTCAATAATTTCGATGATTTTTCCATAAATATTTGCGGCATGCGGCAATCCGTGATCGTTGCTATTCAGGGAATGATTAAATTCCGAAGCGTACAGCTCGCGAATTTCTTGCGGAAATTTTGAAAATATTTTCGTAAGCCGGCGCTCCCACTTCATTATGAAGCAGAATTTTTTTAGTTCTATCCCATTATCCATGGAAACTCCCTCCCTTTCTCGCCTTGATTAAAGCGCTCAAAATTGTTTTTTTGTGGTTATTATTATAATGAACAAATTTAAATTATGTTAGCAAAAATACGCTATTTTGTCAAGGGTTCGTACCGGATAATTATATTATGAACATCAATCGCCGTTATTGTGTTCAATGTCGTGAATAAGCGCTTTCATCTTTTTATATTTCAGGTGGCCGAAAGCCCAGGTGAATATTCCCGCCGGTATAAAAACAATACCGATGGCCCCTATAAATGCGGATTCAAAAAATTTAATGAAAGTAACGCCAACGGCAAAAAGCGTAAGAGCGGTGCGCAAATATGCCAGATAAGTGCGCTCATTGGCCAAAATCGCCTGCGCGGCCGACAAATGCTCTCCCAGCGCCAATTTTTTTGTTGTAAATTTAGAGTAAAGACTTCCTTTCATATTATTTTCATTATATGCCAACAGTGAATAAATATCAAATTATCAGAGATGAAGCGATCGCTTGATGTCTGATAAAAATGAATTAAAAATCACGCAGGCAATTGAGCTTGATTTAAGCATCCCGTTTTGCCGCGCGCAAAATTATCATCCCTAAAACAAAAAGAGTGATGGATGCTGCGGCGGAAATCATGCAATACAAACAAACAGCTTCTATCACGAATAATTGAAGATAAACAAAATACAAAGAAGCCAAAAAACCTACTGGCGTTATCATGGCCGCGACTTTTAAGATTTTCCTGTTTTTCAAATCAAGAAAAGCTATTGCCAATACCAGTAAAATAAAATAATAAATCGCGCCAAAAAGCGCTAGCGGAATTCCGAAAACTTCGGAATATTCGCTTGTGGTCACTTTCTCGCAACCGGAAATAATGGAACAAGGCGGCACTACTCCGCGGTAGTGCTCAATGGTTAAAAACGACGCATCAATAAATCCGATCAATGCCGATATAAAAAACGCGGCTATGATCCATTTAGGGATTTTGGGAGAGAGCGCCATCAATGAGTTTTTTAAGTTCGTCATAAGAACCGGGATTATCAATGATTCTATCGTTTATGAAAATAGAAGGCGTGCCGCCAAGTTTGAGCCGCGCCGCTTCAGACCGGCTGTTTTCAACTTTTTGCTTAACAGTGTCTGAAGCCAAGTCGCTCTCAAATTTTGCCTTATCCAGATCCAATTCTCCGGCATACTGTATAAAAAACTTCTTCGCGTCTTTGCTTGTCCCCCAATTGCTTTGTTTGTCAAAAAGAATATCATGCATTTCCCAAAATTTCCCCTGCAGACCGGCAGCCTCGGCGGCTTTGGCCGCCAATTCCGCATTTTGATGGATTTGAACAAGCGGAAAATGCCTATAAGCAAATCTGATTTTATCGCCGAATTCTTGTACGGCTTTTTTCATTATTGGGTACGCGCTTGCGCAAGCCGGACACTGAAAATCGCTGTATTCAATAATCGTCACTTTCGCGTCAGGGCTCCCCTTTACCCAATCGCTGTCCGTAATCGACGCGGGCGTTCCGGAAACATTTGAATTTGATGATTTCGACCCCAAATACGCCAAACCGATTATCAAAAGAACTGATCCGCCCAAAATTCCTCCCCACAAAAGCACCCGGCGCAAAATCTGTCCGGCGCCGGACGGCCGATTGAATTTATTTTCCCGCCTTTCCAATTCGCGCCGTTCGCTTCGGCTCATAAATTCCTTTGTATTATTTTCCATAATTGACAATCAATATTACAAATAAGATTTTATTAATTCCGCTATTTTTGCCAATTCTCGGCTGTCGGCCATTTTGGCAAGCTTGAAATCCAATTCACCGCCCGCGTAAAGAGGCACCAAATGGACATGCGCGTGCGGCACATCAAATCCGTACACCACCATGCCGACTCTCACGGCATTGGTGGATTTTCTGATCCCCGGCTCCAATTTCCGGCAAATCTCAAAAATCTCCGCGTATAAATTGTGCGGCAAATCAAACAAATAGTCAATCGGCTCTTTCGGCACGATCAGCGTATGGCCGGGATTGATGGGCTTGATATCCAAAAAGGCGATAAAATTTCCATCCTCGTAAATTTTATGCGCCGGTATTTCTCCCTTGATGATTTTGGTGAAAATGGAGTCAGACATAAAAAATAAAAATCAGCTTTTTTTCATTTCATCCACCACCACGATTTTTTTACTTTCAATAATGTCGTACAAAAAACGGTCGGTAATATCCATCCTGTACTCGTATTCATTTTTTGAAAGCAGGGTGTATCTGACGGGAAGATGCAGCTCAATCTGAAATCGCCGCATGACTTGAGCCAAGCGTTTTTTATTGACTCTCCCGACAATCAATATGTCGGTCGGCGTATGATTGGTGTCCGTAAAAAATCCGGTGAACGCCAAATAGCCGATCGAGCCCAGCGATTTTATTTTTTTTACCAATTTTTGCTCCCAGAAAATTATTGATTTGAGTACCAGCGAATGAAGCTCTGGAAGAAGCGGAAAGGACAAATTCACCTGAAACCTCATTTCCTTTTCCGGCTTGCTGTTTTGCTTTTTCGCTTCATCTTTTTTCTTCCCGCCGGCTTTTTTCTCAGATTCATTTTCGCCTGCATTATTTTGCCAATACGCCTCAATGAGCCCCAGCCGTACCAGAGCGCCGATCTCCTCTTTTAATATTTTCGGACTTAAAGACTCGCCCAAATAATTTTTGAGCTCATCAAAAGAGAAAGAATCGTGAATGCGAGTCAAAAAAAATTCAGCTATTTTTCTTCGGGAATTATTGCCGAATAATTGTTCAATCATATTTCATTATTTTACCCCAAAATCGCCGACTTGTCAAAACCTTCAAAATATGGCATAAATACTTATATGAGTAATCGCCAATATACAAATTTTCACAAATATACAAATATTCGTATATTTGCGTTAGATTCGAATATTCGTGAATACTGCTATGCCCCAACAGCTTTTATATAAAATTCACCTCCTGACTTTCGGTGAAGGACGCAGAAGCACCGAGGTTTTTAATTTTCAGGGATCGGAGAGCGAAATAGCCGTAAAAGACCACTTTTTCCTGCTGCTTGATTATACCGATTTTCGGCATTTTACCCAGCGCGATCTTAAAAATATCCGCGATTTGATAGTGGCTAAAATCGGCGAACAGAAATTTTCGGAAATTCCCAATAATGAAATCAATGCGGCATTTGAAAAACTTTTACGCGAGCTAAACTCAATCTTGCCGCCGCTTTTACCGGCGCACGATCCATCGCATCAATCTCTGTCAATCATCATCGCCAATGTGCGATCCGATATTATTTCTTTCGGATACGCCGGCAATCCTGACGCGTTTTTCATCAGGCCGAAACAAAACGGCGACGGACTGATACTTGAGATATTTGATAAAAAAGGCAGAAATGCGTCTCCATCGGCCAATCTTTTTTCCCAAGTCGTATCCGGAAAAATATCTTCGGGCGACATTCTTTTTTTAGCCACATCCAATGTATTGGATTATTTGTCCCAAGAAAAAATAAAGCGCACGCTTTTGTCCCTCTCTCCCCAGCCCGCGGCCGAGACATTGAAATCCTTGCTGAACGAATCGCGCTCGCGGGAAAAATTCGGAATGATTATTATCAAAGCTGTGGCGAGCCTCCCCGCCAAACAGCCTTCCAGCCATCACTCGATAGAAAAATTCATTGAAAAAAAATCAAGCACCGCGACAATCCTCACCCCGCAATTTTCCCATATGGCAAAGTCGGCAATCCAAAACGGCTTGAATATTGCTAAAAATTTCGCGCTTTCCGGATTTGAAACGGCCAAACAAATGTTTCCCAAAAAGCCGAATGCGCTGCCTGCGGCCGCGGCCGCAAATGAGCCAAGCACCCAATCTTCCGCGCGGCAAAGCAACGGTCTTATTTTAAAAATCTTTGAGCCTTTGAAAAGATTCCCTGTTCAGCAGAGGCGAATAATCCTGATCATCGCGGGACTCGCGGTAATCTTATTTATTGGCATTTTATTTTCTTTCAGCGAGCGCGAACAAAAGCAAACCGTCCTGCAAAATTCAGAAATGGCCGAAAGAGTCCGAACAAATATTGAAAAAGCCGAGGCTGATCTGATTTACGGCAATGAGGCATCAGCGCGGGAAGCGTATGATAAAATTTCTCTGGACATGAAGACTCCGGATGGCGATCAATTCTCAAAAGCCGCGGCCAACCGCGAACTTTTAAACCGCTACGATATTATCAAGCAGAAATTATTCCATTTGACATCTCTAAGCGCCATGGAGAACCAGAGCGTACCATTGGCATTTGAATCCGGACAGCAGTCGGAAAAAATATTATTCTCCGGAAAGAGGCTGGCGATTCTTGATTCAACCGGAAAATTCCACTCCATAGATTCCGATAAAAAAACTCAAACTCAATTTTCAGCGCAACCGGAGCAGAAGCCTCTTTTGACAGCCTCGTCAAAAAGCGCAATTGCCGGCTTGAACGATATTGTCGTGGAGCAATATGATTCGTCGCTAAAAAAAACAGTATATAAAATAGATCCTCTCCCGGCCCGATCCACAATTTCCATAAATTTCTTCAGCGATAAATTATACTTCCTGGTGCCGGATGAACGGCAAATATTCGTTTATTCGCGTTCCGGCGACGCCTACAAAAGATCAAAAGCGTGGGTGGATAAAGGAGCGGAATCCTTGGCGGACGCGGTGGATTTTGCGGTGGACGGGGAAATATTTGTTTTGAAAAATGACGGTACGGTAGCAAAATTTTCTAAAAACAAACAAGTTGAATTTGAATTAGACGCGGCGGAATACCAAATTTCGCCAAGCAAAATAATCACGCCAAACGAATCGGCGCCGCTGTATATCATGGATAAAGCCGCCGGACGCGTAATAGTCTATGATAAAAAAACAGGAGAACTAACGGCCCAATATGTCGCTGATCAGTCCATCATTGATGCGTCAGTCAATGACTCCAATTCGCAAATGGCCGTGCTGTATGAAAAGGAAATTAAAATCTATAATTTAAAATAATCGCAAAAATAAAAACACCCCCGCCATAGCGGGGGTGTTTTTTTGATTTGCTTTAAAATTATTTCAAAGCAACTTGGCCGCCGGCTTCTTCAAATTTTTTCTTCATGGCTTCGGCCTCGGCTTTGGCAACGCCTTCTTTCACTATTTTTGGCGCTCCATCCGCCATATCTTTGGCTTCCTTGAGCCCGATTTGGGTGAGCTCGCGGATTACTTTGATGACAGCGATCTTATTGGCGCCCGCTGAAGTAAGCTCCACATTGAAGCTTGTTTTTTCTTCTTCCGCCGGAGCAGCCGC
>Ga0209211_10007590_pt1 | contig 15166 bp, 14 predicted proteins | sample RifGroA2_FD_183992 | JGI IMG/M metagenome (GOLD analysis project Ga0209211, IMG submission 183992) | Groundwater microbial communities from Rifle, Colorado, USA - Groundwater A2 (SPAdes) (version 2) | ecosystem: Environmental > Aquatic > Deep subsurface > Groundwater | place: Rifle, Colorado... | reverse complement strand
GAGATCATCAGGAAAGGTAATGTCCTGGTATGACATGCAGAGCAATTCTGATTCGGTGTACCCGACGAATTCGCACATCGCCCGATTGACTTTGATATAGCGCCCATCGATGTCGGCCACCGCCATGCCAACTGCAGCTGCATCAAAGGTGCTTTGAAAAAACTCCTTGCTGATCCGCATTTCATCTTCGGCCCGGCGAATTTTTCTGACGACCAAAATCGCGCCAACAAAGATGATGACCGCGAGTAACAAAACCGCTACGAGAAGAATCGGAAACTCCGTACCCAAATATGCATTCATGTAACGATTGGCCTAAATTAGCGAGCAATCCACCCATCATCGCGCGGGACTCATTTTCCATACAACGCACCACTTTCGCGTGCCATCAGTCAGGATGGCATCACATCCTGAACTTAGCACATCAGCCACATACCTCGATAAACAGCGGGCTCCGTTTCGGACACAAGCGAGCGGATCACAGATGCAAGTGTAAGTACCGCCTTGAGAGCAAATAGCTGCCGGTTGAACCCTCTACCAGACAGTCAATTGATCGGCCTCACGAAAAGCTTTGCACAAGGTCGCCCCATAAGCACAACTACCATCTCGCGCCCCGGCAATCGACAACGGGGCTTGCCACGGTCAACCGTAAAAACAGGCCAAAATTGAAATGTTCTAGCCAGCCAACTGCCCGGACTGAATGCGCAGCACGCGCCCGCAGCGGGCGGCGATGGCTTCGTCGTGGGTGACCAGCAGCAAGGTCGTTCCCTGGCTGGCGTTGAGCTCGAACATCATGTCGATGACCTGCTGGCCGGTCGCCGCGTCGAGGTTGCCGGTCGGCTCGTCGGCCAGCACCAGCTGCGGGTTGGGGGCGAAGGCGCGGGCCAGCGCAACGCGTTGCTGCTCGCCGCCGGACAGGTGCTTCGGATAGTGTTTCAGGCGATGGCTGAGGCCGACGCGTTCGAGCCATTCGCCAGCGGCGCTGCTCGACTTGCTTGAACCGGCCAGTTCCAGCGGCAACATGACGTTCTCCAGCGCGTTGAGCGAAGGCAGCAACTGGAAGGACTGGAAAACGAAGCCGAGCAGGCGGCCGCGCAGCTTGGCGCGCTGGTCTTCGTCGAGCGAATTGAGCGAAATATCATCGAGACGCACCTCGCCGGCCGTCGGTGAATCGAGCCCGGCGAGCAGCCCGAGCAGCGTCGATTTGCCGGAACCGGAGGCGCCGACGATGGCCACTGTTTCACCCGGCATGACCGAAAAGGAAATATCCTGCAGAATCGTCAGCGGCTCACCACCGTTATCGACGGTCTTGCCCAGCCCCACCACTTCAATCACCGGTTTCCCTGCCATGCGCTTCGCTCTCTTCCTGTTTGCCCTGCTCTTCACCGCCACGCCCGCCCTGGCCGCCAAGACCATTCTGGTCATGGGCGACTCGCTGTCGGCCGGCTACGGCATCCGGCCCGATCAGGCCTGGCCGTCGCTGCTCGACAAGCGTCTGGCCGAAAAGCGCCTTGATTATAGCGTTGCCAACCTGTCGATCTCCGGCGAAACCACGGCCGGCGGACGCTCGCGTCTGGCGCAGGCGCTGATTGCCCACCATCCGGCCATCGTCGTCATCGCGCTAGGCGCCAACGACGGCCTGCGCGGCCTGCCGCTCACCCAGATGCGCGACAACCTCAACGCCATGGTCGACGCCTCGCGCGCCGCCGGGGCCCGGGTCGTGCTGGCCGGCATGCGCCTGCCGCCCAACTACGGGCCGTATGCAACCGATTTTTTCGGCAGTTTCAAAAGCATCGCCCAGACCAAGAAAACGCCGCTGGTTGATTTCCTGCTCGAACCGCTGAATACCAGGCCGCAACTGTTCCAGGCCGACAACCTGCATCCGCTGGCCGAGGCCCAGCCGCTGATCCTCGATCACGTCTGGCCGGCCCTCGCCCCGCTGTTAAAATAGCCGGATGAAGCATAACCGCCCTACCGTAGCCGATCTCGCGGCCTACGACGAAATCATCGACGTCCGCTCGCCAGCCGAATTTGCCGAAGACCACATTCCCGGCGCGATCAACTGCCCGGTCCTCGACAACGAGCAGCGCATCCAGGTCGGCACCATCTACAAACAGGTTTCGCCCTTCGAAGCCAAGAAAATCGGTGCGGCGCTGGTTTCCGAAAATATCGCCAGACATTTGAAAGAACGCTTCCTCGACCGCCCGAAAACCTGGAAGCCGCTGATCTACTGCTGGCGCGGCGGCGATCGCAGCGGTTCGATGACCACCATTTTCAAAGCCATCGGCTGGCATGCCGGGCAACTCGACGGCGGCTACAAGGCTTGGCGCAGCCATGTCATCGCCCAGCTCGAAAGTTTGCCGCAGCATTATCGTTTTACCGTCATCTGCGGCGCCACCGGCAACGCCAAGACGCGCATCCTGCAAGCCATTGGCGAGCTTGGCGAGCAGATTCTCGATCTCGAAAACCTGGCCAATCACAAGGGCTCGGTGCTTGGCGTCCTGCCCAACTCGCCGCAGCCCTCACAAAAAGGCTTTGAGACAGCCCTGATGCTGGCCCTGGCCGCGCTCGATCCGGCCCGCCCGGTCTATGTCGAGGCGGAAAGCCGCAAGATCGGCAATCTGCATGTGCCGGAAGCGATGATCGCCCGCATCCGCAGCGGCGAATGCGTCGCCGTCGAAGCCACGCTCGACGCCCGTGTCGCCTTCCTGCTCAAGGATTACGAGTACTTCCTGACGCTTCCCGAGTTTCTCGGCCGGCGCCTCGACGTCCTGCGCTCACTGCAAAGCCGCGAAACAATGGCACGCTGGCAGCAACTGATTCTCGACGCCGACTGGCCGACGCTGGTCCGCGAACTGCTCGAGCTGCATTACGACCCGCTCTATCGGCGCTCGCAGGAGCACAACTTCGCCGGCATGCCGGATTCCGGCATGTTCTCGACCGACGATCTCTCCACAGACGGCATCAAGCGGCTGGCCGCCGCCATCGTTCAGTCACGCGCAGCGCAGATCGCCTGACGCATGGCCGGCTTCGGGCTGGCCGTGTAGCCTTCCTCGAAGGCGATTTCACGCAGGCCGGCGGCCTGTGCGACCTCGCGCAACTCGCCCGGCCGGAGCAGAAAGTCCGGGCTCGATGGTTTTCCATAAGCCTCGTTGCCAAGCATGAAAGTTTCGTAGATCAGCACGCCGCCGGGCGCCAGCATGGCCAGCACATCGGGCAGGCGCGGTCGCCACAGGTAGTTGGTGACGATGATGCCGTCGAACATCCGGCCGGCCAACGGCCACTCGTCGCCTTCCAGATCGGCCTGCATCGCGGTGATTCCCGGCACCGCCGACAATTCCAAAATTGCCTCAAAATTCCGGTCGACCGTGGAAACGTCGAATCCCAGCCTAGCCAGCAGTCGGGCGTGGCGTCCGCTGCCGCAAGCCAGATCAAGCACCCGCCCACCCGGCGAAATCCGCCGGCAATGGCGCTCCACCCAGGGCGATGGCGGTATGATTTGCGGCAATTCATTGCGGGAGTCGGTCATGTCGGGGATTGTTGTCGTCGCAGAAAATGGTCAGGGAAGATACCAGCAGGCAGTCACCGTCGGCCAGCATCAATTGATCGCCGACGAGCCGGTCAGCGTCGGCGGTGCCGATGCCGGCCCGGCCCCTTTCGATCTGGTGATGGCCGGGCTCGGCGCCTGTACCTCGATGACGCTGCGCATGTACGCCGAACGCAAGGGTCTCGCGCTGGCCCACGTCAGCGTCGCGCTGAGCCATGAAAAAATTACGCTCGACGGCGTTGCCCGCGACCGCATCGAACGCACCATCAGCCTCACTGGCGAGCTCACCGCCGATCAGCGCCAGCGCCTGCTCGAGATCGCCAACAAATGCCCCGTACACCGCGCCCTGTCGCAATCGCTGGTCATCGAAAGCGCCCTTGCCACATAGGGAATAACCCTATAACTCCAATGACAATGGACGGGCGTTGTGCCAGAATTCCGCATTGCACAAAAAATAAACTGCCTAGGGGTTCACCATGTTGGAACAGCACTATTTAACCTCGCTTTTCGAACCGAAATCCGTCGCTGTCATCGGTGCATCAGACCGCGAAAACTCGGTCGGCAACATCATCTTCAAAAATATCCTGAGCTCGGGTTACAAAGGCCGCCTGTACGCCATCAACCCGAAGCACGACACCATTCAGGGCCAGCCGTCCTACAAATCCATCGAGGAAATCGGCGCCCGTGTCGAAATGGCGGTCATCTGCACCCGTCCGCAGACCGTCCCGCAACTGATCGAACAATGCGGCCGCTCAGGCGTGCGCAACGCCATCGTCATCGCCTCCGGCTTTTCCGAAGCCGGCCACATCGGTGCCGCACTCGAGCGCAAGGTCATGGAGATCGCCCGTTCCTACAACGTCCGCATCCTCGGCCCCAACTGCCTCGGCATCATCCGCCCCGACCTCGGCCTCAACGCCACTTTTACCAAGATCACCGCCGCCCCCGGCAACCTCGCCCTCGTCTCGCAGTCCGGCGCCATGTGCTCGGCCGTGCTCGACTGGGCCAAGGCCAATCAGGTCGGCTTCTCGTCGGTCATTTCGATCGGCATGACGGCCGACGTCGATTTTGGCGAAATCCTTGATTACCTGATCTACGACAGCCGTACGCATTACATCCTGATGTACGTCGAAGGCATCCGCAACGCCCGCCGCTTCATGAGTGCCCTGCGTTCCGCCGCCCGCATCAAGCCGATCATCCTGCTCAAGGCCGGCCGCCACGCTGCCGGCTCGGCCGCCGCGGCGACCCACTCGGGCATGGCTGCCGTTTCCGACACCGTGTTCGATGCGGCCGTACGCCGCGCTGGCGTGGTTCGCGTCCAGAACGTCGGTCAGCTCTTCTATGCCGCCAAGGCGCTCGCCTCCAAGTTCCGCCCGATGGGCAACCGCCTCGCCATCATCACCAACGGCGGCGGGCCGGGCGCCATGGCTGCCGACCGCGCCGGCGACATGGGCATCCCGCTGGCCGAGCTTTCCAACGAAACGATGGCGGTGCTCAACAAGGCGCTGCCCACCAACTGGTCGCACAGCAACCCGATCGACATTGGCGGCGATGCGACACCGGAGCGCTACCGCGACGCGATCATGGCCGTCACCCACGACGCCGGCGTCGACAGCACTCTGGTCATGCTTTCCCCACAGGCGATGACCGACCCGCTGGCCGTCGCCCAAGCCATCATCGAAGTCGCCGACAAGCTCAATCGTTCGCTGATCTGCTGCTGGATGGGCGAAGAGCAGGTCCGCGAAGCGCGCAACCTGCTCGAAAGTGCCGGCATCCCGGCCTTCCGCATGCCGGAAACGGCAATCGAGCTGTTCCACCATATTTCCAAGTACTACCGCAACCAGAAGCTCCTGTTGCAAACGCCGGAGCCGACCCGCCAGCACGGCCGGCCGGAAGCCGAAGGCGCCAAGATGCTGATCGAGGCGCTGCTCGCCGAGCGCCGCAAGGTGCTCTCCGAAATGGAATCAAAGGCCATCCTGCGCGCTTTCAAGGTGCCGGTCGCCCAGACCATGGTTGCCCGTACGGCGACCGAGGCCTTGTTGCTCGCCGAGCAAATCGGCTTCCCGATCGCCATGAAGGTCGACTCCCCAGACCTGACGCACAAGTCCGACGCCGGCGGCGTCCGCCTCAACATCACCAATGCGCCGGCCGTCCGCAACGCCTATCACGACATCATCGATACCGTGCAAAAACGGCATCCGACCGCCAAGATCAACGGCGTCTCGATTGAGCCCTTCCTGTCGCGCCCGAATGGCCGTGAAGTGATGATCGGCGTCTTCCGCGATCCGATTTTCGGGCCGGTGATCACCTTCGGCGCCGGCGGTTTCGACGTCGAGATTTTCAGCGACCGCTCGGTTGCCCTGCCGCCACTCAACGAATTCCTGGCCAAGGATCTGATCGACTCGACACGCGCTTCGCTGATCCTCGACCAGTTCCACAACATGCCACCGGTCGACCGCGCCGCCCTCAAGGAAGTGCTGCTGTGCATTTCCGAAATGGTCTGCGAACTGCCGTGGATCCAGGAACTCGACCTCAACCCGCTGATCGTCGATGAAAACGGCGCCATCGCAGCTGATGCCCGCATCGTCATCGACCACGCCGCCAATGCCTCGGGCGACCGTTACGCCCACATGTCGATCTATCCGTACCCGGTGCATCTGATCCAGGAATGGCAGATGAACGACGGCAAGGTCGTCACCATCCGCCCGATCCGCCCCGAAGATGCCGACATGGAGCAGGAGTTCGTCAAGAACATGTCCGACGAGTCGCGCTACTACCGCTTCATGGACACCCTGCGCGAGTTGACCCAGACCATGCTGGTCCGCTTCACGCAGATCGATTACGACCGTGAAATGGCGCTGGTCGCGACGATGGTCGAACTGAATGAAGAAGGCGTCGACGAAGGCAAGGAGAAACAGATCGGTGTGGCGCGCTACGTCGGCAATCCTGATGGCGAGTCGGTCGAGTTCGCGCTGGCCGTTGGCGATGACTGGCAGAAGTGCGGCGTCGGCCGCAAGCTCATGACGGCGCTGATCGAATGCGCCCGCATGAAGGGCTATCGCGCCGTGGTCGGCGACGTGCTATCGACCAACTCCAAGATGTTCCGCCTGATGACCAGCCTCGGCTTCACCATCCACCCGCACCCCGACGACACGGCCGTCAAGCGCGTCGTCAAGCCGCTGACGGGCTAGGCCCTGACAGTCTCGCGCCGGCAGGTCCGGCGCGCAGGCAAACAAAAAGCCGGTCAATGACCGGCTTTTTTGCATCGGGAATTCAGCAGCGATTATTCGCCGTAGAAATTCACATCGTAGGGATAAGGCTTCTGCGGCACCTTGGAGCCAGCGTTGCGCGCCGAGCTGTCGACGTCCTGCTTCTTGTCCCACCACAGGGCGCGACCAACCTTCTGGTCCTCAACCCACTCGGGATGCTTTTCCAGTTGCTCGTTCATCCAAGTCTGGTGATCGGATACGTAGCTGGTGTTAACTTCCGCCATTTCGCTGCTTTCCTCAAGATATTCAAGACAATGCCGCGATTCTAGCACGCCAGCCTTGGCACATGAGTTGAGCGTTCATGTCTCGGCAACAGAAAACACAGGATTTGATCTGGATCAGATGTATATTAAAATTTGCTTATATTCTTGACTAAAGTAGTAGCTGTACGCCTGCGAGCAATGAGGCCTCTGATCCTTGAGAGGTCATCCACGCCGCGATAATTAGAGGAGACTGGACAATGGATCATGTACGCAGGCTTATTGGGGCGGCCTTGCTGGGAGCGGTTTTACTCGCTCAGGCAGCGGAAGGACCGGTGCCGCCACCAGCCGTCAGCAAGGCTGAAATATCGAAATCGACGACCGATCACAGCAAGCTCGAGGCATTGAAGGGACCGTTCAAGACCGGCCCCGAAGTGACCAAGGCTTGCCTGTCTTGCCACAACACGGCGGGACATCAGGTGATGAAGAGCATTCACTGGACCTGGGAAACCAAGAGCCCGACCACCGGCAAGACCCTCGGCAAGAAATGGGCGGCCAATAACTTCTGCGGCTCGCCGATTTCCAACGAGGCACGCTGCACCAGTTGCCACGCCGGTTACGGCTGGAACGACAAGAATTTCGACTTCACGAATCAGGACAACGTCGATTGCCTGGCCTGCCATGACAACACCGGCACCTACAAGAAATTCAGCACTGATGCCGGCCACCCGCTGTACGCGGACCGGGAGTTCGAGCCGATGGAAGGGCCACCGGGCAAAAAAATGTTCAAGGCCCCTGACCTGACCAAGATCGCCCAGCATGTCGGCAAACCAGGCCGCTCAAACTGCGGCGCCTGCCACTTCAATGGCGGTGGCGGCGATGCGGTCAAGCACGGCGACCTCGATTCATCGTTGAAGAATCCGTCGCGCGAGCTCGATGTACACATGGCCAAGGACGGCGCCAATCTTGTCTGCGCTGACTGCCATACGTTCAATGCGCACCAGCCGTCGGGTAGCCGTTATGCGACAACCGCCAAGGACAAGCACGGTTTCGACCTGCCCAAGGACGATCACAACCGGGCCACTTGCGAATCCTGCCACGGCTTCGCGCCGCACAAGGAAGCCAAGATCAACACCCACACCAACAAGGTGGCCTGCCAGACCTGCCATATCCCCGAATTTGCGCGGGGCGGCGTCGCTACCAAAATGCTGTGGGACTGGTCCACAGCCGGCAAGATGGGTCCGGATGGCAAACCGCTCTTCGTCAAGGATGATCACGGCCACCTGAAGTACTCGGCGGCCAAGGGTGATTTCGAATATGGCGAGAATGTCCGCCCCGAGTACAAGTGGTACAACGGCATCGTCCACCCTGTCGCCATCACCGACAAGATCGACGACAGCAAGGTCCTCGAACTCAATCGTGTCGAAGGCTCGGCCAGTGATCCGAACGCGCGTATCTGGCCGTTCAAGGTCATGCGCGGCAAGCAGCCTTACGACACCGAGAACAAGACTCTGGTGGTCAACCATGTTTTCGGCGACGACGACACCTCGCTCTGGCGGAATTATGACTATGCCAAGTCGATCAAGGCGGGGATGGAATATGCCGGCCTGCCCTACAGCGGCAAGTTCGGCTTTATTGAAACGAAGATGAACTGGTTCATTACCCACATGGTTGCCCCGAAAGAGAAAGCCGTGCCTTGCCAGGAGTGTCACACCCGTGCCGCGGACGGTCGCCTGAGCGCGATCACCGACATCTATCTGCCGGGCCGTGACAGCAACAAACTGGTCGACCTTTTTGGCGGGCTGATGATCGCCGGCGCCATCGGCGGCGGCCTGCTCCACGGCATCGTCCGTATCCTCAGCCGCCGCAAGGAGAATGCAAAATGAGCGAACGCATCTACATCTACAAGCGCTACGAGCGTTTCTGGCACTGGTCGCAGGCGCTGCTGATCATCATCATGATGATCACCGGCTTCGAAGTCCATGGCAGCTACACCCTGATCGGCTTCCAGAAGGCGGTGCAACTGCATAGCCTGGCTGCCTGGACGCTGCTCACCCTGTGGGCGTTCACCATCTTCTGGCAATTCACCACCGGCGAATGGCGACAGTACCTGCCTTCGCTGAAGAATGTCGGGGCAATGATCAAGTACTACACGGTCGGCATCTTCACCAATGCGCCGCATCCGTTCCACAAGACCGTGTTGCAAAAGCACAACCCGCTGCAACGCCTGGCCTACCTTGCTCTGCTCGCTTTCATTTCGCCGCTGCTCTGGGGCACCGGGATCTTCTACCTGTTCTACGGCGACTGGGCGCGTCTGGGCATCGACCAGAACCTGTCACTGGAAACAGTGGCCGTGTTGCACACCCTCGGCGCCTATATGATCACCGCCTTCTTCTTCATCCACGTTTATCTGACGACAACCGGCCATACGATCTTCGCCCACATCAAGGCGATGATTACCGGCTGGGAGGAAGTCGACGGACATCACTGAGTAATCCGGCAAGACCTTGCGTTTCGGGCGGAGCTTGTCTCCGCCCTTTTTTTGTTAACAGCCCCGGCATTAGTGGCCGAGGAGCAGCCAGGTCCTTGCGGCTTCCCGCAAAAGCTCCGGCAGCGCAAACAGCCAGTCGTCGGCCCATTTTCAATTTTCGCCATTTTTCCCGGTTGACCGTGGCATCGCCCATGCCGACCGGCTAACAAAAGGCGCCAAGGGCAAACACCCCTCGCTGCCAAGAATGGCAATCTTCCCGCCAAATACGGCAACACACCCCCGAAAAACAGCAAAAACACCCCTGCGACCGAATGTCGCACCCCTTCCATCCCATTGATCGAACGGCGAATTATCCCGTGATGAAGGCTGGCACGAGTCTTGATAAGTAAATACTGATATTTCTATCCTGATTACGTCCGATGCCCCGCAAGCCTGTCAATCTTCGCCACGAACTCATCCTCCTCGTGATCATCAAGCTGATGGTGATCATCGGGCTGTGGTGGGCCTTCGTGCGCGATGCAAAAGTCGAGGTGGATAGCGAGCGGATTGCCACGCATCTCGTGGCACCGGCCGTAGCAGCCAGCCCCAATCATCACTCAGGAAACCCCCATGTTCAGTGAGCAACTCGTCGACCTGTCGCGCCTGCAGTTCGCCGTCACCGCGATGTACCACTTCCTTTTCGTGCCGCTGACCATCGGCATGACCTGGATCCTGGTCATCATGGAAGCGGTCTATGTCATGACCGGCAATCAGATTTACAAGGATATGACCCGCTTCTGGGGCAAGCTTTTTGGCATCAACTTCGCCCTCGGCGTGACCACCGGCATCACCATGGAGTTCCAGTTCGGCACCAACTGGGCGTATTACTCGCACTACGTCGGGGACATTTTCGGTGCACCGCTGGCCATCGAAGGCCTGATGGCCTTCTTCCTCGAATCGACTTTCATCGGCCTGTTCTTCTTCGGCTGGGATCGCCTGTCGCGCCGCCAGCACCTGCTGGTCACCATCCTCATGGCCGTTGGCACCAACCTCTCGGCCCTGTGGATCCTGATCGCCAATGGCTGGATGCAAAACCCGGTCGGCGCCGAATTCAGCTACGTGACGATGCGCATGGAGATGGTCGACTTCTGGGCAGTGCTGTTCAATGCCGACGCCCAGGCCAAGTTCGTCCATACCGTCTCGGCCGGCTATGTCACGGGCGCCATGTTCGTCCTCTCGATCTCGGCCTTCTACCTGCTGCGCGGTCGCGACGTCGAGTTCGCCAAAAAGAGCTTCCGCATTGCCGCCGCCTTCGGCTTCGCCTCGATCTGCTCGGTCATCGTCCTCGGCGACGAATCCGGCTACACCGTCGGCGAAGCCCAGCAGACCAAGCTGGCCGCCATGGAAGCGATGTGGGAAACCGAACCGGCACCGGCTGGCTTCAACCTGATCGCCATTCCCAACGAAAAAGAGATGAAGAACGACTTCGCCATCGAGATCCCATGGGTCATGGGCATCATCGGCACCCGTTCGCTCGACAAGCAGATCCCCGGCATTCGGGAAATCCGCGAGAAGAACCGCGAGCGCATCCTTTCCGGCATGGAAGCCGTCGTTGCCCTCGAAGCGCTGCGCAAGAACCCGGACGATGCCGCGATGAAGGCCGAATTCGAGGAACACAAGGCTGATCTCGGCTTTGGCCTGCTGCTCAAGAAATACGTGGTCGACGTTCGCCAATCAACCCCGGAAATCATCGAAAAAGCCGTCGCCGACACCATCCCGCGTGTCACGCCACTGTTCTGGAGCTTCCGCCTGATGGTCGCCTTCGGCTTCCTGATGCTCGGCCTGTTCGGCGCGGCGCTGGTCTATTCACTGAAAGGCAATTTCGCCGACAAACCCTGGCTCCTGCGCTCCGCCCTGTGGATGCTGCCGGTTCCCTGGCTGTCCTGCGAACTGGGCTGGTTCGTCGCCGAGTACGGTCGGCAGCCCTGGACCATCTACGGCGTGCTGCCTACCCACATGTCGGTGTCGACGCTGTCGGTGAACAGTCTGTACGGCTCGCTGGCCGGCTTCATCGGCTTCTACACGGTCCTTCTGGTCGTCGAAATGTACCTGATGGTCAAGTTTGCCAAGCTGGGACCAGGCAGCCTCGGTACCGGTCGCTATGACAACGAATACGCCCACGCCTAACTTAGGAAACACGCAATGAAAATCCGATTCACCACTCTCCTGGTCCTGCTTGCGCTTAACGCCGCCCCATCCCTTGCCGAAGCACCGCACGAGGCGCACATGAAAGCGGACACCGTGGACTACGCCTTGATTCTCCCGGCCAACCTGCCGCATATCCTGCGCACGGCCAATGGCCAGGCCGGCAAACTGGGGCTTGATGAAGCGCAAAAGCAACTGGTCCGCGAGCTGATGGCCGAGGCGCCGCTGCAAGTCATGTCGCGCCTGCAAAAGGCGGAAAAGCTGGAACAGGCCATCGCCAACGACGTTCTCTACCAGCGCCAGGGCGTGGCCGATATCAAATCCCGGCTGGATGAACTGGTGCGGCTGAAACGCGAAGCGACGGAAGCGCAGATCGCCACGGTCAACCGCATTCAGGCGGCCATTTCCGAAGCCCAGTTCCGCAAGTTGCTCAAGCTCGCCGTCGCCGATGCCCACTGAGCACCGCACCCCAAACCCGATTCACAAGGAAAGAACATGCTTGACTATCCAACCCTGAAAATCATCTGGTGGCTGCTGGTTGGCGTCCTGCTCATCGGCTTCGCCATCATGGATGGTCATGACATGGGCGTCGGCACCTTGCTGCCTTTTGTCGGCAAGGATGACGTCGAACGGCGCATCGTGATCAACACCGTCGGCCCGCACTGGGACGGCAACCAGGTCTGGTTCATCACCGGCGGCGGCGCCATTTTCGCCGCCTGGCCGCTGGTTTACGCCACCGCTTTCTCGGGCTTTTATTGGGCAATGCTCGCCGTGCTCTGGGCGCTGTTCTTCCGCCCGGTCGGTTTCGATTACCGCAGCAAGATCGCCAACGCGACCTGGCGCAATACCTGGGACTGGGGTCTGTTCATCGGCGGTGCCGTGCCGCCGCTGATCTTCGGAGTCGCCTTCGGCAACCTGTTCCAGGGCGTGCCCTTCAGCTTTGCCGAGAATCTGATGTCGACCTACAGCGGCAGCTTCTGGGCCCTGCTCAATCCCTTCGCCCTGCTCTGCGGCGTGGTATCCACTGCGATGATCACCTTCCACGGAGCGATCTATTTGATGCATCGCACCGACGACGCGGTCTATCGCCGCAGCCGCACCGCCATGCTGATCTTCGGCGGGCTGCTGCTGGTCAGCTTCACGGCAGCCGGCATCTGGCTGTGGCAAGGGATTGATGGCTACGCCATCACATCGACGGTGACCCCGGGCGCGCTGCCCAATCCGCTCGACAAAACCGTGGTGCGCGAAGCCGGTGCCTGGCTGGCCAATTACGACCGCCATCCCGCCACAATGCTCTTGCCCGTCCTCGCCTATGCCGGCGCCCTGACCGCCATGCTGCTCGCCGCCAACGGCGTAACGCTGGCCGCCTTCGTCGCATCGTCGCTGGCCATCCTCGGAATCATCGGCACGGCCGGCGTTTCGCTCTTCCCGTTCATCATGCCCTCATCCACCGACCTGCGCTCCAGCCTCACCGTCTGGGACAGCGTTTCCAGCCAGTTGACGCTGAACATCATGCTCTGGGCAACCCTGATCTTCATGCCGCTCATCATTGTTTACACCAGTTGGGCATACAAGGTGATGGCCGGCAAGGTCACCGCCGCCTACATCCGCGAAAACGAGCACGCTGCTTACTATTGATTCGGCCCAATGAAATATGAACTTTCGTGGTTTCTTTGCGTCTGATTGATATGGAAAAAGAGAACGCCAGAAAACAGACGCTGGAACAACTTCATGAGCGTCGCAAGCAAGTTATCCGCTTGCACAAGAAGGCCATCAAGATCATGGAAATTGTCTCGATGACGGGTTTGAGCTACCCGGCAGTACGCGCCACGATTGATCTGTTTGAGGCGGGTGGCTGGGCGGCAATTCGCCCGACCAGCAGGGGGCGCGCACGTGGCGACGGACGGTGCCTGAGTGAGATCCAGGAAGATACGATACGTCGCATCATCATTGACAAACGCCCCGAACAACTGAAGATGGATTTCTTCCTTTGGAGCCGCGCCGCCGTTGGTCAGCTCATCGAACAGGAATACGGCATTAAGCTGCACATTCGCAGTGTGGGCAAATACCTTGCACGCTGGGGCTTCACTCCGCAAAAGCCGATCAAGCGCGCCTATGAACAAAATCCCGAGGCCGTTCAGGGGTGGCTTGAAGGGGAATATCCCGCGATTGAGCAGCGCGCCAGGCAAGAAGGCGCAGAAATCCATTGGGGAGATGAAACAGCGCTGGTCAATACCGATGTGCGCGGTAGAAGCTTTGCCCCTGCGGGCAAGACACCTGTCGCGATGACCGTGGGTGGCACTCGAGAAAAGCTCTCCATGATTGCCACTGTGACCAATCAGGGTAAGACACGCTGGATGATCATTGATGACGCATTTGATGCAGAGAAGCTGATTGAGTTCTTGGCTGCCCTGATCAAGGATGCCGGGAAAAAGGTGTTCCTGATTCTGGACAATCTGCGAGTGCACCACAGCAAGATCGTGAAGGCATGGGTAGCCGAGCGAAAAAATCAGATTGAGTTGTTCTACCTGCCCAGCTATAGCCCTCAGCTCAATCCCGAGGAGCGTCTTAACGCCGATCTCAAGCAAGAGATGGGGAAGCGCGTTCCCGTTCGCACTAAAGCCAAACTACGCGACGCCACCAGCGCTCATATGATGATGCTGGAGCAAAACCCTGAACGGGTCATGAGTTACTTCCAAGACCGGCGCGTCAAGTATGCCGCTTAAGACTTCATCGGGCCGGAGCAATAGGTCAGTGTTCAGAGAGGGGTCATTCCATGTTTTCTTCAATTGCTCGTTGGAAGTGTCTACGTCGGCTTGCTATTGCCATTCCGACTATATTGGGTGTGGTCGTCTTCCCGGCGACCGACGCCCTGGCCGTTCCCAGCATGGCGCGCCAAACGGGATATGAGTGCGGCAAATGCCATACGGTGTTTCCGGAACTCAACCAGTTTGGACGTAATTTCAAACTCGGCGCCTTTGCCATGACTTCGGACAAATGGGATGCCAAGCCCCTGGCGGAACGCATTCCAGTATCCGCGGCCTTGCTGCTTTCTCAGACGAATAGCAGCGATACCCGAGCCGGCGGCGTCGAGCGGGACGAGTTTCCGAAAGACGGGAAACCCATCGTCCAAACGGCAGCCGTCTATTACGGCGGGAAACTCTTCGACAATGCCGGCGCCCTCGTCCAGTACAACTACGACAGCCTGGAAAAAATTTGGGCCATGGAAATGTTCGATGCCCGCTACGGTAGCAGCTTCACCCTGGCCGATGAAGAGCTGGCCTGGGGGGTGACCTTCAACAACAACCCGACCGTCTCCGACATCTACAACAGCACGTCGGCCTGGGGCTTCCCCCATACCGGAACCGCCGCCGAGCAGGGTCCCGAACGCAGCCTCATCGACGGCAGGCTGGCCAGCCGCGTGGGCGGTGTCGGCCTCTATGGCTCGTGGAACAATATGCTGTACGCCGAAGTGGCCGGC
>Ga0209211_10007589_pt1 | contig 15168 bp, 12 predicted proteins | sample RifGroA2_FD_183992 | JGI IMG/M metagenome (GOLD analysis project Ga0209211, IMG submission 183992) | Groundwater microbial communities from Rifle, Colorado, USA - Groundwater A2 (SPAdes) (version 2) | ecosystem: Environmental > Aquatic > Deep subsurface > Groundwater | place: Rifle, Colorado... | reverse complement strand
GGTGGTTATTTGATGAGACCTTATTTGGTGCAAAAAATCGTATCCGAAAACAAAGTCACAGAAATTAAACCAAAAATTGAAAGAAAAGTAATTTCACCACTAACTTCGGAAATAATAAAAAAAATGTTAGTTTCAACTGTGGAAAACGCTGAAGCTAAATGGGATCGTCCTAAAGGATATGTAATTGGTGGTAAGACCGGAACGGCTCAAGTTCCAATCAAAGGTCATTATGATCCTACAAAAACGATTGCATCTTTTATTGGATTTGCTCCAGCTAATGACCCTAAGTTTCTTACTCTTGTAGTTCTTTATGAACCTCAGACGTCACCTTGGGGCTCAGAGACTGCTGCGCCGTTATTTTTTGAAATCGCAAAACAACTTATAGTATATTATAATATAAGCCCAACGCAATAAGAAAATAACAAATGTCAAATAACAAATGTCAATTGAATTTTAAATATCAAATAACAAATGTTTTAAACATTAAATATTTGTAATTTGTTATTCAATTGTTATTTATCATTTGTTATTTGAAATTAATTTAAACTATGTTCCAAAAACTAAAGAACGTCTACCATTTATTCCAAGCCATTATAGCTAATATTATTTATGGTTTTCCCAGCAGAAAGCTTAAGGTAATTGGTATCACCGGAACTGATGGAAAGACAACCACAACACATTTAATCGCCCATATTTTAAAAACAGCTGAGAAAAAGGTCTCTTTCGTTTCTTCAGTTTATGCTTCAATTGGAGGGAGAGAACATAATACTGGGTTTCATGTCACTACTCCTAATCCGTTTGCTTTGCAAAAACTATTAAAACAATCGGTTGACAATCATGACAAGTATTTTGTTTTGGAGACAACATCACATGCCTTAGATCAGAATCGGGTTTGGGGGATTAATTATGAAATTGGTGTAATTACCAATATTACTCATGAACATTTGGATTATCACAAGAACTATCAAGAATATTTGTTAACAAAACTTAAATTGTTGAAGATGGCAAAAATTGGGGTAGTTAACCGTGATGATGAATCATACAAGCTATTAAGTCAAAAGTTAAAAGTCAAAAGTCAAAAATACAATTCAAAAGTAAAAAGTTTGGAAAAATTGCCAGAATTAACTTTATTTAATCAATATAATTATGCGGCGGCGTATACAGTTTGTAAAGAATTAGGTTTGTCTGACGAGATGATTTTGAAAGCGATGAAGACATTTCAGCTGCCAAAAGGTAGATTAGATTTAGTTTATGATAAAGATTTTAAAGTGATAATCGATTTTGCTCATACTCCCAATGCTCTACTGCAACTACTTCCGGAGATTAGGAAAAAATATCTACAACAATCAGGAAGATTAATTCATGTTTTTGGTTCGGCCGGTTTGCGGGATTTTACCAAAAGACCTTTGATGGGTGAAGCCTCGGACAAATTCTCGGATATTATTATTTTGACAGAAGAGGATTACCGAACCGAAGATCCACAATTAATTTGCCAGCAGATTACCTCAAGGATTAAAAACAAAAATTATCAAATTATTCTTAATCGTCAACGAGCAATTAATAAAGCAATGAAGACTGCTAAGAGAAATGACGTAGTCGTGATTACCGGTAAAGGTCATGAGAACAGTCTTTGCCGTGGAAAAATAGAGTATCCGTGGAACGAGTATGAGGCGGTTAAAAAAGCCCTAAAAATATGATTACTTACGACTCTAACCTAAAAATTTTTATTTCTACTTTAATTAACAATGAGAGGTTTTTTGGTGGATTCGGAACAAGAGCTTTGGGTGATGGGCGAAAAGTGGAAAATATTTTTAATTTTGCTCAAACATCTATTCCTAATTTCAAAACAATTGTTATTCCAGAACAAATTCACTCAACTAATGTAGCAATTTTTAATTCTAATTCAATTGATAATCTGGAAAAAATTTCGGAAACCGACGGGGTAATTACTAAAGAAATAAATTCTATTTTGACTATAATTACGGCTGATTGTTCGCCAATAATGTTTGTTGAAAAACAGCAAGGGATTATTGGAATTTCTCACCAGGGCTGGAGGGGAAGTGTTAAAAGACTAGGACAAAAAATGGTTAAAAAAATTGTTGAGTTAGGTGGAAAAAAAGAAAACATTTTTGTGGCGATTGGTCCTTCAATTGGTGAGTGTTGTTATGATATTGATGATGAGCGTTATTATCAATTTGTTTCGGTGTTCGATGGTTATTCAAAAAAGATTTTTCACCGTCATCAAGGTAAGCTTCATCTTAATCTATCACTTTTAAACTATTTACAAATAAAAGAAATCGGTATTCCGGAAAAAAATATTGATCATTTCCCCTTTTGTACCCGTTGCGATAAAAAACGTTTTTTTTCCTTCAGGCGCGATAAAAAGAAAGATTACGGAGAGATGATGAGCTTTGTCGTTAAAGGACAGTCCTTATAAGGACTGTCCTTATTGTATAATTTAATCTTAGAATGTTAAAACAAGCTAAAAATATATTTTTTTTGGGAATAAAAGGGGTGGCGATGGCCAATTTGGCAGTGGTGTTGAAAAAAATGGGCAAGAATGTCACTGGCTGCGATTTAGACGAAAAATTTATTACTGACAGGCTTCTTCGGGACAATAAAATTAATTGGCAGGTTGGATTTAATTCAGATAAGCTTCCTGAAAAAACAGACTTAATAGTTTACTCAGCCGCTCACGACGGGACAAATAATCCGCTGATTGTTGAGGCAAAAAAAAACTTGGAAATTAAAATTATTTCTCAAGCTCAATTACTTGGAGAATTAATGGATCAGTTTAAAAATAAAATCGCGGTTTGCGGATGCCATGGTAAGACAACGACTTCGTCTTTACTTGTCTATGCTTTAAATAAATTAAAAAAAAATCCCAGCTATATTGTTGGTGCGCCTTTTTTTACTGACTATTCTGGAGGTGATTATCAAGGAAAAAAATATTTTGTTGTTGAGGCCGACGAGTATGGAGTCAATCCTCCACAGGATTTAACACCAAAATTTCAACTTATGAATCCAAACTATATTATAGCCACCAACATTGATTTTGATCACCCGGATGTTTATAAAAATATTGAGGAAACAAAGGAAGCTTTTAAAAATTTTTTTGATAAAAAAGATGTAAAAATTTTTGCTTGTATTGATGATAAAAATTTGATGGAAGTAGTAAGAAGTTTACCTAAAGAAGATTATTTGACTTACGGATTTGACAAAAAGGTAAATTATCAAATTACAAATTGGATGACTGATGAAGTGGGATCGTCATTCTCCATTAACAATTTTTTATATAAAACATTACTTTTTGGCGAGAAAAATATTTCTAATGCCGCCGCCGTGGTTTCCTTTTTACTTCATTTGGGATTTTCTAAAGAAAAAATTAGAGAAGCGATTAAAGGCTTTAGTGGCGCGGAAAGAAGATTTGAAAAAGTTTATTTTAAAAATAATATTTATTTGTTCGATGACTATGCTCATCATCCGGCGGAAATAGCAGCCACGATTAATGCGGCTAAAAGTAGATTCAAAAATAGAAGAATATTGGTGATTTTCCAGCCCCACACCTATTCAAGAACAAAATTTTTGCTAAAGGAATTTCAAAAGACTTTATCAACGGCTAATATTGGCTTTCTGCTTCCTATTTTCGCCTCGGCCCGCGAAAAAAAGAATCAATTTAAAATTGACTCGAAAGATATTGTTCAAGGCAAAAAGAATCTTTTTTATATTGAATCAAATGTTCAGTTAATTAATAAACTGGACAAAATTATTAAAACAGGTGATGTAGTTTTTACCATGGGAGCGGGGGACGTGTATAAGTTGAAAAAGCAAATCATTAAGGTTATAAATCAAAAGTCAAAAGTCAAAAGTCAAAAGTACAATTCAAAAGTAAAAAGTTTGAAGATAGAAAGAGATAAAAGTTTATTAGCTTACAACACTTTAAGAACATCTGCAGTTGCAGAATATTTTGTTGAAGCAAAGACTAGAGAGGATTTGATCGAAGGAAAAAAATTTGCTTTGAAAAATAAGTTGTCCTTATTCATATTAGCCGGTGGGTCAAATTTAGCGATTGTTAAGGAGATAATTAAAGGATTGATAGTTAAAAATAGTTACAAAGAGTTAAAAATACTCAAAGAAACGGGTAATAATGTTCTTTTATCTGTTTCCTCCGGTTATCCTGTTTCGCTATTGGTAAATGAAACGGTCAACAAAGGATACCAGGGTTTTGAATACCATAAAGGCTTACCAGGAACAGTAGGAGGCGCCGTTTATATGAACTCAAAATGGACAAAGCCAATGAGTTATTTTGGAGAAAATTTAATCTATGCATATCTTATCAACGATCGTGGACAAGATAAAAAAGTCAGTAGAAATTATTTTCAGTTTGCTTATGACTATAGTATTTTACAAAAGACTAAAGAAATTCTTTTGGAAGTGGTTTTTCAGCTAAAGAAAACCGATCCAGAAATTCTCAAAAAAAGATCAGAGTTGGCTTTTAAATATAGAAAAAAAACACAGCCGATGGGAGTAAAAACTTCCGGATGTTTTTTTAAGAATGTTAGAGGAAAGTCAGCCGGACAGATGATTGATAAAGCCGGATTAAAAGGCTTTGCCGTTGGTGATTTTTTTGTTTCACCAATCCATGCAAATTTCATTATTAATAGAGGTAACGGAAAAAACAAAGATTTATTAAAATTAGTTAAGATAATAAAAGAGAAAGTAAGACAAAAGTTTGGGGTAGAATTGGAAGAGGAGGTTATAGTCGTTTAATAACAAATCACAAATAACAAACATCAATTGAATTTTAAATACCAAATAACAAATGTTTTAAACATTAAATATTTGTAATTTGTTATTCAATTGTTATTTATTATTTGTCATTTGACATTTTCTTATGTCTGACTCATATTTAATAAAAGGTGGTAAGCCGCTTAATGGCGAAGTTGTTTTGTCTGGTGCCAAAAACGTGGCTTTGAAAACAATTATTGCCGCTTTAATGTTTAAAGGTGATGTTACTTTGGAAAATATTCCCAAAATTAATGACGTCTTGGATTTAATTAAATTGATAAAATCTCTTGGTGCAAAAGCTGAATTTAAAGAAAAAAATACTTTAGTAATAAATAGCGATAGTTTGAAAAGTAACCTGGTTGAATTACAATACGGTTCTAAAATAAGGGTGTCCTTTATGTTGTTTGCTCCATTGCTTCGTCGCTTTGGGGAATGTTTTGTTCCTAATCCTGGTGGTTGCCGGATTGGGGCTCGGCCGATTGACAGGATTATAAACGGTTTAACGGCTTTAGGAATTAAAGTAGATTATGATTCGGATACTGGTTATTACCATGCAAAAATTATTAATAAGCCAAAAGGAAAATACCGTTTTGAGAAACCAAGTCATACAGGTACCGAGCTTTTAATGATGATTGGATTGATGACTAATGAGAAAGTAGAGATTGATAATATTGCCAATGAACCGGAAATAAATGACCTAATTTTATATTTAACGTCCGCAGGAGCCAATATAAAGGAAGAGGGAAAAAAAATTATTATCTGCAAAAGTCCGCAGTTAAAACAGAAAGAACCTTTTATCATCATGTCAGATCGTAATGAGTTAGTGACTTATGCAACGTTGGCAGTCGCCAGTCAGGGAAATGTTATTATTGGTCCAATTAAGGAAGATTTAATCGCTTCATTTTTAGAAATTATGAGAGTGGCAGGAGCCGGCGTAGAAAAAATCGCGAAAGATAAATTCAGATTTTTTTATCAAGGAAAGATTAAGCCGGTTAATATTGAGACTTCGCCTCATCCGGGATTTATGACCGATTGGCAGCCAAGTTGGGCGATCTTGATGTTGGCGGCTAAAGGTGAATCAGTCATTCATGAAAGGGTTTTTGAGAACCGTTTTTCTTATGTTGAGGAACTTAAGAAATTAGGAGCAAAAATTAATTTTATTGATATAAAAATAGAAAACGAGGAAAAATTTTACCATTTTAACTACGAAAAAAATAAGAAATATCAGCAAACCATCAGGATTCAAGGCGGAAATGAACTGCATAACGCTATTTTGAATATTTCTGATTTACGAGCCGGAGCGGCTTTAGCTTGTGCGGCTTTGCTTGTCAGTGATGAAACAGTTGTCAATGGTGCATCAATTTTAGAGCGAGGTTATGAGGATTTTGTGGGAAAAATTAGGAAACTGGGAGGAGAGATAAAGAAAATATAAAAGTTTAGCTTTGCACAACTTCATTTGAAGAAAGTACCTCTGAACCGTCATCAGGACATTGTCTTATTAATTTATTATTAGTAGTAGTAAAAGATAGCTTATCTACATGGCCTCTTCCCCGGCCAGCAGGACGATGCCTAAATTTAGCCTCTTCAAGATTACCAAAAAACATCACTGGGTCCCCGTAAACTTGTAAGGCCGCTTTATTTGTTCTCCAACCTAGATCCTCCAACCCTTTTACTATGTCACCCAATGTCTTGCGTCCAAGATTAAATTCCACTGGTGGTTTCAATCGATCAGTCATAATAATGAGACTATTATACTTCTTCTTCTTTACGAATGCAAATAGCAGATTAAGGGTATCATTCAAACAATTTATCCTGTTAATATAATCTAAAATATTGCTTTTGTAGGTTATAAGCGGTTGACTTACTCTTACGCGTGCTTTTTAATAGGGTCAGTCCTTATAAGGACAGTCCTTAACAGGATTGACCCTAAATATGCCACCAAAAAATTCTATAAAAACATATATCGAAAACGGATTTTATCACGTCTATAACCGTGGAGTTGAAAAACGAAAGATTTTTCTAGACGAGCAAGACTATCGTGTTTTTCTTTCTTACTTAAAATTGTATCTTTCTCCGATCAAAGAAACTGTGAATAATTTACAGAATAACGACGATTTAGTTTATAAAGACAAAAATAATCAAATTTCAAGATTATACATGTTAAATAATTTTTTTAATAAAATTGATCTGATAAGTTATGTACTCATGCCTAATCATTTTCATTTAGAGTTAAGACAGAAAAATAAAAAAGATATAGAAATATTTATGCGCAGTTTGATTACGAAATATACAATGTATTTCAACAGAAAATACAAGCGAGTTGGTCATTTATTTCAGGGTAGATATAAGGCGGTTTTGATTTTAGGTGAAGAATATTTGGTTCATTTAAGCCGATATATTCACCTTAATTCATTGGAACTAATAACAAAGGAACAGCATTTAGAATCGTATCCATGGAGCAGTTACTCGGCTTATATAAATAATTTACAAATAAATTGGCTGAAAAAAGACTTTATACTTTCAAGTTTTATAAAAGACCAAAAATCCTATAAAAAGTTTGTTGAAGATCATAATGAAGCGGAGGAAGATACTATCATACATAAAGGCCTGCTTTTAGATTAGGGACTCTCTTTATAAGGACTGTCCTTATAAGGACAGTCCTTAATTTCCTGCGAAAGATTTTGGTTTGTGGTAAAATTTGGGTATGAGAAAGATAAGAAATATACTGCTCCTGGCTGGAGGAGATAGCACGCGATTTTGGCCGTTAGAAAATAAACTTTTCTTTAGTTTTTTGGGCAAACCCCTAATTCTTTTTCAGATTGAAGAATTATTAAAGTATAGTGAACTGGTAACGGTTGTGGCCAATAAAAGTAATTCAACGACAATTAAGAGATTGATAGATAATGTCAACCTCAAGCCAGTTCAGATTTTAGTTCAAAAAGAAGACTATCCCGGGATGGCCGGGGCGGTTTTTTCCGCAAAAAATCATATTAAAGGCGAAGCTTTAGTTGTTAATGGTAGTGATCTAATTGATTATTCCATAATTTCAAAATTAAGTTTATTGATCAACCAAGAAAACAAGCTAATTCTAATGGGTAAAAAATTCAATGAATATTTTCCTGGCGGCTATTTCAAATTTACTGATAATAAAAAAGTGATAGAAGTAGTAGAAAAACCAGCCAAAGATAAATTGCCTTCCTCAATTGTTAAATTAGTTTTTGATTATTTTGCCGATATTAATATTTTGTTAAATCATTTTTCCCAAATAAAAACAAAAAACGATGATTTTTATGAATTAGCAGTCAATAAATTATTGTCTGACGATTTAAAACAATCATATTTTCTTTATGATTCATACTGGTTTGGTTTAAAATATCCTTGGCAGGTTTTGATGATGATGAAAAATTTCTTATTAACAATAAAAGAAAGTAAGATTTCAACAACCGCAATAGTTTCTAAAGGCGCCATCATAGTTGGTCCTGTAGTCATTGGAGATAATGTCAAGATTGGTGATTTTTGTAAAATTGTTGGCCCAACTTTTATCAATGACAATAGTGTGATTGGTGATTATTCTATGGTCAGAGAAAGCCAGATCGGTCAGGATTGTTTAGTTGGCTCATATTGTGAAGTGGCTCGATCATATATTGGCAACAATGTTTTTTTACATCGCAATTATATTGGCGACTCGGTTTTGGATAATGACGTCATGTTTGGAGCCCAAGCAGTAACGGGAAACTTAAGATTTAATGGAGAAAAAATTCCTTCTTTAGTTAATGAGGAAAAGATGGATACCAATATGAATAAATTAGGAGCGATTGTAGGTAAACTTTCAAAAGTGGGTATTAATGCGACTATTTTACCAGGAGTAAAAATTGGCAAAGAAACCTGGATTGGGCCAGGAGAAGTAGTGAAATATGATGTTGACGATAAAACTTATTTAGCTAATGGAGAGGAAAAAATTAATTTAAAAGTTTGATTCAAAAAAGCTCGATACATAAATTTTTATGAAAAAAGTAACTGTAATTGGCGGAGGAACGGGAACCTTTGTGGTTCTGTCAGGATTGAAAGACTACCCATTAGATTTATCAGTCGTGGTTTCAATGATGGATTCTGGTGGTTCAACCGGTCGACTACGTGATCAACTAGGAATTCTACCACCCGGTGATTTGAGACAATGTTTAGTGGCATTGTCTGATGCACCAATTCTTTGGAGAAAACTGTTTCTTTACCGTTTTGAAAAAGGAGACCTGGAAGGACATAACTTTGGTAATATTTTTTTGGCTGCTTTAGAGAAAGTGAGCAATTCCTATGACGAGGCAATTGAAACGGTCTCTTATGTTCTAAAGACTAAGGGCAAAGTCATCCCCGTTACTTATGATAAGCTACATCTGGTAGCTGAATACGAGAATGGGAATAAAATAACCGGTGAAGGTTTAATTGATGAAAACCACACGGAAAAGTCGCGAATAAAGAAAGCTTACTTAAAACCTCAAGGAAAAGCTAATCCTAAGGCGACAAAAAGTATTGAAAACTCCGATTTTATTGTTATTGGGCCAGGTGATTTATATACAAGTATTATTCCCGTACTTTTGGTTAATGGAATTAAAAAGGCAATAAAAAAAAGCCAAGCAAAGATTATCTATATTATGAATTTAATGACGAAATCGGGTCAAACCACTAGTTATAAAGCTACTGACCATTTGAAAGACCTAAATTTTTATTTGGAACGTCAACCAGACTATGTTTTGATTAATAATGGTGATATTTCTTCTGACATTTTAGCCAGTTATCAGCGTTATAATGAAGTTAAAGTTGAAAATGATTTAAATAAAAACGGTTATAAAATAGTTGAAAAAGGTTTAATAGATGATAAAAAAATTGAAAAAAATACAGCCGATATTTTGTATCGAAGTATTTTACGTCACGATTCGGAAAAAATTGCGGAAACATTGGCTAGCATTTTCAATAAGGTCCGACCCTAAAGGGACGGACCTTTTTATATATATGTTTAAAAAGCACACAATTTCCTTTAAAAATGCCTTCAACGGTTTAGTTTGGTCTTTAAAAACCCAACCTAATTACCGGGTTCATCTGTCTTTGTCCCTGTTAGCATTTAGTTTGAGTTTTTGGTTGAAAATTTCCTACACTGAATTTTTAATAATTATTTTTTTGATTACAGTTGGCTTAGTGATCGAAACAATTAATACAGCGATTGAATCAACGACTGACGCGATTGATACAAAAATAAGAGAAGATATCCGAATCAGTAAGGATGTCTCAGCCGCAGCGATGTTGATATATGCGATTGGATCGACTATTATTGCGATGATGATATTCGTTCCAAAGTTCATGAAATTATAAATACTAAATTACAAGTTCCAAATAAATATTAAATAGTAAACACTAAATACTAAACTGTTTAGAATTTAATATTTGATATTTATAATTTATTTGTTATTTGAGATTTAATATTTAAGATTTAAGATTCCATCATTATGTCAACATATTTGTTTGCAGTATTTTCTTCTTTTCTTTTAAATTTTATTTTAATCGTTCCTTTTATTAACTTTCTTTATCAATTAAAGTTCCAACGACAACAACAGAAAACTAAGGACTTTTTAAATAGACCGACTCCAATTTTTGACAAATTTAATCGGGACAAAAATGGGACTCCGGTTGGTGGAGGAATTCTCGTTTTGTTGACAACAATTTTTGTTTTCTTTTTTTTCATTTTTATGTACTCGATTTTTAAAAAAAATATTTTTAGTAACTATCCATCGGCAGCAATGGAAATAATGATTATTATCTTTACTTTTCTGTCATTTGGAATTTTGGGATTTTTGGATGATTTTAAAAAAATATTTTCCTGGAAAAAAAGTCAATTCTTTGGTTTGAGATTAAGGCATAAGTTTATTGTTCAACTAATACTATCCTTAATCATTTCATATTTACTATTTTTTAATCTTAAAATTGGTATTATTCATATTCCTTTTTTTGGTGTTTTTAACATTTCCTATTTTTATATTTTGTTTTCTACTTTTGTGATTATGGCTTTTGCCAATGCGGTCAATATTACTGATGGGTTAGACGGATTAGCCAGTGGAATTTTAATTTTTACTTTAATGGGATTTTGGGTAATTTCTCGTACGATTCTTGATGTTCCAACTTCATTATTTATTGCCGCTTGGTTGGGTGGATTAATGGCATTTTTATATTTTAATATATTTCCAGCCAGAATTTTCTTGGGGGACACCGGATCGTTATCATTTGGGGCGACTTTTGCCGTCATTGGTTTAATCTTAGGTAAGGCATTCGCCTTGCCGATTATTGGAGGTGTTTTTATAATAGAAATAGGTTCTTCATTCATCCAAATCATCGGGAAAAAATATTTTCACAAAAAGATTTTACCGGTAGCACCTTTTCATCTTTATCTTCAATCTAAAGGCTGGCCGGAGCCAAAGATTGTCATGCGCTTGTGGTTAGTCTCGATCATCTTCGTCATCTTCGGTTTAATGATAGCTTTCATGAAGTAAATAAGTGATAAAATAGTTTTATGTTAAAAAAACTGTTAGTTCGTAATAAATTTTTTTTGCCCTTAGTAACCATTCCCATAATTTTATCTTTTGTTGGCTTGATTTTTATTTTTGAAGCTTCGGCCGTTAATAGCTCCAGGCAGTTTGGGGACAGCTTACATTATTTAAAATCGCAGGTAGTTTGGATATTCTTAGGTCTTATTATCATGACTATTTTTTCATTTATTGATTATCACAGACTTCATTTCATTTCATTTATTTCTTTAATTATTGCAATTATTCTACTTGTGGTAGTCCTAATTCCCGGTATCGGTTTTAAGGCTGGTGGATCTAGACGCTGGATTGATTTTGGTTTTTTTAATTTGCAACCAACAGAATTAGCCAAGTTCTCAATTATAATTTATCTATCTTCCTGGTTTACAAATAAAGAAAAAAAAAGATTTTTACCTTTTATTACTTTAATCGGTTTTTTAGTTTTTTTAATTATCTTGCAACCGGACATGGGAACAGCTATCATCATTTTTTTGTTGAGTTTGACGATCTACTATTTTTCCGGAGCTAATCTAGCGGACTTTGTTGTTATTTTCGGAGGCGCCTTGGTCAGTTTTTATTTTCTGATAAAAACATCTCCTTATCGTTTTAATCGTTTATTAGCTTTTTTTAATCCAGCAATTGAGCCATTGGGAATTTCTTATCATATTAATCAGATTTTTATCTCTTTGTCTTCCGGCGGCCTTTTTGGCCGGGGATTTGGCGCCTCACGTCAAAAATATTTATTTTTACCGGAGGCTCATACTGATTCGATTTTTGCTATCATCGGTGAAGAATATGGTTTTATCGGTGCTCTAGTTTTGATCAGTCTTTATTTTGTATTTATTTATAAAATCTATCACTTAATCAGACTGGCTCCTGATAGGCTTTCAAAATTAGTGGCCATTGGCATCTTTGCTTTTTTTAACATACAATTTATTATTAATTTAGCAGGTATCGTTGGACTTTTTCCTATTACTGGCGTACCTTTGCCATTTCTTTCTTACGGAGGGAGCAATTTGTTAATATCATTTGCGCTGATTGGGATTATGATGAACATAGAAAAGCGAGTGAAGGTATAATTAAGATAAGTTAAAAGTCAAAAGTTAGAATTCAAAAGTACAAGTAAAAAGTCAAAAGTTTTAAAACTTTTTAATTTTGACTTTCATTTTTGACTTTTGCCTTTTGAATTTTGAATTATTATATGAAACTATTAATTACAGGTGGCCATCTCTCACCGGCTTTAGCTTTGATTGAGGAGTTACAGAAAACAAAAAAATTTGGAATCGATATAGTTTTTGTTGGTCGAAAATATCCCCTTGATAAAGAAAAAATTTTGTCATTGGAATATAAGGAAATTAACAAAAAAAAACTTAGCTTTATTTCAATTGAGGCCGGCCGACTAAACCGAGCCATATCGGTTTCTTCATTAATCAGCATTGTTAAGATTCCTTTAGGTTTTGTTCAAGCACTTTTTATTATTAACAAACAGCGTCCGGACTTAATTATGTCCTTCGGCGGTTATCTGGCTTTACCAATTGTCTTTTGGGGCTATATATTTCGAATTCCAATTTTTACCCATGAACAAACAATCAAACCCGGTTTAGCCAATCGCTTAATTAGTTTTTTTTCCAAAAAAATCTTTGTTGCTTTTGAGGAGGTAAAAAATAATTTTCCAAAAAATAAAACCTATGTTTCCGGCAACCCGGTTAAGCCATCAATTTTTAAGATATTTAAAGAAAAACCTTTTGAGATAAAAAAAGACCGTCCGGTAATTTACGTTACCGGTGGATCGCTCGGATCCCACAGTATTAATCTTCATATTAAAAAAATCTTAGAACCACTGTTGGAAAAATTTATTATTATTCATCAAGTCGGTGAAACAAAAGAATATCATGATTTTGAAGATTTGGTTTTAATAAAAAAAGGTTTACCAAATGAAAAACAAAATCGATATCATTTAGTTAAACATTTTTTTGATGAGCAAATTGGCTACGTTTATAGTGTAACGGATTTAGTGGTTGGTCGATCCGGTGCTAATACTTTTTTTGAGCTTTTAGCTTTAAAAAAACCAGCTTTATTTATCCCCTTACCTTGGTCCTCCGGCCGTGAACAGCAACATCACGCGGAAATTTTTGCTAAAGCCGGTTGTGGTGAAATCTTTCATCAAATAGAACCAAGCGAAAAATTGTTACGTTTAATTTCTCAAATGATCAGTAAAATAGATTATTACCAAAATAATTTTAAACATTTGTCCGGTCGATATAAAAAAAATGTCTCAAAATATCTTATTGGTGAAATTTTTAAGCAAACTTAAATTTTTTCTGTTTTTTTCCTTTCTTTGTTTAATATTTTTTTCCATTCTATTTTTTATTAATCAATTTTTTTTAATAAAAAAAATTGAGTTAATCTCTGACAGAGAATTTTTATTATCTAATAAAGACGAACTGATAAATAAAAATTTAATTTTCATCAATCAAGATGAAATCGCCAAAAAAATTATCTTAGAAAATTCTCTATTAAAACAGGTGGTTGTAAATAAAGTCTGGCCTATTACTCTCAAAATAACTGTATATTTTTATGAGCCAATAGCCGCTTTAATTGTCAATCAGGGTTTTTTTAATCTATCGACTGATGGACGAATTCTTTCAAAAATAAAAGTTGGTCAACCGTCCTTACCAATTATCAACTATTATCAAAAATTAAACAGTAATTCTTTTCAAACAGGTGAAATGATTGATTTTAAAGATATCCAGCAAACGTTATTTTTTATTGATAAATTAGGACAAATAAATTTTGTACCATTGACTATTGATATCAAAGGACAAGATATGTTAGTATTTAATTTGAACGGTGATAAGAAAATAGTTTTTAGTAATAAGAAAGAAAAAGAGTTACAAGATTATCAATTAGAATTTATTATCAGGCAGTTTAAAATCGAGGGAAAAGAGTTTAAGAGCATTGATTTGAGATTCGATAAGCCAGTGATTAGTTTTTAAAGTTCATAAAGAAATTCATTTGATGAACTTAATAACTTTACGAACTTTATAACTTTACGAACTCTATGGTAGATAACCTAATTTGCGGCATCGATATTGGTAGTTCAAAGATTGCCACTGTTGTGGGAATGGCATCTGTTGAAATCAGCGAACTAAAGATTATTGGTTTTAATGCAACCTTGGCTCGCGGGGTAAGAAAAGGATTAGTCGTTGATATTAAAGAAGCCACCGAGGCAGTTGAGGATAGTGTCGAGAAAGCCGAAAGAATGGCCGGTCATAAAATTAATCGAGCTTACGCGGCGGTTGGCGGACCACATATCTCCTCTTTAAACTCGCATGGCATTGTAGCGGTATCTAATCCTCAGGGAGAGATTAATGAAGATGATGTGGCGAGAGTTATTGAAGCGGCCAAAGCAATCTCTCTTTCTTCGACCCGTAGAATCATTGAAGTGATTCCCCGGGATTATATTGTTGATGGACAGTCGGGAATCAAAAATCCGATTGGGATGAGTGGAGTGCGGCTCGAAGTCGAAACCCATATTATTACCGCATCCTCTACTAATTTAAAAAACCAGGAAAGAATTCTAAATGATCTAGGAATCGAGAATCAAGGATTTGTTTTTTCCGGATTGGCATCAGCCGAAGCCGTATTAACTAATACGGAAAAAGAACTGGGAATAGTTTTAGTTGATATAGGTGGTGGAAAGATTGATCTGTCAATCTATGTTGATGGAGCCCTATCTTATTCCTCCTCAATCCCGATTGGAGCCCGTCATATTTCCAATGATATTGCGGTTGGCTTAAGAGTTTCTCTTGAC
>Ga0209211_10007587_pt1 | contig 15172 bp, 17 predicted proteins | sample RifGroA2_FD_183992 | JGI IMG/M metagenome (GOLD analysis project Ga0209211, IMG submission 183992) | Groundwater microbial communities from Rifle, Colorado, USA - Groundwater A2 (SPAdes) (version 2) | ecosystem: Environmental > Aquatic > Deep subsurface > Groundwater | place: Rifle, Colorado... | reverse complement strand
GCCAGGCGGGCAGCCTGCAGGCGCTCGGTGGGGGTCCCCCGCGCCGCCACCCGTTTATTTAAGAGTGGCATTTCATAATGTGACATCTATTCTTACAGGTTTTCTAGTCAAAAGGGAAGAGCCAATTGCCTTGCCGTCCATAGCTCCAGCGACGGATGGGAACCAAATCAAGGCCGAAACATAGCACTTTGCTATGGTTTTTGATCGTTCTCTAGCGAGAGCGGAAGCAGCTTGAAAGTAAAATTAGGCTCTTATCATTTCCGCCAAATAAAAGTTTGGGACCGTTAAAAAAAGAGCGTGTCCACAATGAGACGCGCTCTCGCAATTTCAGATTCAACGAACACCCAGTGCGGCGCCGGCGTATTCGAGTGCTTTCGGAACAATGATGACTCTCTTATCATCGCCACGCTTCTCGATGTGGCCACCCACCCATGCCCTGACATCATGGCAGGCTGCCAGTTCAATCACGGTTTGAGCTTGATCCGGTCGCACATAAATGGCAAAACCAGCGCCCATATTGAGATTGCCATAGGCTTCTTCATCGCTGACTGGGCCATGTTCTTGAACGAACCCGAACAGTGCTTGTGGTTCACCGGGATTATCAATGACGTAGACGAACGGCTCGACAACCCGCATGAGCTTGCGCCAACCGTGACCAGTAATGTTGACGGTATAGTGCATCTCCACGTTGTGGGAGAGACACGCTTCAATCACTTTGACGTAAATCGTTGTGGGCTGAACCAGCGCAGCACCATACGTTTGTCCGTCAGCAAGCGGTGTCAGATAGCCTTGTGGCAGCTTGTCAGCGATCCGGCGAGCCATCGTGAGGCCATTGGCATGGATGCCAGAGCTAGCCAGTAGCACAATAGCGTCGCCATCCTGGATCCGTGGCACGATCAGCTTTTCTTTGGGCTTGATGAGGCCGATTGCCGAGCCACTCAACACCACCGTTTCCGGAGTGATCATGTCTTTGAGTGTTGGTGTCTCACCACCTGCCCAAGTGCAGCGCGCCAGATCGCAGCCTTCTTTCCAGCCGTAAATAAGATCGCGCACTCGCTGCTCATCCTTGAACCAGTCTCCATGTCCGGCCGCTAAGTGCATCGCCAATGAAATGGGCAATGCGCCGAGCGTGATCATGTCGTTGACGATCATGGCGATCGTATCGCGAGCCACATAATGGTAGTAGGAACGGCCAGTGAGCTTGTACATAGCGTCAGCCACCAAGTTCTTAGTGCCGAGACCTTCTTCGACGTGAGCCAAGTAGCAATCAGGCATCTCTATAAGATAGGCACTCTCGCCACGGCTCCACGGTACTTCCGAGAGATCGAACTCGCGCAGATAGTGCGCCGTTTTTTGCGCCGCTTCCTGTGCTTGCCGCTTGAAAGGATCCATCAGACTGTAATCAACGCCAGTACTGGCATAGGTCATGGGGTGACTCATTGCAATTCTCCTCAATTAGAAAAGATCAACTTACACCACAAAACAATTTTGTAGTGAGCTCATTATGATATCCACCAACAACTTATCAGGCAAATACAATTATAATTTTCTCTGAATGGTGGCGATGAGGGAGTATGAAGTTATTACCATGTGCACATTAATCATCAATACATCTTGTCCAAAAGGTTAGAGACATATGCCTTGCCGTCCATACCTTTCTTGACCACCGTAGCTTTAGCAAAGGTGATAGTTACGGGAACCAGATCAAGCAGGCAGGAACTGCTTTTGCGACTATTTATGATAGAAGCACTGTAAAAAATGAATTGTTTCAATATGAAAAAATTGTTTGGAACCGTGCTAAAATACCATATATGAGTAAACGGGAACGCGTCGCAATTTTCGTTGATGGTAGCAATATGTATCACTACGTCAAAGGACTTGGCCTTGAACCCAAGGTACAATTTGATTACACAAAGTTTGGTTTGTGGCTTGCGGGCGGCACATAATTTCTGCCACTTATTACATAGGCAAAATTTGTTCTAATCACGACGAAAAAAGCCAGCGCCTAAGATCAAACCAACAACGAATGATGGCGTGGCTTAACCAATGCGGTTGGAAAATCGAATTTGGTCACATGCTTAGAAATATGGGTATTTATCATGAAAAGGGTGTTGATGTGCACATGGCTGCTGATTTGTTGCGTGGCGCATATAAAAATTTGTACGATACAGCAATCCTTGTTAGTTCCGACACTGATCTTATTCCGGCCATCCAATATTTACGGGAAGAAGGTAAAAAATTGGAATATATTGGTTTTTCTCATCAGCCGTCTTACGGACTTATAAAATACTCCGATGTGCGAACTTTACTCAAAAAAGAGGATCTAGAGCCGTTCCAATCCACCAAAAAGCACCAAAAAACCCGCCGTAGCTTGCGCTAGGAACGGGTGGTTTTAGTAATTACTATAGTATTCGAAGTTACTTTTGCAGTCAATAGCGTTGTCAATATTATTGAAGTCGCTATCAATCATGACATCGAGCTCAATTTCATTATCGGCATCAAAAGGTAAGTTAATTATCAGGTTAATCCGCTTTTCCAGAAAAAGTTTGGAACCACCACCGGCCTCATGTGTTAGAGTATTGCAGCCGGGCTTAGTCCCTGATCTTGTGAGTTTTGTAAGTTTTTTAGCAATCCTTTGCCCATTTCATCCAACCAGCCATTTTGTTCAAGCCATTCAAGAATAGGGATGAACATAAATGCGTTTGTGTCATCTTGCCATTGGAGATGAGTTGCAAGGCTTATCGTCAGAGGTGCGGCATTTTGTGCTAGGTGTGAGATATTAACTCCTTTCCGCTTATCCCAGTAGTGGGCAATTCTAATTGGGGAGATAGGGGAATTAGTAACATATTGAAACTGTTCTGTGTAATAGGGCACTAGTTGGTGAAAACGCATGATATTAAGATAGTCAATTCTGATCCAAGCCCGCCAAATATCGATGGCTTTTGCTCTAAAACTTTCATCATTCATCAGCTCTTGGTTAAAGCTCAAAAAGGGCGCTCCAACATCAACAATCCAATTATCATGACCAGCATCATCTAATTTATGCTCAGCATCACTTGGGTCGCACGGAGTTTCGCTTTTAGGTTGGGAAGCAATGGTGATAGAAAAAGGATTATGGGCAATACCGGTTTTCAAAAAAACTAGCCACAGTCTTCGCAGTGAATACAAATCAACAGTTTTAAAAGAAGTATCAACTCGAGCCAAATAAAGGGGAGTGGTTAATGTTTTCAGCCAAATAATTTCATGTTCTGCCCATTTCTCATTCTTGAGTCCACCGTACTGCAGTGTTGCGCTACCACCCTTAACTTGGAGAGCGCACATTTCGGCTACGGTCTTTGTGGCTTTCCCGGATGCAATCAATGGCTGGCAATAAAAGTCTATTCCGAAATCCGCCTCGGAGGGCACTTTAACCATTGATGCCAAATGGCCTAGTAAGCTCTCGGCTGACTTTTCATAGCGCATCCCTCGCAAACCAACGTCATGTCTTTGTCCGCTCATGAGCTTAGAAGTGACTCTTTAATATCCTTGAAATGCACTGTCTTACTCTGATCTGGGGGGAATATCTCTCGCATAGAATATGGAAAATAGCCCTTGGTGCCTTGCTCCCACAGAGGAAGCGCATAATACCGGCCGTTTTGTAGGTATTGTGCAAAATCAGCCGGATCAGACGGATTGATTATGTAAAGGCTCAACCCATGATCCTTCATCGCTGTGAGCAAGATATTGTTAATATGCTCGTCGTTGAAGCCATAACCAATAATCAAGAGTCGCTTGTTGCCACTAAATAGAACTTCTTGAAATAGCTCGAAATACCATTTGAGGAGAGGCTCCTTATTAATCTGGTCAGCTTTGTTTTTTCCAATGACCATACGCTGCTCTTGGGTTGCTGATCGCCATCCATAAGATCCGTGCAACTTCACAAACAATGACCGAGGTTCCGCAGTCAGATTTTGCTTAGCTTTCTCAACTTCTTCCTCTGTTGGGATGGTGATGAAGTTTGATCTCTCCATCTTCCATCCTTTCACGTCGTAAATCTTGGCATCGGGAAATGAGGTCGTACCAAGTGAGCGGCGTTTATAGTCCCGTTCAAAGAGCAAATCCTGATTGAGAGTGAAAATGAAGCCCTTTTCAGTGGGTGACGTTCCGACGAAAAGGTTGAGCAGATCGGCCAGTCCATAGGTGTTGAAGGCCGTAGGGTTGTCGTTGTTAAAAGTCCACCCTTTAATCGCATTGTCCAAACCTTCATATGCCTGTTCAACCGCCGCTTTTATGGCTTCCTTATCATGTTGGTCATATCGTTCGGCATCCAAGATATTTGAATACACACACTCGTAGTCACTGGTGTTGCGTACCATCGCATCGCGCACATTTGGCCTCACCTGTACCATTTGGTGATTAAAGATTTTTGACCACATCTCTTTGGCCAAGAACCCTCCGTAGTTTTTGGTAAACCCCGCGCCGGTCAGCAGTACGAGATTGTGATATTCAATACCATCCGGCATATGTACTACACTAGTCCAACTCAAGATCACCCAAAGATGAGATCATGGGGAGCAAAATGGGGGCAGTTGCTCGAGTAAATGTCCCGATTTGTTTGTAGATTGTACCTTCCTCAACCTCGCCACTATCAGCATCACTCTGATGCTCGAAATGCTCCAATATAGCGATCCCAATCAGAACTAGACCAAACTTGAAGCGAGCCTCGAGTATTTTAGAGTCAATCTTAGTATTTACCTTAATCTCTGATTTAAGATGCACGTTATCCATATTGACGAAGAAGTCGTATCCACCTTGACCGTCATCCTTTACCTGCAAAGCAGTTCGCTCATCAAATCCTTGTCTTTCCCAATCGTCATGCCTGATTTCCACAATGTTTGGTAGAGCGAGCCGTGAAGGACTCTTGTGATCTTTGCCAGTTTGGTTGCTTGCTGGATCTTTCCTTTCTCCGGGTTCGCCACCGCCACCCTTTACCGGTGGAGCCACCCGAATAAAAAATGCCTCTCCCAATGGATCAACTTTTGAGATGTCACTTATTCCAGCTTCAACTTCTAAGACGGAACCTACACTTGATCCCTTTGGTAACTGTGCAGTCAGAGTGGCTGTGCCATTCCACAAATTAAGGGAATAATCTTCAACTATGGAGCCGTTGATGGTCAGAGAGAAGTCTCCCGGATCTTTGTCTCGGTTGAAATAGTCATTTTCAGCATCAGTCTCAAACTGCACCCGGAACTTCCGGTTTTGTGGACACTGTTTTGGGTTCTTTTCTGTATGACGCTTGGTCAGCTTGAAGTATGTTGGATACCTTTTCCCTTCGAAGTCGTCCTGCGCTGCAACATCAGTAAAGTTGAATGGATTTTTCAATCTAGTGCCAGTGACAAATAGTGAAGCAAGTGATGGAGATTTCTTGATGATATTCTCGAGCATCTCCGCCAGAGGTTTTTGATCCTGCAGTCTATTTTCCACTTCTTCCCGCCTCCGTCGCTCACGGAGATCACGCAGCCCTTGATGGTTTTTTATCAAATCCTCAAGCTGTCGCTCAATGTCTGCTTTGAGACTCCCTTCTCGCAAGCGATCACGGCTGTTCATAAACAAATCCTCTCTTGCTCGACCTTCAAAGTTGGAGCAGTCAATCATAATTAAAATGCTGTCTGATAGGTACGACATCCCGACTGATTTTCTATCAAAGAACTGGCTTGGAAGAAATCCGTGGGCTTGGCCATTAACGCTGAAAATAACTCCTTCATTCTTCGAGTAGTTCTCGCGCTGTCCTTTCCTGAATGCGTAAATACGCACATCCATTTTCTGGCCAAGAGCAGTGATTTCAGCAGAGCTTGGAAAGCCAGGCTCAAGATTATCTCTCTTGTCCTCATCTAGTCGTACAGACAAACCGGACAGCACAGCGTGTTGCGTATGTGCGGAATATCCTTCACGCCGCTCAAATAGAGTGACTGGCAAAGCAATGCCGGGTAGCAGTAGCGATAGGCGATAGTAGGGGTCGAGTTTGATTGTGGTTCTAAAGCCCTTGAGTTGATATTCGTACAGCTTAATAAGAGTGCCGTACTCCCACGTCTGCCCATAAGGATCGGGGTATTCACCGGGCAGTAGTGAAAGACTAGCGGCACTGAATGACATAATTTTTCCGCTGGGCGCCAAGTATCTAAACGTCGAGCTTCTCATACCACTTTTAGTATCGGGATCCTCACGGCGGACAACAGTAAAGCCCCACAGTTCTCTGTCGTCATCCTTCTCATTCCTAGCGATCCTTGGATCCCTCCGAGAAATTATGAGTTGCATGTTGTGGTTCTTGCTGCAAAATTGAAGCGCTCCCGTTCCCCCCATGTTGAACTTCCCCTGTACGAATGGGATCTTGAGCTTGTTAGACTTGTTAAGAGACAGTAGTGTTTCGGGCATCCTACTAGGCGATTGTCCCTCTCCATGATCAATGATGCTGTAACATGGGTCGCCTTTCTTTCCGGTTGCAACAACAAGTATTTTTTGCGCCAGATCTGCTCGCTGACTCGAACCAATGCTCGAAAGTTTCCCATCATATATTCCAAAAAAGTCACGCTGCGCTATCTCTATGGATCCCGGGGCATCCTTTCCATCCGCTTTAATACCTCGCCCAAGGCACTCTCTCATTAGGACAGCATCGACGGAGTTTACGATCTTTTCGACAAGAGCAGTGTCAGCGCTACTTTGCTGGTTGCCTATGGTTGAGAAGTTGTTCGGATTATTGCCATAATCCCTCCATGACGATGGATCATCCCAATAACCTGCCTTCTCCAAAATACTAACAACCTTTTTTTCACTCTCTGCTTGAGCGAGCGATATACAAAGCTGTTTGAGGGCGCTATTAGTCATCACAATCGGAACTCCTTATTCTCCGGGAAGTAAAACTTTGATTTTACTTCTTTCGTCTTGCGCTCAATTTCAGCAAAAATCTTTTGTATTTCATCCTCGGTATAGCCATACACGCTGCGGTTGGCACAGTTACCAAGTACCCGAAGGCGATTTAGAATATCGTTGGTTCGCTTGGTGGCGAGTCGCTTGAACCTTTCCTGCTTGGGACTCATATTTTTTGTCATCTTACTTTTTATGGTAAATAGTTAAACATATAATATATAATTCAACCTATTATTATAGTCAACAGTATTTATCATAATAGTCATTTTTCTACCAAAATCTGATATAATGCAGGATGGACTATGAACAGCAAACGCAAAAGAACTTCTAATGGGCTGTGAATTACGAAACTCCATTTTACTTACAAAATCTGCTAACATAACAAAAGACACCGTAAGGTGTCTTTTGTAAACAATGCATCCTTCAATATGCACTCACTAGTTTATGACAAGTTGAAGCACATTGTCACCCAATTATTCCAACAATTCAAGCTTACCTCACCAACGCCGGTAAGCGGTCGACCAAAAAAGATCTCTGACATTAATGCCGTCACCTTATCCCTGTACAAACAACACAGTACCCGCGCCACCAAGAAATCCGTCTACGATGACTTCAAAACCGAACTGAAATGTTCCTACAAAACCTTAGTCGTCGCCATCAACCGCGCCGCCTTGCTGACGCTCCGGATCCTGCTCATCCTGATGCGCCTTGGTAAGAAACAAGCCCACCCGGTCAAGTATACCGACGCCACCGACTTACCTGTCTGTTTGAAAAAGAATGCTGATGACCACCGTACGATGGCTGGCTTAGCGCAACTGGGAAAAAGCTCAAAAGGCTGGTTCTTTGGCCTAAAACTGACTATGACGCGCGATCACGCTGGCCGGCTGCTGGGCCTTGGATTCACTCAGCCAGGTGTTAATGACCGCGACATCTTCCGTTCCATCAACCAGGATATCTATGGCCTGATCATTGCGGACGCGGGGTACGTGTCCAAGCAGCTGGAGCGGGACATGCACATCGAGGGGAAACGATGGACGATGATCCGTCCCTACAAAACGATGAAGAAACTGGCGACAGACTGGCAGCTTAAGTTGTACGAAGGGCGCTTTAGGATTGAGTTTGACTTTCGTAACCTGAAACTTTTTCATGGGCTGATCACCTCGCTGCCCCGATCAGTTAACGGCTACCTGGCGAACTACCTGCACGCGCTGCTGTCGTACGTGCTAACGAAGTAAAAAGACAAACAAATAAAACTAACAGGCGTTGGATTGAGTGACAAATCGTGGGTCGTTGAAAAATTCCCAAAGACCGGGTGAGTTTGGTTATGGGTAAATAATATGAATAAATTTAGTTTCGTAATTCACAGCTAATGGGGTCAAAGGCACTGTTATTAAGAGGCATAGTAAGGTGCTGCAAAAAATGTCGGTAAATGTCGGCAAAAAGGGTAGAAACAGCATCTCTCAAGCTGCCCGGGATACCGGTTACTCTGAATCCTACGTTCGCTCCGGCCGGTTACAGAAAATAGAGGATATAAATAATTTATTTATAACCTACAATTCTTCTAATAAGTAATATTTGAGTTGCTTCTTAAGGAAACGCCTTCCGGCACCACTTTTAAGATAGCGTGCCCCGCAAAATGGCTGTGGCCATCGCGGAGCTGCGAAAAAATCTCTTGTACGGCCCGTCGCGTGAGATCTTGGCTTTGGCAAGATTTTACGCGGTCCGCCTTCGTGGAGCATGTTAGAATCTTATTACAGCAAGTAACTGGAGAACTGGCAATACCAACAATCGGAGGCACTAATATGATAAAATGAGATTATGGTTCACAAAAAGGATTTTGATAATTGGAATGAGAAAAAGAAACAACTTCATGCTACCAGTCCAAAGGTCTATTTTCACGAAAGGGAAGTGTGGTGGTGTTCGTTAGGTATTAATATTGGTTTTGAACAAGATGGAAAAAGTGATAAATTTTCTCGTCCAGTTGTCATTCTAAAGACGTACAGCATTAACGCCGCTTTGGTAGTCCCACTCACGACGAGAGACAAAAAGGGAGCCTACTATTTTGATCTAGGTAAGATAGGCGGAAAAGATGCGAAGGCAGTGCTTTCGCAAATACGCTTTATCGACAAACGGCGTTTAATCAAGAAGCTTGATGTAGTAAATAAGGACTTGTTTGAGAAACTTAAGTCGGCAATCATACAAATAAATCTTTCCTGAAAATAATTTGCCCCGCTAAAAGCGGGGCGAGGCCGAAGCCATTTGTAGTTACCATTATATACTCGCGCTGACACTTGTCAATAGTTATATGTGTAACCGCTCACCGGTTAAGGAAGTGGTAGAATAGAAGCAACGGTAAAAACAAACACTAAGACAAATATGACCCAGCGACTTTCAACAGCCGAGATAGACCACCGCTTAGTTCGTTTACGCAACCTGGAGCGGCTGCATAGCGAGCAGAAACAGCGGCTGGAAAAGGTGGAGGCGGAAAACAAGCTGCTCAAGCGGGAAAACAGCGAGCTTAGGCAACTATTGGAAAACGCCCTGATCCGCATTGCTGAACTGGAGGAGAAGATCTTTGGCAAGAAACGGAACGACCGTTCCGACTCTGGCCAAAGTTCTTCTCCCTCTAGCGGCGGCAACCAAACAAAGAAGCTGCGTCGTCCAGTCTCTTACCAGCGTTCTATTCCGACCGCGCCGCCCACCGAGACGAAGCATTTTCCCGTGACTGTCTGCAAACACTGCGGCGGGCGGCTCACCCAGCTGGAAGAAATAGTCCGGTACATCGAGGACATCGTCCTGCCGCAGCTCATGGGACAGATTACCAAAACCATCACTAAACTAATCATTGAACGGGGATACTGTCCCAAGTGCGGAGTATGGACAGCCGCCCGGGATTTGCGGGGAGCGGTAGTTACCCTCGGGCAGAACATTAAACTGCTGGTCTGTTATCTAGTCACGATCCTGGACTGTTCCTACGAACAGGTGAAAACACTGACCACCGATCTGTATAACCTCACTCTCTCTGACGGCGAGATCACGGCTATCCTGCAAGAACAATCAATTAAGTGGCTACCTGAATACGAACGGCTTAAAGAAGCAGTCCGGGCTAGTCCCGGCGTGCACGTTGACGAAACCACCTGGCCGATCCAAATATTTACTAAACACACTTACGCCTGGATGATGAGCGCGTCCAATTCACTAGCCCGAGCCTACAAACTAGCTAACTCCAGAGGTAAAGGCCACGCGGTGGAGCTATTGGGTGAAGATTACCAAGGCGTGCGCATTACCGATTGCTTTCCGGGATACAAAAACATGAGCGGTCTGCACCAGATTTGTTGGGCGCACCTGCATAGAAAAATCAGAGATTTGCTGGAAAACAAGAACCTGCCGGAGGAAAAGCGACCGCCGGTTAAGACCTGGTACGAACAGTTTTCAGTGGCCTACGGACAATTGCGGTGTTATCTTGCGGAACCGTTGGTCCCGGTCAGACGTGAACAGCAAACAACCCAGCTCCGCGAGAAAATTCATCTGTTGCGCCAACCAGATCGCCGTGATCCGAAAAAACTGGCTGACTTGAAAAACCTCCTGATTGAGTACGACCATGCCTTGTTTACCTGCCTGCGGTTTAATGGCATTCCCTGCGACAATAACCGGGCAGAACGGGACTTGCGATTATTAGTCATTAAACGAAAAAAGAGCTTCGGCTCCCGCACCGAGGCTGGTGCCAGAGCCATGGAAATACTCCTGTCTGTTTGCTGGTCTACTTGGCACATGAACCGGGGAAACTTTCTGCCGGCGCTGGCTAGACTGTGGCGTTGAAAAGCCCGCTTACCTTAACCGGTGAGCGGTTACTTATATGTTGTGGTCCAGGGAATTAATGGGATTTATGGGGTCAGGATTAATGGGGTCAACCACCAATATTCTCGCAGTCCAAACTCCAACCGTACTCCAACCGTGACTCCACGGCTCTGGATACTCTTGTGATAAAGTCTACGTCTCCCATACTATCCGCTTCGCGGTCAATTATTGCTATAATGGCCTTGTAGATATGTGGTATCAAAAAGGCTTGAGAATTATTACCGCCTTACTGTCTTTTTTCGCGGTTTGGATTTGTGCGTATACCACCGTGGTTTTAGGTTCATATCTTCTTTTAAGCGAAGGCGGACATATCAGGTTATCGGAAAAGATGTCTTGGTTAGCCCCTGGGATGGGAATTATTTACGCGCTTTTGGTGTTCTACTTAGATTATTCAGGGAGGGCTAGCCGCCGTTTTTTACGAATTAATTCAGCGGTGGTACTTATTATTGTAGTAGTGACAGCTGGGTTCTATTTTTTTAACTGGGTAGATAGTATTTATGGGGTAACTCCGCAATCTGCGGCAGAAAATATTTATGACGGTATGTGGCATGAAAAGGAATTACAAGATTATCGTTTTATCGAAGAGTTGTCGACATTAGATGAATCAGGCAATCTGCGATATGTTTCTTACAGAGTTGTTGATGTAAATAATCTAACGCAAGCAAGAGTTAGTGTAGCCCGCTATGGGTGGTTTTGGTGGACTCTTGCTTCCAGTAGGGGTGTAGAACCTCCAGAAGTGGGGTTAAAGCGGGCTAAGGAACTTGTAGTTAATTCCTGGAGCAGGGATACCGGTGTGTCCATACTCCGTGAAATTATTAGCGACCATCCCGGAACACCTGAAGCTATGGAGGCAGATCGAATAATTACTGAAATGGGGTATTAGCATCAGTATTACGGTCATCCCCATAAACTTTAAGTCCAGTCTTATATAACCACGTTGAACCGCTTTGAGCTTGTGGGGCAGGTAAGGCAGGTAGCAAACATCTTCGCGCCGGGGCTATCTTATAGGTGATATTGTTTATCCTACGCGTAGGATGCAAAAAAGCAGCTATACCAAAATGGTACCAAAAACTATTGACACTCTCAATGGCTTTGTTATCCTTATAAATAAGAACGAGTCCAACTCGAACAACGAGCGGCGCGCTAGGCGGCCGCTTTTTTGTTAGTCGCATAGCGGTGGGGATACCACACGTTCGCTAAAATTAAGCGAATTTTTTATGCGAAACAAACTATTAACCACTGGACAGGCCGCTAAAAAGATTGGCACCGATGTTCAAAGTATCCGTCGGTGGACGGACCGTGGGTTGCTACATGCAATCAGGCATCCGACTAGTAATGCCCGGCTTATAGACGCCGCGGACGTGGATGTTTTGGCGGAAAAGCTCGGGGAGTTGCTATGATCACTCTCTCACAAGCCCGGGCCACGTTGCCCGCCGAGGAGCAAGGCATGAGTGATGCTGAACTTTCATCCTTACTAGCTAGTTGTTACGAACTAGCTAGGTTGGCTGTAGACATTTGGCAGGCACGAAAGGTGGTGATGAAATCGTGAAACACTTTGAAAGTTGTTCGGCGCCAATTTGTGTAGGAGCAGACGTTAACGAACCCGAAACGATTTGGTACAGCAACGAACTAATTTGCACCGGTCATCCGATAGACAAACTACATAGAGCGATCAGGCGAGTGCAAAAAAGTTATCAGAAAAAAGACAAGGCTAAAGGTAGGGAACGATTATTCACCTACCAAGGGTTGAAAATCAGTGCAAAAAAGAGGTTGGAACAAGGAGCTAGGATGGCCGCCAGACTTAACGGAAGGCCGCCAGCTTGGGGGGATACGAACCAAACCCCTAAACGTGGCATAAACTAGCCACCTAATAAATTAACTAACTAAACGAAACAAAAAAATATGAACCAAGAAAAGAGAAAAGACGTCCTTGTGGGAACGTCCTTATATCAACAACATACAATCAATCAACGAAAAGCGCAAGCCCTCGGATATTTTCTACTCGGTATGCTTTACGGTGCTATTTGTTTGGAGGTCATGCTAATCCCTCTCGCAATGCTAAGGGAGGTTTTATGACCCAGCAAATGATCAGAAACGTCCTTCCAGGATGGACGAAGGAATATAAACGCCTTGATTCATGGATAAATGAAACCGAGGAAGTAGTTAAAAAGCCAAAACATCTAAGCGAGTTTGGCATCGGCCTTTATGCAGCGATGCTTGAAATCGCAGTCAGGCAACGAGCCACCTGTAAGCGCACGATCCGCCAATACCTAGAGGCATTAGGTGAAAAACCACGGGTCTTTAAGGGAAGGTCGGCAGCGGAGGTTAAAGCAAGCGTTGATCTGGTGGAATTCGTTAGCAGGTATACTGGTTTGAAGGAATGGCATGGCAAGCACTGGGGAAAGTGTCCGCTTCACCGGGAAAAAACGGCAAGCTTTATTGTTAGCGGCCAGAGGTGGCACTGTTTCGGCTGCAATGAATCCGGGGACGTGTTTGATTTAGTGCGGAAGATCAACAGTTGTTCCTTTAAGGAAGCGCTGCAGAAAGTGAGGGCGGTATGAACGACATACAAGAAGCAAAACTGATTGTTGAAAAACCAACGCAAGCGCAGCAATTAATGAACTTGGCCAGTGAAGCGGAGTTGTTTCGAGGTGATGACTCAACCGACTACGGGAGGTTTAAGGAACAGGGACACTTTGAAACCTGGCCGTTGAAAAGCAATCCCTTTAAGGACTGGCTAAGACGGGGGTTCTACCAGATACACCACAAACCACCCGGCAGCCAAGCCCTGCAGGATGCGATTGGAATGTTGGAGGCACAAACGAAGGAGACTAAAAAAGTTTTTATCCGAGTGGGACAGTTAGACAATAAAATATACTTGGACTTAGCTAACCCAAAATGGCAAGTGGTAGAGGTGAGCGCTGAGGGTTGGAGTGTAATAAATAATCCACCAGTAGTATTCCGTCGGACAAAAGGGATGATGGCTTTACCACTTCCAGCAAAAGGCGACATAGAAGAATTAAGACGCTTTCTGAATGTCGATGATGATAGCTGGCGGCTAGTTAAAGCGTATTTGGCTGGATGCTTGAACCCTAGCACACCATATCCAATTCTTATTGTGTACGGTGAGCCGGGAAGTGCGAAGTCTACGCTAGCGTGGACGCTCAAATCACTAATAGACCCCACGTTAGCACCACTTAGAAGCGCACCCAAAGAGGAAAGGGACTTGGTTATCAGTGCGACTAACGGTTGGGTGATGAGCTATGACAACTTGTCCTTTATGACGCAATGGTTAAGCGATGCGTTCTGCCGGCTATCCACCGGCGGAGGATTAGCAACACGTTCGTTGTACAAAGACGCCGAAGAACAAATCTTTGACGTGCGAAGGCCGGTTATGTTTACTTGCGTAACACAGGTGGCAGGACAGTCAGACCTATTAGATCGCAGTATCACGATCAGCCTAGAGGCAATCCCGGACGATGAAAGACTAGAAGAAAAGGTATTTTTAGAAAGGTTCAGCGAGGTCAAGCCGCAGATATTAGGGGGATTGTTAGACTCTACCAGCAGGGCTTTAAGGGAAACCTTTATCTTGCCTAAACTCCCTAGAATGGCTGACTTTGCTATTTGGGCCGCCAGGGGTTCAAACGAATCAATGGCTTTTATGAACGCTTACGAACTTAATCAGGCAGAAAGAAACGAAATGGCCCTAGACTTTTCACCTATAGCCAAACCTTTAATGGAGTTAGTGGAAGGTGTGAGTTGGGAGGGAACAGCAGAGGAACTACTAGACCAGTTGTCAGGACGAGTAGAAGATAAAGTGCGCAAAGCCAAGTATTGGCCTAACAACGCAAGGGCTCTATCGGGGCAACTTACTAGGGTAGCACCTAACCTTAGGGCGGTAGGGATAACCATAAAAAAGAAGAGAACCAATAAACAACGCGTGTTGCTTATATCCTACATTTCAGAGGAAACAGTGACGCAAAGTGACGCAAATGACGGTCGTCATCCTATCTTATCTAATGAAGAAGAAGAAAGTATAAGATACAATAGGAAAACACCGTCACTACCGTCACTACCGTCACTAGAGGAATGTCAGCACACGTCCTTTATTGAAACTGAGTACGGTGAAAGGTGCGCCAATCCTAATTGTCAGATATTCAAGGAGCAGTTATGAAGCGCCGTAAAAAAAGACTACAAAAATACAAACGTTCAGCCGTTATCTACTTGAGAAAACTTTATCCAAAAGCTAATTTAAAGTATAAAATGTTAAAAATATGCAAAATCAAAAAAAGGAATTTCTAGCCAAGCTAGTACCACCACACTTTAATTATCAATACCACCATACAGCTCAGGAAACTTCTCCTGAGCTTTTTTCGTGGTGAATGTCCAGTTGATCTTCCGCCGGTGCCTG
>Ga0209211_10007586_pt1 | contig 15172 bp, 11 predicted proteins | sample RifGroA2_FD_183992 | JGI IMG/M metagenome (GOLD analysis project Ga0209211, IMG submission 183992) | Groundwater microbial communities from Rifle, Colorado, USA - Groundwater A2 (SPAdes) (version 2) | ecosystem: Environmental > Aquatic > Deep subsurface > Groundwater | place: Rifle, Colorado... | reverse complement strand
TTTATTAAATGGTCATGCCGAAAAGACAATTACGGCTATCAATAAAGTTTTGTATTTTTCTTTTTTGAAAATTGATTCAGTTAATTCTTGGTTTTTTGGATTGGATTTGGTTAAAACGCCAAAACAAGCCGGTACCTGGATATATTTGTTAATTCCGTTGATAACAGGAATTCTGCAATATTTTCAAGCTCAAGCCTCTATGCCAAAAGCTAGTCCAACTGCCGCGGTTGTACAAGATAAACCCTCCTCCATTAAAGCTACGGAGGGCAAAAAACCAGAAGGCCAAGGGGATTTCCAAAAAGCCATGAACACGCAAATGAAATATATGTTTCCACTGATGATCGGTTGGTTCTCATATACTTTGCCAATAGGCTTGGCTTTATATTGGAATATTTTTTCGATTATGGGTATAATGCAATACAGAAAAGTAAATGGTAAATCTAAAATGTTAAATGTTAAACAAACAGTTAAAGATTAAGTATTAAACGAATTTTAGTAGTTTAAACTTTAAAAGTTTAATATTTATTTAACCTTTAATATTTAATATTTAAAAATTTTTTAAAAAAATATGGATAAATCACAGACAATCAAAGCAGAAACGGAAGAATTATTGAATAAAATGATTAGTAAGTTTGAGGTAGAAGTGACAGATGATGGGGGAATTTTTCAGGTAATTATCAAAACCGATGAAGAAGTCTCAACCGTGATCGGCCGTCATGGAGAGACTATCCGCGCCATTCAAAAAATATTAGAAGTAATCCTTTACAAAAAATTTAATGAAAGAGTTGAAATTTTAGTGAACGTCAACGACTTTCGGGAAAAACAAAAGGAAAGATTGGAAACGATGGCACGAGAGTACGCCGATCAAACCAAAGCGACTGGAACAGCTGGATATATAAGATCGCTTTCATCTTTTGAGCGAAAATTGATCCACGAATATATTACCGCTAATTATCCTGACCTGATCACTTCGTCAGTCGGAGAGGGTAGGGAAAGACAGTTGGTGATTGAAGTAAAGAAATAAATTTCGCTTTCTTCTTGTTTAGCTTCCTGAAAATTGTTTTTTAATAATTTATCTTAACAACGATCGTAGCTAAGATATATCTATTAATAAAATTATTTTGTTGTAATAATCCAAACACTTACTTTTGTAGGTTATAAGCGGTTGACAACTTCCTAAATTTATTAAATATTAGAGTTAGTTTTCATTTTTCATTTATTATTTATCGTTTTTCAATTAATATCTATGCCACGGCCGTGGCTAAGATAATGTTTGACTATGAAAAACTTTGAAGAGGCTAAGTTAAAAAGAGGACAGCTCTATTGGTATATTTTAGAAGTCATTGGTTTGACTTTGGTTTCAGGTGGTAATCCGCTTCGTCCAATTATTCCACTCGCTATAAAAGAAATTGTTAAAACACTTAAAAAAGTTAAAAATCTAAAAGTTGAGGAAGAAAAAATTAAAAAGAGTTTGGAAAGCTTAGAAAGAAAAGAAATTATTAATCTGGAAGAAAAAGGTGATGAAGTCCTTGTCAGATTAAAAGATAAAAATAATTTAACGGTAATAAAATATTCAACAAAAGCTCTTTTAGATTTCAAAAGAAAAGAAAAAAATTGGGATGGCAAATGGTTTTTAGTTTTCTTTGACGTTCCTGAAATTCAAAGGAATAAAAGAGATTATCTGCGAAATTTTTTACGCAAAATCGGCTTTTATTGTTATCAAAAAAGTGTTTATGTTTTTCCTTACGAATGTGAAAAAGAAATCGCTCTTATTAAAGAAATTGTAAAAGGTGCAAAATATATGAAGTACATCATTGCTGAAAAAATAGAAGACGAGGAAAAAATTAAAGCATTTTTTAATCTTTAAATACTATCTATATCACGATCGTGGGGTAGATAGTACAGAGGAAGATTTTTTATTCACAAATAAATCTTGGACAATAAAGCCCAACAAAATCTTCTTAGAGTCAATTATTAATATCTACCGTCAACCACATAACTAACTCTAGCTGTTCAGACTTAAACAGTAATTGTAGAATCAATCCTGAGAAAATCCGTGATTATCTATCCCTATCCCTACCCCAGTTGTCATTACCTTCGTTAGAACCACGGCTTCTCCATTCACTATGTGCACTACCACTAGAAGGGTCATCCCCTCTATTGTCTCCCCAATCCGCCGCCCCAAGGCTTTGGTTGAATGTCTCAATCTGTTTTCCTTGACCAACCATGGTTGCCACAGTTTCAACAGGAGTAACAACAAACTCAAATAATAGTGACAATAGAGTATTTTCAACCTTTTTTGCCCGGTCAGATTTTTTCTTTTCACCACCAAAATTACTTTCCAATAACTCTCTTTGTTTTTCAGCTCTTCTTTCATTGATGCGAACATAACTTTGGAAAGCTCCAGGAAGACCGTAGCGAGTGAGACATCTTTTTACAAATTCAGAAGCTCGAGGTTCCCCCCCATCAAGTCTTACACCATCTTGATATTTATTTATTAAAGTTAACAAACCTGTTGTAACTGGTTTATATTCTTTAATCATTTTTTTCACCTCCTTCTCAATAAGTGAAACTAATGAGCACATTCTAACAAACTAAATAGGGTATTTCAATAAATGAGGGAATGAAATTGGTAGACTGGATTCCCGCCTGCGCGGGAATGACATGCTTGACACTTGTTTAGCTTCCTGAAAATTGATATATTTTTAACATGGGTCCTAATACACCTGAACAACCTCCAAGAAAAAATATGCAGGAACAAGCTCGCGCGACCGCCGAGCAGATTATTGCGGATATGAGAGCCAATCATCAAAGTGAAGTAGCAAGAATTAATCTAATAAAAGATGATAATGAAAGATTAAGGGCGCGAGCTCTTTTGGAGCAACAAGAGGTAGAAAAAATTAGATCAAAAATGAGCGAACAGATAAGGGATGCGGCTGATACCAGCCAGGCAGATAGACCTGAAGATAAACAAAAAAAAGCGGAAAAAGCAAAACATATTTTTCTTGAAGCAAAAGCATTGGGAGATGAAGGCGTAAAAGTCGGCGATGCAAAATCTCAACAAGTTGTCAATAAGATAGTTGAGTATATGAAAAATGGCCAGATAACCGACGAGGGGGCGTTAGTATTGGAAAGAAATATAGGAAAAGATCTCCTTAACGGGATAGTATTTTCAAAACCTGGGGAACCACCAAGTACTTTTGAAAAAAACTTAAGAATCGCATATGAGTCCGATCCGATAGCAACAGCCCCATTATTAAGGGACTTAGGGGAAAATCAAGACGTTTTTGGCTACGAAGGAACTCCGCAGGATTTACTTAATAAAATAGGCATGGATACTCCGGAAAGCGATCCGCAAAAAGCTTTAACACCGGAGCAACAACAAATGATAGATGAGGCTCAAGGCGAAAATAGTCCTAATGCTTTTGTTCGAGATAAAATTAGTTACTACCAAAGTCGATTCACCGGAGAACAGTTAAATTTGATAGAAGCATTTTATTCACCTGAAAAATTTGTTGATTACATGGAGCATTTGAGCGACGGAGATGATAATGGCGGGAAAAATTTTTTGAAAAAAGCGGAAGTTCAAGAAAGAAAACAGGAAATTGAGCATCACATAAAAGAATACTATAATAAGAATAATAGACCTTTATCTGAAGGAGAATTAAAAGATCAAGTAGAAAAACATTGGGGGGAAGAAGTCTCGGAGATGATGAACTGGAAAGTCTCAGACATCATTAATCAACTTTTTTTGGAACTACAACAGAAATCCCCCCATAAATTTTACGAACAGATAATGCAGGAAGATATTTTTCAAGGACCGGCCATGATTCAAAAAAGAATTCAAACAGCTATTAACTCGCTAATGACGAAAGTTGATCAGATTGAGGGGAAAGACACAGAACTGGCCAAAAGAATAAAAAATCTTAAACTGTATCGGCATGCGGTTAAACCACATGTGATTGAGGAACGGAGCAAAGATCCAAATGATCCAAATAAAAATATCTATCCTAGAGTCAAACCGATTCCGTACGGAGAATCAATCGGATTAGGCGAGTTTATTGAATATGTTAATATGACGATCGACCATACAATTCATAAAACCGAATTTTTTCACAACTCTCGGGCAATCTACAAACACCCACCGGGAGAAAAAGGTTTTTATCATCAGTTGGGAGAGTTTGCCGAACAGCTTCAGGGAACCGATATCGAAGAAATTCTACTTTTACCGGACGGTCAATATGTTTTGGAAGCCTATCAACTATACGAAAAAATGCTTCAGGAAGATTTTGCCCAGATGGATCATCGCCACCGGCCGGATCAACTAACCAACAAATTGGAACGGGTTAACAGCGAGATTGAAGAAGAGGTTATTGAACAATTAAGAGCCTTTTATCCCGATCTTACAAGACAAAGAATTAAAAATATTGTTAACAACGCAGTTGGAATCAGCCGAGGAATGTTCTTGACCGAGGCTGAACAGTCTGCTTATGCCGATCCGGTTGATTCGGAAGGTAAAGGGATGGTAGCGTCATATTCAACTAATGATGCCGGTTCTTTAAATGCTTTCAATCCAATGCATACGATTATGAGGTGGCAAGGTGAGCATAATTTTAACTCAATGTATTTTATGCCTGTCCATGGTGAACAGGGAGCTTGGGATCATAATAAAGCCTGGAAAAATATGGCTAAATATATGGACTCATTTTATGTTGGTAAAGGAAGAGGAAAAGGTAAAGACGGACTACCTGAGGAAGTATTTGCCGATTCAATGATGAATATTGGGAAAATCGGCGGACCTGGGATAAGAAAAGGATGGAGGACGCATCAAGCTCTCGAAGGACATTATGTCTATGATGAAGATGGAACAATAGATGCTCCTAATACTTTTCAGGCAATGGAGGCAATTGGGTACGAAGCAATCTATAATTTTGTGAAATTAAAACAGGCGGGGCCAGGTCTAATGAAGGCGACGGAAAAAACTGACCCTGACCAGGTAAAAGAAAGAAGAGAACTTTTTAAATATATATATAAAAAGTATTTTTACGATGGTGACCCTCAAAAATATAGCGAATCTGAATTTGATAATTATATAACCAGTTTAAAAGAAAAAGGAAAGGACGAGGCAATTGAGAAAGTAGAAAGTGATAAGAGCCTTTCAAGTGGGTCAGAACAAGGAGGCTGGCAAGCAAAGTCTCTTGAAGAGGAAATAGAGTACCAAACTTCTAATTTGTTTTTAGATAATATGCTTGCCCATTACGTGGCAGCCAGATTTCCAACTAAATTTTTAAGGATTGACAAAAATAGACTACATTCAGATGGTATTAGTAACTGGCAAAAAATTTGGAGGGAATTTAGAGAAAAAGGGTGGCAAATATCTGAATTTGACCATGCGATGAAGGATTTAAATATGGCGGAAATGCTTTTCCGTCGGCAGATAAGTGGGGTAATAAGAGAGCAAATTAGGTTTGATCCAGATTGGAGATTAGATAAAATTGATGAAATTAAAGATCTTCCATGGAGATTGAATGAGGATAAAATCAAAGAACTCCTTTCAGAAAACCATTCAGAAGATAAAAATCGGGTCAATAAGGAATTTAAAAATCAAAAAGATATTGATAGAGCAGTTGAAGTCTATCGTCAGATCATAGCCCACTATAAAAACACAGAGTTTTTGGACGGAGAAGGAATAAAGCAAATTAAAAAATTTAAATTTACCTTTGGTTTGGAGGATACCGATCTTTCCTTGATGGCTTTCCGCGGGACGGGGCCAAGAATGGCGGCCCGGGCAATTAAAGATACCGGATCAATCGAACAACATATAATTCCTTGGATTATCCAGATGCCGTTACTTCTAAACGAAATTGCCATCAGTGGGAAACATGATTTTGAGCCGATTATTAAATATATGAGAGAGGCCCAGCGGGCCATAACCGACATTAATGGTGTTCCCGATACATATGAATTCATATATAAGCTTGCCGGAACCGTCATCAACTATTTTAAAAGAGATGGAATGGCAAAGCCGTTATTTGGCCTTTTCCGATTAGGACAAAAGAATTCAATTGCTGCCGAGTACGCTGGTCGGTCTTCAGCTGTCTGGGAATGGGATTCACGGGATATAGACCGATTTTGTGTTGCTTTGGAATCAAATAGTTTATTGAAAAATAGTCCTTACAATTTACAAGCGGTGGGGAATGAGGGAAAATTTTCAGGTGGAAAGTTAGAGGACAGATGGATTAAAATACCTGGTCTTAAAAAGCCGATTAGATTTGGGAAAAAAAGACATGTTGATTATGAATTTGATTCGTTAAAATTAAGAAAAGAACATGGAGGAGACATTCCAGCGATTGCTTGGGATTATGTTAATCAATTCTTACCATTAGCAATGGCATTTTTATTATGGAAATATATCAAGGATGCGATGGATGAGGCAAGTGGGAAGAAGAAGCAGTAAAAAATATAAAACTAAAATAAATTGAAATAGATGGAAATAAGTAGAAATTGATAAATCGTATTTAACAGGGTAAATTTGATATCATAAAACTATGAAGAAAGTATTTTTGGTTTTATTTATTTTCCTAAGTTCGTTTTTGGTTTTTTCTTTGGTTAAAGTCGAAGCCCAGGCACCAACAAATAAACCATTTAATTTCACAATTCCCGGGTATAATTGTGGTTTGGCTGAAGATCCATTAAAAAATCAATGCTGCCGAGTAAGCTATCCATCATCGTTTATTCCCCCTGACGTGGGGCCTTTGAATAGTTTATTGAATACTTTTAGTTTTTTTACTAATTTCGCCAGAGATAATTTTTTACAACCAATAATCGATACTTTTACAAGTATAACAAAAGGGAACATTAGTTCTTGTTATAGCGGAGTACAGTCAATACCCGATGCCAATGACCCAAGTTGTAAATGTATAAATCCAATTACCCCTTCTCCTGCATACTTATCAGCTCTAAATGATTTTTGTCAGAGACAGTTTAAAGTTGAAGATAGAAATGCTTGTTTAGCTTGTTCTAATGATGGAGGAGTGTTCTCCGGGATTGGATGTGTGAAGACCGACAGTAAAAAATTTATTGAAGAGACGGTTTTTGGACTCGGTATTGGATTAGCCGGAGGCTTTTCTTTACTCTGCATAATCTATGCGGCCTTTATGATGCAATCATCACAGGGCAACCCGGAAAAGCTAAAAAAAGCCCAGGAGATGATCACAAGTTGTATCATGGGTTTGATGTTGATAATCTTTTCAGTATTTATATTACGTTTAATTGGAGTAAGTATTCTCAAGATACCAGGGTTTGGTTAAATTTATCTGTTAAGTAATTTATTCTGCTAACTTAGCTTTTGAAGCTTTAGATTGATCAGCAGGTTGTTCTGTTTGCCCTCCCCCTGGACGTGGTTTTACTAAGCCAACTATCTCACCAATTCCCTTGCCTGTTATAGCACTTAATCCTAGACTCACACTACCAATTTGCCCAACTAATCCAATTCCACCTCCGACTCCGGCCGCTACACCGCCAAAGAAAGTGCCAACGCCAATATTAAACGGTAATTCTTTTATACCCAAAGCTTCTTTGATAGTTTTGATAAAATCGGGAATTAAAAATATTAACCCTAAGCCAATCATTAACCGGAAAGAATTGCTATCAATTCCATAGAGGTAAGGAAGACGTGCCGTCATATCTGAAGGGCTAGTATTAAAGATAATTAAATAACCAAGTAAAAAAACAAAAATAATAATAGGAAAGGGAATTAAGTTACCAATTATATTCATAAACCAATATTTAAAAGCATCTTTACCTGGGACAGCTTCCAACAAAAGCAATAATGGAGCAATAATAATATTGACTATTAATTTGAGATAACTGGTGAAAAGAATAAAGAATATTCTAAAGAATAAAAATAGAATAGAAAAACCGATTAGCAAAGTAACAATCCAGGGGATAACAAAAATAAAACCAATAGAAAATAGTAAAAGTAAAAAAAAACCAAAAAATGGTATAGAAAAAATTGCCTTTAGTATTTCTCCTGGACCTAAAACTGCTGTTGCTATTCCAACATTTGTATTAGCAAATCCGAATAGACTCCCTCCTTGCTCAGTTACAAATAACAACAACCATCTCATTAAAAAAATAAACAATACACCTCCAGCAGATCGTAGAATAAGATAGATTGGAAGAGGAACAATTTGGGTAAAAGCACTACCTAAAGCAGCACCAATTGATCCGAAACCAAATCTGGCCCTAATATCTCTAAATAATAAGTCAGTGCTATTGGCCATCATATATTCGTTTTTGTATTGAGTAGCTTGGGTAGGATCTTTTATTAAAACTGATACAATTAGCCCAATTATTATATACATCAAATCAATCAAAAATCCCGCAATGGCAAAAGAGAAAGTAATTAAAATTAAAGAAATAACGATTTTTGGGAGGGCGTTTTCGACGGAGATTACTGTCTGAGGATTAATTTTAGCCCGGAACATGATCATGAAACCAATGGCGATCAGGACGATGACGAGAAGCATATAGGAGAGGTCGCGGAAGATCTTCCAGAGATTGGAAAAAGGTTTAATGGCGGCAAAACCGATCCCTTCAGCGGCCAGAGTTTTTGGGACAAAGCCGGCATTTTGAAGACCTTCATAAGCCCACATAACGCCTGAGGCTGGTGGATTGGCATAAGGAATAATAATAAGATTGGACATAAACCCAAAAACGCTTTTTTTATAATTTTTATCAGCATCAGCAGGATTATTTGTACAGGCTTCTCCGATCATAGAACACATGGACATTTTATAGAGGGCGATTGTCAGCTTTCCCTCTTTGGTTTTATTAAGCTCCTTATCATTTATGACCTTGTAAATTTCGACACGATTTTGTTTGATTGGGTCAGTTTTGGAAGCGAGGGAGACCTTGTCTTTATTGATAAAGTGGGAAAACAGGGAAATGACTATAAAGTAGACGGCGATGACGAGAAAGGCTTTTTTTAGGAAACTTATGGTTGGTTTGAGAAAAGAGAGCATAGTTTGATTGTAATGAAAATAATACCTTAAAGTCAATTTATTATTTAAGTAGGAATTGATCAGTACCTAATCCAGGATAATTAATCAGCCTCCAACTATTAAATTCCTTCTGCGCTTGGTCTTTTGGGTCTTTGAAAGTGACTATAAATTTATCTTCGCCGTAGTTAAAATCGATTGAGAAGGTGGAAAAATCAAGAGGGGTTTTTTGGCGCAAATCTTTCTTTTGCAAAGAAATATCTATTACTTCAGGTGAGAGCTCTTCTTCAGCAACTCCGGTAAAATCAGCAGGAACCGTGTTGTTATCTGGTGATTGGTTGTTAGGTGACGGGTTAGTCTCGACTGTTGTAGGACGTAGGTTGTAGGGTGTAGGTTGTGTGGTGGACGTCGTCGAAGATTTTTTAGTAAAAGGAATAATAATAACTAAAATAAGTAAAATAATAAGAGCTCCGGAAATGGCCAAATAAACTTTGATATTTTGCGAATCCATATTTATCTCTTAACTCCAAATGCTAATCTATATAGCGGATAAGGATAACGGCTATTTTCATTATAAGGGATTTTATAGCGGCCATAGTAGGGATCATAAGCCCAGATATTGTCCTGACTATCAATATTAGTAATCCAAAAAAAATGGCCAGAACAACCTTCACAAAAACGAGCTAAAGTAAAAAATGTCCAGCCGGCATTAAGGTATTTTCTTAAGTCAGGGATAACCGTATCGGATTTTTCTGCATTGAAGACCAGGTAGTCGGTGGTTTTTAATCCGAGACTTTGAAAGACTTGTTTGGCATCAGAATAACGAGAGCCGTCACACCCGAGTAAATAACCCTTAGATTTGTAAGTATCAACAATGGTTTTTGGATTATAATTTGATCCTAAGTAACTAGCGGCAATCATGGCGACGGTAGTTGGTCCGCAACCGGCTTGGCAAAGAGTACAGCCGCTTGGAAGAGAAAGATTGCCGTAACCATTACACTGGGCGTAATAAACTTTTTCTCCGGAGAGGGTCAGAGGAGTAGAATAAGGAAAAACATTGGGGTTTGAGGTAGGATTTAGTTGAGGATTGGAGGTTAAAAATGGAGTTACTTGTCCGATAGGTAAATTCTGGGTCGAGGATACGACTCCTTGGCCAAAGTTCATAAAGATATTTAGGAATTCAAGCAAAGGATTAAAATCATCGGGATTTTTCCCTTGATCAACAATTAAGGTCAAATCAGGATTTTCAATTAATTGGAATAGTTGATTTTGACTGGCCCAATTTATGAACTGTTCTTCAGCTTGAGGAGTCTTTCTTTCAACGACGATTTTATTTAGTTTGGGAGAGTATTGAAGCTTAAAGTCTTCAGTTTCGACAGGAGTGATTGTTGAAATATCAATTGGAAGATTAGATAAATTTTGATTAATGTTTTCAGTTTGAGTTAAAGGTCGATTATTTTGTTGATTTGATTCTTGAAGAGGAAGACTGGTAGGAAAAGGAGAGACTGACGAAGTGTTTATGGCTGATTTTTTTCTTAAAATAAGTGACAAAATAATAATAATACAAACCAGAATAACACTTGCAATAATAATTATTTTTTTCATATAATGAAAATATGGCCGACTATTTTGATTTTATTAAAAAACCAGCCACTAATGCAACAGCTAATTCTAATGTGAGTCCAGTTGACCAATCTCAAAGTTCAAATATCAAACCTCAAAGCCAAAACTCAAATCTCAAAACTGATACTGCTCAACCAATAGTAAATACAAGCCCTCCAACTTCTGCTCAAAATCAAACTAAACCCTCCTTCGCCAAGGCTTCGGAGGGCAAGCCCGTTAACCCGCAAACTGGTCAGTCAACAACTAATAATCTTGATTTAATGACTCACTTGACCCAGCGATCCAATCGGGTAATGATGGCCGCCCAAACAAAAGCAAAAGAGTTGAAAGCGGACTTGGTTGACAGCGAACACCTTTTATATGGTTTAACGACCGACAGCGAAATTTATAATTTATTAGTTGAAGCCAAAATACAGCCTCAGTTGATAACTGACGAATTAAATAAAGTTTATAAGCGGGGCACAGTTGATCGAGTAGTCCAATTTTCTCCGAGGATTAAGAAAATTTTAAATGACGCCTTAGTGATTGCCAGAAAATTAGGTTTTGAATTTATTGCTCCCGAACATCTTCTACTTTCATTATTTGAAGAAGGTGAAGGAGTGGGAGCAAGGGTTTTGGTTAAATTAGGTTTAAATAAAGAAGAGTTAAATAAAAAAGTCGTTGGTAAAAAAGAAGGTTTAAACGAGGAAGAAAAAAAAGCCCAAAACAAGAAAAAAGCTTTGGAGCAATTTACAATTGACTTGACGGCCAAAGCCTCTCAAGGATTACTTGATCCGGTAGTTGAGCGATCAGTAGTAATTGAACGCGTAATTCATATTTTATCCCGCCGGACAAAAAATAATCCCTCTTTAGTGGGCGAAGCCGGGGTTGGGAAAACCGCCATTGTTGAAGGACTGGCCGAAAAGATTGTTGCCAAAGAAGTTCCGGAACCGCTTTTAAACAAAAGAATTCTTCAACTTGATTTAATGAGTATGTTAGCTGGCGCTTCACATCGAGGTGAGTTTGAAGAAAGAATGAAAGATTTAATTGAAGAAGTAAAGGCTAGTCAAGGTCAGATTATTTTATTTATCGATGAAATTCACAATATTGTTGGAGCCGGAGCATCTGGCGAAGGATCACTTGATGCTTCTAATTTTTTAAAACCGGCTTTAGCTCGAGGTGAAATTCAAATCGTTGGAGCAACCACCTTAACCGAATATAGAAAATATATTGAAAAAGATCCAGCCTTGGAACGACGCTTCCAGCCAGTTTTAGTCCCGGAACCAACTGAAGAGCAAGGAATTAAGATGCTTAAGGCTATAAAAGATAAATACGAAGCTTTTCACAGGGTTAAAATCCCAGATGATGCGATTGAGGCAGCGGTAGTTTTGTCCAAACGTTATGTTGGTGATCGATTTTTACCGGATAAAGCGGTTGATCTGATTGATGAAGCGGCCGCGGCTGTCCGTCTTCCCCTTATTTCACTACCCGAAGAAATCAAGTCAATAGAGACAAGAATTGCACAACTTAGTCAAGAATTAAAAGAGTCGGAAAAAAAAGCTGATAAAGTCAAATCAAGAATCTTAAGATCAAAGATAGATGAAATTAATTCCGGTTTGAAAGAAAAAAAAGAGGAGTTTAATCTTAAAAAAAGTCAGACAACCGGAGCTGTTACCGTTGACATTATTAAAGATATCATTGCCCGTTGGACCGGGATTCCAGTTGCTAAAATTACTTCGTCGGAAACGGAAAAATTAGCTCATTTAGAAGACATTATTCATAAAAGATTGATTGATCAGGAGTCAGCGGTTGTATCTGTTTCTCAAGCGGTTCGTCGAGGTCGGGCCGGATTAAAATCAGCCGCCCGACCAATCGGCAGTTTTATTTTTCTAGGACCGACCGGTGTTGGAAAGACGGAATTGGCCAAAGTTTTAGCCGATATTTTATTTGGCAGTGAAGAGTTGATGATTAGATTTGACATGACCGAGTACATGGAAAGACATGAAGTGGCGAAGTTACTCGGAGCGCCTCCTGGTTATGTAGGGTATGAGGAAGGTGGAAAACTAACCGAACAGGTGAGAAGAAAACCATACAGCGTTATTTTATTTGATGAAGTAGAAAAAGCCCACCCAGATATTTTTAATATTCTTCTCCAGATATTAGATGATGGACGCCTGACTGATAATAAAGGTCGTGTGATTTCTTTTAAAAATACGGTGGTTATTTGCACTTCTAATCTTGGTACTAAATTAATTCAAGATGAAATGATGAAAGACCAAGTCAAAAGTCAAAACTCAAAAGTCAAAAGTGCAATTCAAAAGTCAAAAGTTGAAGACGATAGAGATAAAGATAAATTTAAAGGGATAAAAGAGAAGGTCATGGTTGAGTTAACTAAATTTTTTAAACCGGAATTAATTAACCGTTTTGATGAAGTAATTGTTTTTGAACCTTTAAAATTTCAAGATATGGTGAAAATAGTCAAGTTACAATTGAAAGGAATAATTAAACTAATTGAAGAACAAGATATGGGGCTTGCCTACACTGACGAAGTGATACAAGAAATTGTTCAAGCAGGATTTGATCCATTATATGGGGCCAGACCTTTAAGACGGGCAATTCAAAAATTAATTGAAAATCCGATTTCTAATTTAATTATTGATGGTAAAGTCAAACCCGGGGATCTGATTAGAATTAGAGTCGATAAAGATGATCTTATTTTTGAAATTGAAAAAACTGTTTTCCAACCAAAAATAACAAAAAATTATCATTGTCAGTCATGTGGATGGGATTTTGAAAATGAAATAATTGCCAATTCAACGGTAATTTGTCCAAAATGTTTAAAACATAACGTAAAAATTGTTGAAAAACCAAAATCGGTTGAATTAAAAGTTCCCGAACCAGTCGTTAAAGAAGTTAACAAAGCAGCCGATATTAAACCAATTGCTACTACAAATTAAACTTGAGTCATCTCCTCGTAGGTCATCGACTCTGAGGCTACTATCGCTCAGACTCGAAGAGAGGGGATCAAGTCTATAATTATATTATAAGATATTTTTAGTTTGGTCCCGCCTCAGGCGGGAGATAGTTATTTTTTATGAAAACTTTTTTAGCTCAATCGCTTAATTTTGGCAATCAGACGATTAAAGGCCCGCTTGATCCCAGTGTTGATTCTTTAGGAAAAATTATTACAAAGACTTTAAGTTTTATTATGCCAATGGCGGGAATCATTCTTCTTTTTGTTTTAATCTCCGGCGGCTATGATTATATGATGTCACAAGGTAATGCTGACAAGATGAAATCGGCTCAGGCCAAGATTACTTCAGGAATAATCGGTTTTATTCTTCTAATAGTTTCTTTTTTAATTGTCAGATTAATTGCTGTAATTTTTGGTCTTGGCAGTGGAATTTTTTAAGCTATAATATGCTTATGCAAGAACCCCCAATTGTTATTTCCGTTGGCGGCAGTCTCATTGTCCCGAACGGCGGTATTGACACTAATTTTTTAATCAAGTTAAATCGTTTAATCAGAGAAGAAGTCGCCAAAGGCAAACGATTTTTATTAGTAGCCGGTGGAGGAAAGTTATGCCGGCATTATCAGGAAGCAGGAAAAGCGGTTATAGGAAATTTAAACAGTCAAGATCTTGACTGGTTAGGTATTCATGTAACTCATCTTAATGGACATTTACTTAGGACAATATTCCAAGACATTGCCAATCCGAGAGTGATTCAACACTATGATAGAAAACTTAAAAATTGGACTGAACCTGTAGCTATTGGGGCCGGCTGGAAACCAGGTTGGACAACAGACTATGACGCAGTCCAACTTGCTAAAGATTTTGGGGGAAAATTAATAATAAACATGTCAAATATTGATTGGATTTATGATCGCGATCCGGCTAAATTTAATGATGCCAAGCCATTAAAAAAAATCACCTGGGAAGAGATGAGTAAAATTGTGGGGAATAAACATTCATCGGGAATCAATGCACCTTTTGATCCAATTGCTACAAAATTTGCTAAAAAACTCAAATTAACAGTTGTGATTGCTAATGGTAATGACTTAATAAATATTCAAAAAATTATTAATAATGAATCTTTCAAGGGAACAGTTATCAGCACAAGCGCATGATTCTTAAATCAATTTCTTTTTATCATTTCCGAAATTTTAGTGAAAAGCAATTTAAAATTAATCCTCATTTGACGGCCATCTTTGGAAAAAATGCTTGTGGAAAAACCAATATTCTTGAAGGTATTTATTTTCTTGTTCGCGGTGAGGGTTTTCGAGAAACACGAGAGGAAGAGTTGATTATTTTTGATAAATTTGAAGCTCATGTTGAGGGGGTATTGGAAGACAAAAAAAATAAAGATAATAATAGTTTTCGGATAAGTCTAATTAAGAATAATTTCGGATTAGATAAATTTTATTTTTTAGGGAAAACTAAAAAAGGCCGCCAGTCTTATTTAAAAGATATTTTACCGGCCGTTCTTTTCTCTCCAGAGCAGATAGAGATAATTAACGGGACGCCGTCAATGAGGAGAGAGTATTTTGATAAATTTTTGTCTGGGATC
>Ga0209211_10007583_pt1 | contig 15174 bp, 24 predicted proteins | sample RifGroA2_FD_183992 | JGI IMG/M metagenome (GOLD analysis project Ga0209211, IMG submission 183992) | Groundwater microbial communities from Rifle, Colorado, USA - Groundwater A2 (SPAdes) (version 2) | ecosystem: Environmental > Aquatic > Deep subsurface > Groundwater | place: Rifle, Colorado... | reverse complement strand
CATTTCAGGAACGATTGATGTCAACGGAACAACAGAAAACCCCATACTCTTCACCTCCCTATGGGACGACTCAGACGGCAATGATGTGCACAGCACCGGCTCTACCACTCCGCTCGTCCTTAACAACTCGGGCATATATATGCAACCCAATTCAATCTCCGACTTCCTCAATTCAACCATCCGCTATATGCACATTGGACTCTCCTACGACTCTTCTCCAATCTCCATAGAAAATGTATCCTTTGAACGCAACGATACGGGATTGTCCGCCAGCGCAGGCGAGACCATTACCAAAGCAATTGGCGTATCGTTCTCCAACAACAATGCGACGAGTACGATACAAATACCGTGAAGACATTTTGCTTGTAATTTATTTGCTTTTTTGGTTTTTTTGTGATAAAAAGTTGAGATGGAACTCGTTGGAGGGATTATTTTGGGAGTAACTCTCTTGTTTTCTCTGCTCGCGTTCAACCCGACGAGCTCGTCTATTTCTGATTGGATTAGCAAAGAGATTACTGCATTCAACGCAAGACAAACCGCGAGTATTGGCGCTGCATCTGCAAATATTGGAACAAATTCAAGAAAACAAACCCTCTCGCTTTTCAGCACCGCGTTTGCAAACGGAAGCACGATGCCCACGCGCTATTCGTGCGATTCTACCGGCGTATCGCCTGCGCTTTCAATTTCCGACGTACCCAAAGAAGCGCAGTCGCTTGTTTTAATAATGGAAGACATTGACGCTCCAAAAGGAGCGGGGGTTCATTGGCTCGCATTCAACATCCCGCCGACCATGAAAGAGATTCCTGAAGGCAAGGAACCAGTGGGGCGCGCGGGTAAGAATTCGTGGGGTAAAGTTGGCTACGGCGTCCTATGCCCTTCTTCCGGTGAACACCGCTACATATTCCGTGTGTATGCGCTTAGCAGGACGCTCGCGCTTCCTGTTGGTAGTACGAAGGAGAAGGTGCTTGCGGAAATGAAAAGATATGTTCTATCGCAGGCGGAGCTTGTGGGGCGTTACAAACGAGCGACAAAATAAGTTACAATAGTTACTGATGTTACCAACATCTTTTAATATCAAAGCGACGAATATAGAACTTACGCCGGAACTGCGCACATTTCTTGAACGGCGGTTTTCTTCCTTGTCGGGCGTGTTGGATTTCAATGAGCCGACGCTTAAAGTGCAAATTGAAGTCGGGCGTACGACGAGGCACCACGACAAAGGTGATGTTTTCCGCGCGGAGTTTAATGTGCGCTCGCGGCGCGGGAATTTTCGCGCCGAAGCGGAGCGAAGCGACATTCATACAGCAATAAGCGACGCGCGCGATGACTTGGAAATGGGGCTTGGGCGGGCGAAGGGGCGGTACATTTCGTTCGTACGGCGTTCGCGGCGCGCGATGAAGGATATGTTGCGCGGCTTTTACGGCGCGAGCATCAAGCTCGCGCGCATCCCGCGCTTCCGTTTGCCTCGTTTTAAAATGAAAATGCCGTCAATTAAATGGCGGTGGTGGAAGAAGTGATGCTGTGCTACCATTTGTTTTTATGGCAAAAAACCTTCGTAAGGTAAAGAAGGGTAAGGCGGCGCGCAGGTTTCCTGCGCGCCGCACCTCTGTGTTGAAACGCGTGCGCAGGACGGCGCCAGCGCGCCGCCGCGTTCCGGCGAAAAAAGCACAGGCGAAGCGCAAAGACGGCGGCGTGCGGGCGGAACGGCTTCTAACAAAAGGCAAAGAGCGTGGGTTCGTTACATACGATGAAATTTTGCGCGAGTTTCCTAATATAGAAGAAGACATTTTCTTTCTTGACTCGCTGTATGAAAAATTGCATCAGGCGGGCGTTGATGTGTTGGAAGGCGGCGGGATGTTGAACTTGACTGAATCCGCGCCGGCAAAACCCGTGTACGCTGGGCGACACGAAGAGTCCAGCTCCTCGCACGATTCCATTCAAATTTATTTGCGTGAAATAGGGCAGTACCCGCTTATCGGCGCGCAAGCTGAAAAGGACTTGGCGAAACGCATCGCAATAGGAGACGAAGAGGCAAAAAATCTTTTGGCAAAGGCAAACTTACGGCTCGTCGTTTCTATTGCAAAAAAGTATGTAGGCCGTTCTCCAGACCTAACACTCCTTGATTTAATTCAAGAAGGCAACCTCGGTTTGTTTAAGGCGGTGGAAAAATTTGACTGGACGAAGGGCTACAAGTTTTCCACATACGCGACATGGTGGATTCGTCAAGCAATTACGCGCGCACTTGCCGACCAGTCGCGCACTATTCGCGTGCCTGTGCATATGGTTGAGACGATTTCCAAATATAAGCAGGTATTTCGGCGGCTCTCAATGGATTTAGGACGCGACCCGATGCCGGAAGAAATTGCAACCGAAATGGGTATTGAGACGGAGAAAGTGTATCAGATAGAAAAAATAGACCAAGATACTTTGTCGCTGGAAAGCCCTGTCGGCGCGGACGACAGCGACGGCGACCGCTCAACCTTGGGCGATTTCGTTGCAGACGACAAAATACTTTCGCCCGACCATGAATCGTCGCGGCGCATCTTGCGCGACCAAGTGCGCGAGATTTTGGGGGAACTCTCGGAAAAAGAACGGCGCATTTTGGAAATGCGGCACGGGCTTACCGACGGCATTACGCACACACTTGAAGAAGTTGGTGGCAAGTTCGGCGTTACGCGCGAACGCATCCGCCAAATTGAGGCGAAGGCGCACGAAAAAATCCGCACGCACGACAAGGCAAAGAAATTGAAGAGTTACTAATTTTGACTTTCTTTCTTTTTTTTGCGACAATGGAGAGTATGGGAGAAAGGAAGATTTCTGGTGCGCGGTATGCGTTCGTTCTAGTCGCTGGAGCGGCGCTCTTTTTTGCTGGCGCGTTTGTTGGCGAGAAGCGCCGTCCTGCGATTGAAAAAGTTGACGGTCTTGCGAACAAAGAGGAGGGTATGCCCGTTGCGGGCGTGGACTTCGCGCCGTTTTGGAAAGCATGGAATATTTTGAATGAAAAATATGTCGGAAACGCAACTACGACTTCGCAGGAAAAAGTGTGGGGAGCGATTGAAGGGCTCGCGGCGTCGCTAAACGACCCATACACCGTCTTTATGCCGCCAGAAGAAGCCGCGCTCTTTGACAGTGAGATTCAAGGCAACTTTGAGGGCGTCGGAATGGAAATTGATTCGCGCGAAGGTGTTATTGTGATTGTGGCTCCGCTTAAGGGTACGCCCGCCGCGGCGGCGGGCCTCCAGCCGGGCGACAAAATTATTAAAATAAACGACACAGTAACGACTGGGCTCAAAACAGAGCAAGCGGTGAAAATTATCCGTGGCAAGAAGGGTACGACCGTGCGCCTCACTATTATTCGGAACGGCAAGCGCGCGCCGTTTGAGGTGTCTGTAGTGCGCGACATTATTACCATTCCGACAATTGATACGGAGGTGAAGAGCGCGCCAAATAAATCGGGCGATACGGCAACCACAACCGCACAAGAAACAGAGGAGGCAAAAAACGGTGTGTTTGTGATTCGGCTCTACAACTTTTCTTCCGCCGCTCCGCAAATGTTTCGCGATGCGCTACGCGATTTCATTGTGAGCCGCTCCAGTAAGTTGATTATTGACTTGCGCGGCAACCCTGGCGGATTCCTTGAAGTCGCCGTTGACCTAGCGAGCTTCTTTCTGCCCGCCGGAGAAACTGTTGCGACAGAAGACCATGGCGAGAAGGGCGGAAGCCGCGTATATAGGAGCCGCGGATATGATGTGTTTAACAAAAACTTAAAAATGGCAATACTCATAAATGCCGGCTCGGCTTCCGCGTCAGAAATTCTTGCCGGAGCGCTACGCGAACACGGAATTGCGAAACTTGTCGGCGTGAAGACCTTCGGAAAGGGGAGCGTGCAGGAATTGGTAAATATAACACCCGATACTTCGCTCAAAGTAACGATTGCGCGATGGCTTACGCCGAACGGCATTTCCATTTCCAAAAGCGGGCTTACGCCGGATGTGGAAGTTGCAATGACGCAAGAGGATATAGAAAAGGGCCGCGACCCGCAGATGGATAAAGCAATACAACTACTAACGATATGAAAATAATTTTATTGCAGGATGTTTCGAAAGTCGGGAAAAAGTGGGAAGTGAAAAATGTTGCCGACGGGTTTGCGCAAAACTCGCTTATTCCGCGCCGCCTCGCGGAGGCCGCGACCGGCGCGGCGGTAAAGCGCGCCGAAGCGGCGCGCGCTGATTCAGATACGAAGCGCGTTATGGGTGCGGATGCACTTGCGAAAAATCTCAAGAAAATTGAGGGCGCGCGGGTGGAGATTTCTGCGAAAGCAAATGAGCATGGACACTTGTTTGCGGCAATTCACGAAAACGATATTCTAAAAGCGCTGAAACAAAAAACAGGTGTGGAAGTCGCGCCCGAATTTCTCAAAATCGTGCACCCAATCAAAACAGCGGGGGAGCACCGCATTGATGTTTCTGCTGGAGACGCAAAAACGCATTTCACGCTTTCAGTGAGTGGAAACTAAACAACTTCAACAATCTTGCGCGAGACGGTGCGGCCGTCGTAGCGTGTCTTGCGCTTGTTTTTATAAACAACCGCGCCGTCTTTCACGGCAAAAATAGTATGGTCCTTTCCCATATCAGTATTGCGCCCAGCGAGAATTTTTGAACCGCGCTGGCGGACTATGATGTTTCCGACACGCGCCGTCTCGCCTCCATACAGCTTAATACCTAAGAACTGAGGGTTCCGCTTAGTAAGATTTTTGGCTGTGCCACCTGCTTTTTTATGCGCCATGGTATTATATTGATATTACACATATGACTGTACTGGAACTTAAAGAAAAAATCAAGTTGATATATGCATTTCTTAATTCACGGGATTTTTTCTTTTCCGCGGTTATCGTACTAGTCGGCTTTGCGTCGTTTGGGCTTGGACGGCTTTCGCTTCTTGATTCTGAACGTGAACAGGTGCGTGTTGAGAGCACGCTGATTGCTGGCGTTGGCGGAGCGAAAACGGAGGAGGAGGAAAAGGGAAGTATCGCGCTAGGAGGGCAAGTTGTCGCGTCAAAGACGGGTGCGAAGTACCACTTCCCGTGGTGCGCGGGCGCATCTCAAATTGCGGAGAAGAATAAAATATGGTTTGATTCGGTTGAGGAGGCGCAGAAAGCTGGGTACGCGCCCGCGAGCAATTGCAAAGGACTTAAATGAAAAATATCTTTCGCTTATTCGGTTGGTTTTTTATCGTACTTGGTGTTATTGGTTTAGTAACGCCGTTTTTGCACGGAATAGTTTTAATCGGTTTCGGGCTCGCCGTTTTGTCTTTTGTTTCTAACGAAGCGCAGAAAACAATTGACGCGGCGCTCAAGCTCATTGCGCGTCGTTTCCCAACATTCGCGAAGTTTCTTGCGACGATTGAAGAAAAATGCAAAACTGTGCTGGAGCGCGTTTGGCGTTGGAGGAGAAAATAATGTAATCAGAAAAGAACGGAGTATAGTATAGTGGTAGTATACACGCTTCGGGTGCGTGAGGTCTGAGTTCGATTCTCAGTACTCCGATTGTATATTTTTAGAAGTTTTAAATTTAGGTTTTAGATTTTTATGAAACCAGTTCTATCAAAACCAGTTGGTTGGATTCTGTTGGCTATTTTAGTTTTCTCTGATGCCTTTTTAGATGTAATAAGGGGAGCAGAGGGCAATCCGTTGTGGAAACCGATCATAGACATTATCGGGATAAAAATGGTTCCGCTTTTAGTTCCTGTGGTTTTGGTCCTTTTATATCTGGCTGTAAAAATACTTGGCTGGATAGTGCAGAAGACCGATAAAACACCTAAATCGGAAGAACTTATTTTAACCGTACTGGTTGTCGTCTATGGCGTTTTTGACATCTGGCTCATCGCTGTTGATTTTTTCGGATTTACCGTCATAACAGATTATCGCCTAATGATAATTCCGTTGACGATTGTTGGCATGATTTATGGACTTTGGGCGCAGAAAAAATTAAAGACCAATTTTTAAGATAACGCAATCCAAAACGCGGCGGCGAAAATAACTGCGGATAGCACTGCGGAGATAAGGCACCACGAACACCATTGCTTAATGGCGAACATTTGTATGACTGTCAGGTATATTGAAAAGAGTAGAGCGATGCCGGAAATAACAAGCGCAAACAATGAAACGGCAGGAGAAAAGAAGTCGGGAATCGTGAAAAGAAGCAGGTATACTATTGAAATCATCGCGTAGTACAGCATCCCGCCTATTTCAAGCGGAACTCCCAAAAAGCGCGAATATTTACTGTGGATAACGGCATCGCAGTCAAAACCAATAGGGCACACGAGGCGCTTTTGTGTACGCTTTTTGCGGTGAATGTAAAGTGAAAGGGAAAACCCAGCTATTCCTGCAGCGATAATAACTAAATATAAATATCCAGTCATGTTTAATTAACGATGGCGGCGCGACACTTTCTTACCGCTCCGTTTCGCGTGTTTACGCTCTGCATGCTTTTTGCGTTTATTCATACATTTAAGTATAACACAAAATCTCACCTGTGTACGACTTAAAAACTAGTTGAAATTTACTGCGAAGTTATACATTCCCATACTACAAAGCCCTTGAAGCGGTTCGCCTGTGCGCGGCGTCCCAATGTCAATTATTTCTTCCCCCGTCTGCCGTAGTATCTTTTGGAAACCGAGCGAGCGAATTACTAGCGCTGCCGAGCAGTCGTAAGTCCCGTTTGTTTTGACAATAAGTTTTGTAGGGATGCCTGCTTTTGCATAAGACACTTGCGGCGAATACCCACCTTTTGCGTTTATGGTGATGTACTGCACGCCTCCTCTTGTTTCCACATTTTGCGCTGGATCACCCGCAGACCCACCCGCATCATCCACAGAACTCCATGAGAAAATAATGACGATGCCAACCACAAGCGAGAGAGTAACAATAGATAAAGCAATTTTATTCGTATTCATGTACCAATTATATATTAAAAAACGGATTAATGATTCCAAGGCCGGCAAGCCCTGCGAGCAGAGCGAAAATTCCCAGCCCAATAACTACGACACCTGCGGATTTGAAAAATAAAGACGCGTGTTTGCCGTGTGCAAACGATGCCGAGCCGAACGAAAGCAGTGCGAGCATCGGCAAAGTGCCGAGAGCGAATGCAAACATAATAAGCATTCCGGAAACAAACGACCCGCTTCCCACCGCCGCTATCTGCATTGTTTGTGTGAACCCGCAAGGTAGGAAAAATGTGCCGAACCCAATCGCAAACGGCGTTAACGATTTATGTTCTATCTTTCTGAAAAAATTAAAAATACCAACGGGTAAAGTAACGCGATGACTGGAAAATACTCCTGCTAAATTAAGTCCGAGCAAAATCATAACAACCGAAGCGACAATCCCCAGTATCGCCGTGAATGTGAAATTAATTCCTATCGCATTTCCGATTACTCCCAGCAACCCGCCAAGCATAGCAAAACCCACTAGCCGTCCTGCATGGAAAAGCATGAAGGTTTTCGTATCGCTCTCATCATCCTCGGAAATCTTAGCCGAAAGCGAAAGTACAAGCCCTCCTACAACCGCAAGGCACGAAGAAACAGAAGCAATTAGCCCTATCAAAAAGCTAGTCGCTGGCGTTGTCTGTCCACCAATGCCGAAATTCAGGATGTCGGATTTTTGCAGAAGGAAAAAAAGCGCCAAGAAAATCAGCCCAATAGGTATCGCTTTCCAAATTACATCGTCAGATTTTCCTGCGGTTGGTTTATTAAGATTGTCTATTGAGAGTATGTAGCCGTTTGGTTTTATTTTCTCGTTCAAGATCTCAGCTATTTCTTCAGGTCTTTTTTCGCTATCCGTTTCTATTTCAACTGTCTCTCTTTCTAGATTTACTTGCACATGCTTCACCATCTCTTGCTCACGCAAAATGTCTTCAATTAAAAACTTGCAGGACGGACAATGTGTCCCAGCAACATGAAATATATGCGTTTTTAACATCACATATATAACTTATCACGAAACATTATTAACAGAAAGAAACAATCTTTCAGCGTAAGTGCGTATTGATATACTGTCTAGGACTTTACTGAGCGGTTATAGAGCGTTGCGACAAGATACGCGGCGACATACCCATAGATGATGAGCGGAATAAGACCGAGCAGGAACCCGCCAACCGTTACTTCAACTGTTCCAAGTGTCGTTGCAGCATCTGGCAAGTGCATCGCGCCTGCAAGAATGTTCATAGAGAATTCCGGCGCCACCGCCACAAAAATCGTGCAGGCGACATATAGGATGAGTATCGTTACTGCCACAGCATTTGCTAATTTAACAGCATTTAATTTCATAGTATTTTTATTTATTTAATAATTTTTAACTACCTAATAATCTTCGACCTTTACACAACTCCTGCCAAAAGAAGAAACCGACAATGACGAGGGGGATTGCAGTAATGAGCCCGGGATAATAACTCCACGACACGACTGCCTTCCAAATGTGATGCAGTTCCAGAATATACACCGCGCCCCAAACCATCATCATGCGAAAACGCCATTGCTCGCTTGCGACGAGCAAAAAAGAAACAACAAGCAAAAGCCAAAACATGACTTGAAATGTGGCAAACATGACTTGATGCCAACTCATCTCTAAAAATGGCCGGAATACGAATTGGTACATCTCGTTATTACTGTAAAATCCTGTACGGTACTCCTCAATGCCGTGTAGGATAAACAAGGGTATGGAGAGACCGAAAATAATTTTAAGTTTTGTGGAAATCATGATGTGAGGCAGATTACCGTGCATCGTCAATGATGCGCAACACGATGTGGTCAATTTCTTTCGGCCTGTTGCCTAATGCGGCATTCGGAAAAAACTGTTGTAGCACAATCGGCCGCATGCCGGAAATAACAATTTCTCCGTCTTTGACATATACATTTATCTTGCACGGCATACAAAGTCCAATTTTTGCATCAACGGTTAAAAATTCATTCGCGAATTTCGCGCTACAAAACTCAATGATTTTGAACGGCTCACGCTTGAAACCCTTCTCGCCGAGCGTCTTCTGCACATCATGTACATAGAGAACACGCATATCGGCTTTGGCAATTTCCTTCTGCACACTCGCTACCGCCGTGTCAAATGTTTTTGTCGTTGTTATGGTGTAGTCAAATTCCATAGCGTTTTACTATTTGTTAGTGGCAACATCCACCGTGTTTATGTTCGTTATTTTTGTTGTTTTGTTTTTCTGAGTCCTCATCCGGTTTTTCTTCAGAGTCAGAATGATTATGTCCGCCATGTCCTCTAAACATCATCCAAATATGCGCGACTACAAAAACACCAATAAGAATTGGCCAGAGATACCCATTTGAAAATCCGCCGCTTCCGCCAAAAAATGAGATCACCAAAAGAAGCCCACAACAAACAACCATCATCCACATCATTCCCTTATGCCCGTCATTTTTACTATTGTGATTGTGCATATTTTAATTTATTATTTTTTAATCCACGCCAAGTGAAATGTTCGTACACGCTTGACCAGAGAAACCCGAAACTCGCTGCAAACAGAAGTTCTTCCAATGGAATGCCGGCGACAAGAATGCCTGATAACGCAGCAAGATTCCATACCTGCTCCACATACCCTGGGTATAGCGCGACTAACACTAAAAAATACGCTGAATAAAAACCAAGAAATATGAGCGCGCTTGCGAGCATCTTCTTTTTGAGGTCGGGGCGACAATACCACGCGGCGAGACCTCCTGCGGTTAATGCAATAATAACGGAATAAATCGCATTAATGTTGGTAAAGAAAAACAAGACGAGAAATACTATAGGAGCAGACAAAGTAGCCAATAAGTGATGCTGGTGCTGCGGATAATGATGCTCCGACTGCGGCATCTTCTCATGCGTGGAGCGGAACAGCCATTCATACAGAATAACCGCAAGACCTCCGGTGCCAAATGAAAAGATAATACTTTCAATGTCAAAGCCGGTCGTCTGCGCAAGGTTAAACAGAGATGGTGGATTCCAATACTCCGGCACAAAAATCGGCTCAGCCAAACCAGTCAGTGCGGTCCAAAGACCCACCACTAACATTTCCCGTCTTTTATCCTTTGCGCGTACAGCACAATATACAGCCAACCATACGGCAATTAATAGCAAACTCCAAATGAACCACGCGTATTGCATATTTTAGGATTCCAAATCCTTTTTCTTTTCTTCGTATTCTTTTTTATCTATCTCGCCCTTCGCGTATCGTTCTTTTAAAACATCAACCGCGGATTTTCCGTAATTGTGGTTGTTACGCGATTCCCGTGTGAGCCATTTAATAAACGCGACAATACCCGCGATAATCAGAATCCACCAAAGAATCATAAAAATCCATCCAAAACCGCCAAAAGTTCCAAATCCAAAATTCATCATATTATTACTTGTTGAATTATTATTGTTAATAGGAGACGACCACCCTCCCCACATCATATTCATCATGGGCATCCAGCCTCCGCTGATTGCTGGAAACGCAGCCGATGTATCGCAACCAGAAAGCCGTTTGCCCATAACAGTGTGAATTTGCTCTTCGCCGTTTTCACCATGCATCTGAATCATCATCGCGTTCATTGCCGCGTGCGAATCTCCCGCCATTTGCCCCATAAAATATTCCCCAAGCACGCCAAATTGCTCGTCATTCAAATTCTCGCAAGCAACCTCTTTTTCTTGGAGTTTGTCCCAGAGATCTTTTCCTTCTTGTTCTTCGCGGGCAGTATGTTCTACCACTTCGTTCCAATCAACCGCTGTGTTGGAAAAGTTACCCATCATTTGAGCGTTCGCGTTTATAGTGAATGAGCCAATGACGATTGCCGCAAGAATTGTAAAAGCAAGTTTTTTCATAATCATAATGTTAACCAAACACCAATACCTTGTCCGAATTCTCGACCATTTTTAACAAGTCGACCATTGTGGAAATTGGGCATACCCCGCTTTCTTCTTTTCCGCGTATTTTAAGACAAGTGCCGCAAACATAAATCTTGCCGTTTAATTTTCTGAATTCCGCCACTCTTGCTGAAATGTCAAAATGTTCGCTGTCTGGAATAGCGTCCAATTCCGAGCCCTCGTTCATCAGAAAGATTTCTGCACGATGACCCGCTTTGAGTGCTGTAATGCCAAAACGGAATGTATTCCATGCGTGCTCTGGTTTATTTGATTGTAAAATTATTCCAATTTTCATAACATTATTTAATTTATAAATTAAATGTATAGACAACCACTAATCAAAATACAATTCTATTTTGTCTTTGTCTTTCATTGGGTACGCCAAGAGTTCCGTATTTTCTGCTCCATTCACGAGCATACGCGGCGTTGTGGTTCCAAAATCCGAGAATGTCTTATTCCATACCCTGAAAAATTCGCCGAGTGTAGTATCTTCTTTTCTCACAAGTCCCTCCATTTCAAGATGAACTACACCGCTTGCGTCGTGTGTATGCACTGGATTATGTACTACACCAAGACCAATATCCGTTGGAATTATTTGCTTTTCCCTTTTTATATACACAGTAAGTTCAGGATGCCAGTGCAAGCCGCGCCGCGATAATATCTCCGCTTCAGCCACGGATGTACCAACGGACGCGTACCAAATAACTGCGCCGAGTACGCCAACGAACAATATGCCGATAACTGTAAATGTAAGTGCTGAGTTTCTCATATTTTTATATATTACCACATGAGTATGTTTATATTCCACACCCGCTTGATTGTTGCGGTTTCTGAACAGCCGTCGTGCCCGTGCTGACGCCGCAACCTCCTCCACCACCCTGTGTAGATGGTTGAACGACTTGCGCCGCTATCCTCTGATACCCTGATGCGCTGGAATAACTTACGCCGAGTATTTCCTGCGGATTTACATCTTTCCAATCAACGCCTTTATTTCTCATATATGAAGCGATGGTTAGATAGGTATCTGGAAACCAATATGAATTGACGGCAAGAGCGGTTTTCCACATATCCGCTTCGCTGACGCCTTGCGACGCCATAAGTTCAAGAAGTCCGAGCATCGCCATTCCGTGATTGCAATCAGGGAAATGTGTTGAATTGTTGCAACATGGGCGATAGATTCCGCTTGATATTTTGTCCACTAATTTTTGTTGTTCAGGAGTAAGCGCAAAAAACATATGGCGGCTGTAATGTTCCATCGCGCTTCCTTGCCCAGAGCCTGTCGCGAGGTTTGCAGCGAGTGTCCATCCGCCAGTTGATGCGAAGTTCCCCGCTCCGCCGTACGCCTTGTTTTGCATTTCGCCAGAATCAAGAATTGGATTCTTGCTTGCAAGCCCGAGCGCCCAAAACAAATTCAGGAGGTAGCCCGCGTTTTCCTCGGTAATTTTCAGTTTGCCCGCGCTTGTTCCAAGAAGCAAAGTGCGGTATTCGTTCGTAAACGCGCCGCGCTCTTCGTACATCGCTTGAAATCTTTCGGAGTCAATCGCACCGACACTCGCGAGTTTCGCGCCAAGGTCGCCCCACACAACCGGCAGTTCAACTTCTTGGGACGGTAAAATACTCTGTTCTTGACTTGACACAGCCACTGTTTCCTGTGCCGCACCGGCTTTTAATCTCGTCGTGTACACCCATGCACCAGCAAGAATCAAAGAAGAAACCAAAACACTCGCTGGAATAAGGTATTCTCGCTGGACTAATGTATCAACAGTTGGTAATTTTATGTTCATAGATTTAGATGAAGAAAATTAATATGCCGATAATAATCATTGCGATACCAGTCCATAATTTCAAGCCACCCATATTGTCACGCTTCCATATTTGCACTTTATCAACCAGTTCTTTCTTTGCGGCGATGTACAAAACCACTACTAACGGGGAAGCTAGAATCAAGTTATAAAGCAGTAAGTAGCCGAAACCGCTGAAATAAGTTACTTGGTCGCGCAGAAGACCGATAATCATCAGATACGGTCCGCCCATACAAGGAAACTGGCAGATACCAACAAGCAAACCAAGCCCGAATACTGCAGGAAAAGAAGCCCTTTCCATTAATTTCCCCATACTGGAATGAGCAATTCCCGGAACTTTGAGTTTGATTGGAAATGCAGGAAAGAATCGGTTCAGGAGATTAAGAACGCCGAAAATAATCAGTAAGGTCGCCCCAAGTTTTCCCATAAAATGAGGCGTGTTGAACAAGTGCAGAACTTTCAATATTCCGAGACCAATGAGGAAATATGAAGCAAATATGCCGGCAATATATGTCCCTCCAAGTTGCAGTATCTTTTTCCGGCTCATTTGCATCCCGAACAAAAACGCTATTGTGATGAGTAGGATTGAGAATGAACAAGGATGCACGCTGTCTAAAAGCGAGGATACTAGAACGAGCGGCAGAAGCCATGTTCCCTCTTGGCTTATGTTCCATATTATGGATGAAGTTGCCGGACTATTTTTTAGGATAACCAGAACTACTATGGCGGCGAGAATAACACCGATGGTAATAATTATCTTTTTCATACTATTTATGGCGTTACCGTAGCCCTAAACCTAAACTCCAATGCTTCGCCACTCTCATCTTCCAGAAAAACAGAACGCTCAATACGACCGACTCCTGCCGGACCGTGAGCATTCGGGTCATACACAACTTCTATATCAAGCGCATTTCCCGCTTTTACAACTGCATTTGCCTTAGGCACTGCTCCACTGTGACCCGGCATTCCAAATGGCCTGCTTCTACTGCCGTCTTCTTTTACGATATACGCGGTAGTACACATACAAGAAGTAGTTAAACTCGGCACTTTAATATCTTTGTTTGTTGTGTTTATTACCTTGAAGATTTTGCTTACATTTCCGTTTTTCATAGAGATAGTTCCGAAATCATAGATGGTCTCGGATATTTCTAGCGCAGATATACCGGCAAATTGTGTAACATTGTCGGCTGTTTTTTTGTCCGTATTCTTATCAGGCATTCCGTACAAGAAAAGCCCGATAAAAAGAATTGAAAGGACAGCGATAAATATTGTAATTTTGTTTTTGTCTTCCATATTTTTCTTTGATTAAATAGCAAAAAATCCCTTGGCGGGGGATTCAGAAGGACATAGCCAAAAACTTTACGACAAAGATTAAGAGCTATGCCTTGCGCGAGAAAGACGGGCTATTCTCAAAAAGCGACAGCCAGTGCGTAAGAGTATCAAGATGGATGTGTAACGGCTTTTTCTTTATATAAAATCTCCATGCATCAAAATTCGGTCTGTAGTTTGGGTGGTTCTTATTTCCTAAGAGATACAAAACTATTCCGACCGCAAGAAGCAAGAAAGTAAAAAGTTTGGTAGGTGGTGTGTTGGAAAATTGCTGCCATTTGTTTATATGGTCAAGACCATTTGCACACACCGAAAAACCGTTTGAGGAGTATGGGCAATTATCCATTGGAAGTGCGGCTGTGTGGTCTGACTCAAATAAGCCAAAAACTCCCATACTCACATAGGCAAACAAAACCAAAAGCCCTATGAGTAATTTTGCATTATGTATATTCATATACTTTATTATATCAAATTACCTTTAACAAAGCGAGCGATGTTTTATAACTTCTTGCTTTTAATTCTGAGTGAGTTGCCGACTACGGACACAGAAGACATCGCCATTGCAAAACCGGCAAACACCGGAGAAAGCAGCCAGCCGAAGATTGGATAGAAAATTCCGGAAGCGAGCGGTATGCCCACTATATTATATATGAATGCCCAGAAAAGATTCTGTTTAATTCCGCGCATCGTCATTTTGGAAAGCTTAATCGCTTTAACCAATTTGGATATATCACCGTGGAGGAGCGTTATGCCCGCGGACTCAATCGCAACATCCGTGCCTGTCGCCATTGCGATACCAACATCCGCCTGCGCGAGCGCAGGCGCGTCGTTCACCCCATCTCCGACCATAAGCACAATACTACCTCCCTCTTGTAATATCTTCACCCTCTTATATTTATCTTCCGGCAAAACCCCCGAAAAATATATATCAATACCAAGCTCTTTTGCAACGTTTTTTGCAACTGTCTCATTGTCTCCGGTAAGCATCGCAACCTTCACACCTTCCGAATGCAGCCGCCGTACCGCTTTGTAGGATTCCGGCTTTATCGCATCCTCGAGCGTGAGAATCCCGATAAGCTCTTTTTCTTTCGCGACGAAAACGGATGTTCCGTTCTCCCTTGTCCCTTCTGCCTTGTCCGT
>Ga0209211_10007578_pt1 | contig 15176 bp, 14 predicted proteins | sample RifGroA2_FD_183992 | JGI IMG/M metagenome (GOLD analysis project Ga0209211, IMG submission 183992) | Groundwater microbial communities from Rifle, Colorado, USA - Groundwater A2 (SPAdes) (version 2) | ecosystem: Environmental > Aquatic > Deep subsurface > Groundwater | place: Rifle, Colorado... | reverse complement strand
GGTCGGTGCAACAATGAACAAAACAGGGACATTTACTTTTAAGGCAACAAAAATTGGACAAGAAACCATGTTGGCTCAGATAATTAAATTAGTTCAAGAGGCACAGGGAAGTAAAGCTCCAATACAGAGACTTGCTGATCTCATCTCATCTTACTTTGTGCCAGTGGTTATTATGTTAGCTTTTGTCACTTTTGCTGTTTGGTACGTTTTTGGACCAGAACCTACACTTCTTTTTGCTTTACTTAACACGGTTGCGGTCCTTATTATTGCATGTCCGTGCGCTATGGGACTTGCTACTCCTACTGCCATTATGGTTGGTACTGGTAAAGGTGCAGAACACGGCATTTTGATTAAAGATGCTGAGAGTTTAGAAATAGCTCATAAAATAAATACAATTATTTTTGACAAAACTGGTACTCTTACAAAAGGAACACCTGAAGTTACTGATATAATTCCTATTGATTCAACAAATAAAGATGAACTATTAAAATTGGCTGGATCAATCGAAAAAGGTTCTGAGCATTCGCTTGCCGAAGCTATTGTAAAAGCGGCGGAAGAAAAACAATTTGTTTTATCCAGGGTTGAAAAATTCAAGGCAATTCCTGGGCATGGCGTTGAGGGAGTTATTGGAGACAAAAGAATTGTTTTTGGAAATAAAAAGTTGATGGATAAGGAAAATATAGATATAGGTAATGCAAGTAACATTATAAGTGAGATGGAAAATAACGGTAAGACTGTCATGATGATCGGAAGTGAAAATAAACTTATTGGTTTGATTGCGGTTGCTGACATAATAAAAGAAAGCGCTCGAGAAGGACTTATGGCTTTACAAAAACTTGGTATTGAAGTCGTTATGATTACTGGGGACAACAAAAGAACAGCACAAGCAATTGGAAAAAATCTCGGAATTACCAGAATACTTGCAGAAGTGTTGCCTGATCAAAAAGAAGCAGAAGTGAGAAAAATTCAAGCAGAGGGTAAGGTGGTGGCAATGGTTGGAGATGGAATAAATGATGCCCCAGCTCTTGCAGCTGCTGATGTTGGAATTGCAATGGGAACTGGCACAGACGTGGCTATTGAAGCGGCAGACATTACTTTGATCAATAAAGATTTGAGATCAGTTGCCGCCGCCATTATTCTGTCAAAGAAAACAATGAGAACAATTAAATTAAACCTATTTTGGGCATTCAGTTACAATGTTGTTCTAATTCCAGTGGCAATGGGAGCACTATATCCATTCTTTCACATATTACTCAATCCGATTTTCGCTTCTGTAGCTATGGCTACAAGCTCTGTCTCTGTGGTAGCCAATTCACTTCTACTAAAAAGAAAGAAAATAGTTTAAGTTTTAAATAAAAAACTCTCTCCAGCAGTCATGTGAGAGGTCAGGGTGACCGAGAGGTGTCAAAAACATCATAACCCTATTCTGTCACCGCATACCTGCTGAGCGCAGTATTCAGAACAAAAAATCACCTGAAATAGGTGTTTTTTTGTTGTAAAGAATTTGATATACTATATACAATGTTTGCTATTAGAATTACACTTATTAAGTATATTTTTTCATTTATAGCCATAGCTTTCTTATTGGTAGGAGTTTTTGGTATGTCGCAAATTGGTGCGAATGTAAATGGAACAAATATGAAATGTCCCTTTGCAAATCACTCAGAGTCTCTTTGTAAAATGAACCCAATGGAGCACTTACAAGAATGGCAAAGTATGTTCACTACTCTTCCCATAAAAAACACAATTTTCTCATTGCTCTATGTGTTATTGGCGCTACTAGGATTGAGATTTTTTAGAAATTTTTCACTAATCGATATTCCTCAACCAAAAAGACATATAAATTTTTACTACTTAAGGGATTTTTTTATACGTAATCCTATCAAAGAAGCTTTTTCGAGCGGTATCCTAAACCCCAAGATTTTCTAACGACACAAATTAAATACCACATTGATTTTATTGATGCTGGCTTTATTAATTTAATTTTATGTCACTATGGAAGAAAATCTACAAACTAATCAAAAAAATACCTTCGCGATACCCATAGCTGTGGTTATTGCAGGAGTTCTTATTGCTGGAGCTGTGTTTTTCAGTAATAGTAAAAACACTAACGATAGTAATGCGAAAGTTCCCCAGCAACAAGTTGCTGCACAGCAAACTGGAGATTTAGAGAAAATGAAGCCTGTTACTTCAGAGGATCATATTCGAGGTGATTTAAAAGCTCCCGTGAAAATCGTCGAATACTCTGATACAGAGTGTCCATTCTGTAAACGATTTCACGGAACTATGCAAGAGGTTATGAATGAATACGGAAAAAGTGGTAAGGTCGCATGGGTTTACCGACATTTTCCGCTTGACCAGTTACACTCAAGAGCTCGTAAAGAATCTGAAGCTACTGAATGTGCTGCAGAACTTGGGGGTAATGATAAATTTTGGGCATATTTGGATCGTCTAATGGAAATCACTCCTGCTAATAACGGTCTTGATCCAGCAGAGCTTCCAAAAATCGCAGAATATGTCGGGCTTGATAAGAGTAAATTTAATGAATGTCTCACAAGTGGTAAATATGCTCAAAAAATTGAAGAGCATGTTCAAAATGCTATCGCTACTGGTGGACAAGGCACTCCATGGAGTGTTGTTGTTGACGCAAAAGGAAAGAAATACCCACTTTCTGGAGCACAACCATATTCTTCGGTTAAGCAACTTATAGAAACTGCACTTCAAGGAAAATAACAAACAATAATTCCTATGAAATTATTTAAGACTCAACAAAAAAAAGAGGGTATTGCTGGCTTTGAGTATTTGGATAATGATGCCATCTATTTTGATTCTGCCTGCCAAACTTTGCGTCCACAACCAGTTATTGATGCTATGGTTGAATATTTTCACCAATACAACACATGTGGTGGACGGGTAAAGTATGATTGGGGAATAAAAGTTGATGAGATAGTCAAAGAAACTAGACAGCGAATACTTACCCTTCTTGATAAGTCATCTTCCGAATATGTTGTGGCTTTTACACTGAACACATCATATGGTATCAATCTTGTGCTTGGACAGCTGTCACCAAAATTCAAAAGAATTGTCACCTCTAACATTGAACATAATTCGGTTTTTCTGCCCACCATAGAAGTAGCCAAAAGATTAAATGTGCCTAGAGTTGTTTTATCACGATTACCAGACGGTGCACTGGAGTATAAACAGGATGATATTTCTGAAGCAGTAATCGTCTTAAACAGCGTGTCAAATATTGATGGCCGGACCTTGCTCAATCTAAAAAATATTACTAATGATGTTCATAAAACCGACGGAATAGTCCTCGTTGATGCCGCTCAAGGCATGAGTCATGACATAGAACTTTTACGATCAAGCGATTTTGATGCTTTGTTCTTTTCAGGACACAAGCTATATGGTCCAAGCATCGGAATAATTGTGATTAAGCGAACACTTCTCTCAAGGTTAGACATTCAGTTCATCGGTGGCGGCATGGTTGAAGATGTGGAAAAAGAAAAATATTCACTAGTCTCATCTCCAGAAGATATAGCTGGTCGTTTGGAAATAGGCTTGCAGGATTTTGGGGGTATTATTGGTCTAAATACAGCCATACAATGGCTTGAGAGTTATAGACCGGAAGGAAATGATAGACACGGCCATCTAATAAAGCTCTCTTATATTCTTTTCGAGAAATTAGCTATGATTCCGACGATAAAATTAATTAATTCCGGTCCAACTCCCATAATTAGTTTTTACTCGGAAAAAATTGATTCTCATCGTCTGGCAATTTATCTTTCTTCTCAAAATATTATGGCTCGTAGTGGTTATTTCTGTTGCCATTATTTTCTGAAGAATTTGAAGGGGTATCCACCTCTTGTCCGTATTTCGCTCGGTTTGCATAATACTGAGCAACAAGTTGAAAAATTTATCGATGTGCTCAAAAAAATTATCACTAATGTATAAACTAATATGTTCTGCATTGTCGCATTTATAATTTTCACAATCCTTGGTATTTTTTCCGCGAGTTATCGAACTTTAGCAAAAAAAGCGTGGGGATGTGTGTTACGAAAAATCACGTTTAAACCGTGTGATATTAGTATTCAAGAAGAATTAAAAAGTCGGTTGGTAGGAAGATTTATTATGACAAAACCTCGATTAGCTAGGTTTTTTGACCGCTTTGCTGGGATATTATCATGGACTTTTGTTGTGTTAAGCATCTGGAGTCTTTTGGTGGTGTTCAACAGCGGGCTTAACTTATTTGTTTATAATACCTGTAATCCCAACAATCCAGAGTCTTGTTCGTTAGGTGGAGGAGGGTGTGGAATAAACTCTGGAAAACCAAGTTTTTGGGTTTCTTTGAAAGAGGGGCAAATATTAACATGGGCTAAAGACGGGGTTCTAACTTTTGGAGAAACCGTAAGTAGAATTCCAAGTAGACTAAGTACATGGAACCCGCAAGAATATGTTTCTGATATCAATACTTATTACAAACCTTATGATCAGAATAAAACAATTGCATTAGAAATCATTGATCCAAGTTGTAAGTTCTGTGCCAAATTGTTTGGTAATATCAAAGAGACTGGTTTTGCCGATCGTTACAATCTTACATATTTGGTATACCCAATACCTGATAGTAAACAACCGGATGGGTATAGGTTTCCACATTCAAGATTAATCGCAACATATTTGGAAGCTGCGAAGAAATATCCATTGAAAGAATCAGAAATTCCAGCTGATTGGCAAATATTGGAAAGAATTTTCAAGGACAATGATCTGGATGGCATCTCTTATCAAATTAAATTCAATACGGTTTACACCAAACAAGAGGCTGAAAATAAACTTTTATCTTGGCTCTCAGAAATCGGCTACTCAGAATCAGAACAACAAGCGATTCAACAGACCTCTCGTTCTAAAGAGGTGCAATCTAGTCTCGCAAGACAGAAAGAAGTCGTCGAGAATCAAATACAGACCATAAAAATTCCAACTATCATGTTTGACGGAAGAAGATATGATAGAGCTGTGGAACCCGAAAAATTAAGGTAAAATTTAGTAGCATGTTAACTAAAAACAAAAAATGGAACAAGATGAACATATGACAAAACAAGAACGGCGAGAGTTGCGTCAACAAGAGAAAAGAGAGGAAGAACTTCAACGCCATCATTCCCGACTAATAAAGAAGTGGACAAAAATATTGATTATGTTTTTTGTCGCATTAAGTATAGGTGGACTTGTTTGGTATAGTGCAACACGACCTACTACTCCGACTGATGAATTGCTTTCTATCAAAACCGATGATTGGATCAAGGGTAATAAGGATGCTCAGGTGACCTTGGTTGAATATTTAGATTTTGAATGTGAGGCTTGTGGTGCGTATTATCCACTCGTTAAACGTTTATCTGAAGAATATAATGATAGAGTCAGATTTGTTATTAGATATTTTCCTTTACCTGGACATAAAAATGGTTTACCTGCGGCGCTTGCAGCTGAAGCAGCCGGTAAACAGGAAAAGTATTGGGAAATGTACGATATGTTGTTTGAAAATCAGAAATCTTGGGGAGAAAAACTGTCTCCTGACCCCTCAATATTTGAAGGATATGCGCAGGAACTTGGTCTTGATCTTGTTAAATTTAAGCAAGACGTTAACTCTCAAGAAGTCAGAAACCGTGTAGAACGTGACAAAAGTTCGGGGGTTAAGTTGGGTATTCAAGGCACTCCATCTTTTTTCTTAAACGGAAAGAAGATTGAAAATCCGCGAGGGTATGATGATTTTAATGCCTTGATTCAGCTGGCTGTAGATAAAGTTCAATAATTATAAAATAAAATGCATAATCATTCTGAAAAGATAGAACCGAAAAAACTTATCATCACAATAATTTTTGCTATTTTACTTTTTGGTTATGCATATATGACTCGAAACGAGAGAGTTAAAAATAGTGAAGAAAATCCATTAGCAACAAGTACAGAAGTTATTAATCAATAAAAAATATATGAATCTTAAAAAATCAATTCAAGCACTACGAGATCATGCCAAAGAAGAAGTTAGAATCCATAAGGAAATAATCAAAGAAGCCAAGGGAAATGTAAAACATTTAGCTAAAAAACATCTTGCCGACAATATGGTCATTCACAAGAAATTCTGGAAAGATTTGAAGAAGTCTTGGAAAGATAAATAAATATATGACATCAAAGAAACCTATAAACTGGCGCACTGTTGCAACTGCTATTTCTGGTGCAGGTACCATTGCAGGATTTCTATTTCAATATGCAGGAGTATCAGTTGATATAACAAATAATCTTTTCCTCATTTCTATACTGGCTGGGGGCATATTTGTTTTAAGGGGCGCAATAATCGGTCTGACTAAAAATAGATTTCTGAACATAGATTTTTTGGTTGTGATTGCGTCTATTGGGGCATTGTATTTAGGAGAACTGGGAGAGGCGTCAGCTGTTATTTTCTTCTTCTCCCTTGCAGAGGCATTTGAGAGTTTTGGTGTGAAGCGTTCACGTAAAGCTCTAGAAGAGCTAGTAAAAAATAATCCCAAACAAGCAACACTCAAAGATGGAATGATTCTTGAAATTGACTTGGTGGTATTGGGCTCTATTATTGTGGTAAAACCCGGAGACCTCATTCCTCTTGATGGCGTTATTGTCCTCGGTAGTAGTGCAATAAACGAAGCGTCAATAACTGGAGAGTCGCTTCCAAAGGATAAAATCGTCGGAGATGCTGTATACGCGGGAACTATAAACGTAAATGGTTACCTTGAAATTAAAGTAACAAAAATAAGCAAAGACTCTACTATTTCCAAAATTGTGGAGCTAGTATCTAGTGCTCAAAAATCAAAAACACAAGCACAAGAATTTATTGATAGATTTGCAAAATATTACACACCTGGGGTTGTTGTGATTGCAGCAATTATTTTCGGAATACCCACATTGTTTTTTGATGGTGAGCTTTCTGTTTGGTTAGAGCGAGCCATTACGCTTTTAGTTGTCGCCTGTCCCTGTGCTCTTGTGATTGCTACTCCTGTTACGGTTACCGCATCGCTTGGCGGTGCGTCGAGAAAAGGAGTACTTATCAAAGGTGGTAAGTTTCTGGAACTGTTGGGTAAAGTCAAGGTTGTAGCATTTGATAAAACAGGAACCCTAACCATTGGGAAACCTGTTGTCACCGATGTCATTGTCTTCAATGGATTCACCGAAAAGGAATTGCTTGAAGACGTGGCGGGTATGGAATCATTCTCTACTCACCCCCTCGCAGAAGCAATTACAGAGTATGCAAAGATAAAAGGCATTACTCCACATCAGATGGAATCCTACCAAAATATTCCAGGTAAGGGAGGAAAAGCAATATGTAAAATATGTGATGATCTTGAACACTGTGTGGGGAATCTTAAGATGATGGACGCTCACAATGTTATGGTCAGTGAAGTGATTAAAGATACTGAAAAAATAGAAAAGGAGGGTAAGACTGTGGTGTTGGTTAGTGAAAAAAATAAAGTAATGGGAATACTTGGCATATCGGATACACTTAGAAGCACATCAGAGAGCACAATAAAAACTCTTTCTAAAAATCAAGTAACTTCAGTAATGCTCACGGGAGATAATATCCATAGTGCATCTTACATAGCAAAGTCTTTAGGAATAGAAAATGTTTTTGCAGGGCTTTTACCTGAGGAAAAGGTAGAAAAAATAAAAGAACTAAAAAATAAATATGGGGTTGTGGCTATGGTTGGTGATGGCGTGAATGATGCCCCTGCACTTGCACTATCTGATATTGGTATAGCAATGGGAGGTAAAGGAACTGATATTGCTCTTGAAACGGCAGATATGGTCCTTATGAATGACCACATTGAGTTAATTCCAGATATAATCAGGCAGGGAAAAAGAACGCTCTCTACTGTGAAATTTAATATCAGTATGGCAGTAGGTTCAAAACTTCTTTTTGTCGTTTTGGCAATTTTAGGCACAGCTAATCTCGGTATTGCTATAGCTACTGATACAGGGGTAGCAATACTAGTAATTTTGAATGGATTAAGACTCTTTAAGTAGGATTATAACTTCCAAATTTTCCATTTATAGACCTAGAAATAAGGCTCGTTTTGGGGTTGAAAAAGTGGCTTATTTTTGCTAGAATTAATAGTTCATGGAGAAAATAATTTCCTTGGTTGTCGGAGGTATTCTGCTCGTAGCTGCACCCTTCGTTGGATCAAAAAATGACATAAATCAGGATATTTCTACACAACATATTGCAAACAGAGAGGTTGTGGAGTATGCAATAAAGTCAGGCGATTCGTTTACGAAAGTTTTAGGGTCTTTTGACGTATCATATGACGAAGCATTAACCATCCTCAGTTCTTCAAAAGAGGTGTTTGATTTTACAAAAATTCAAACCGGGAAGGTTCTCAAATTGATCTTTGTGAAGGAGGCGCTTGCTTCAATCGAGTACCCACTTTCAAGTGATACTGTCCTTGTTGTTGAGAAAGATCAAAATACTTTTAAGGCGACCGAAAAACCTATTGAATATGAAATAAAGATTGTTACAGCAAAAGGAACGATTACAGACTCACTATTTCTTGCTGCTCAAAACGTAGGGGTTGAAGATAAAGCCACCATGGAAATTGCTAGTATCTTTTCAAGTGATATTGATTTTGCCACTGACATTCGAGAGGGCGATTCATTTTCTCTAGTCTATGAAAAAAGAACTCTTGATGGTAAACCTGCTGGAGCTGGGAAAGTTTTAGGAGCAAAGTTCACAAATGACGGCAAAACATATACAGCATTTCGTTATAACGATAAATTTTACACTGAAGACGGAGAATCTTTGGCTCGTCAATTTCTCAAATCACCTCTAAGTTATGTCCAAATCAGTTCAGGTTACAGCTATAGCCGTGTGAATCCAGTGACTAAACAAGTTACTGCACACCGTGCGATAGATTACGCTGCAAATACCGGAACTCCTGTTATTGCTACTGCTGATGGTAAAGTTACAACTGCTGGGTCAAAAGGAGGTTTGGGTATTACTGTGGAATTAAAACACGGAGGATACCTCACTCAATACGCTCATCTCTCAAGTATTGCTAAGGGGGTTAAAAATGGAGCAAGTGTTACTCAAGGAGACATCATTGGGTATGTTGGTTCCACGGGGATCTCACCGATTAATCCATTAACAAGTGATTTCAAACGAGAAAAATCATTAGCTGAATCTGAAAGAGATAATTTTATAGCTACCATAAATAAGTTAAAAGTTTTACTTAAGTAGACGACTAGATCATCCGATACTTAAGATTTTATTATTTAGAAATAGTTTGCCTCTCAAACATCCTAATAATTCTCTCTTCTCACCATCAGTTCCATTTCTCAAAACATATTTAGAGTAGTTACGAATATCAATTTCTCCAACATCAACTTTTTCCTTGTTACCCAAAACGACTTGGTTAAATTTTTTAAATCTCTGAACTTCAGATTTAATTTTGTCTTGGATACCTATTTCATCAAGACTGATAGTATCCATCAGATTTTCAAATTGTTTAATTAAATCTTCTTCATTAATATAGCCACACTTACATTCTTTATCTCTCACCCTAGTACATTTATAATATACATGTCTAGATACACCGCCTTTGACTAATTTTTTAAACTTCTCGTCAGCCGTAATGCCTGATCCACATAACCCACAAGTCATTAATTTGGTAAAAGCGAATTCTTTACTTTCACCACGTATAACTGATCTAACTGTCTGTTGTTGTACTTGATCGAATAGTTCTTTAGTAATAAGTGGAACATGCTTACCTGTGTACCAATTGTTACTTTTAACTGGGTATTCAAAAATCCCATAATAAAATGGATTTTGTAAAAGCTGAAAAATGTTTCCAAGGCTTAACCCTTTGTTTCCAGTTACACTTTTAAAATTCAAGTCAAATTTTAACCAGTTGTATACTTTTCTTCCACTCCATTTTTCGTAGGCAACTTTTTCAAACATCTTTTTTATAATAGGACCTCGTTCTGGATCAATAATTGCCTGACATTTTCTATCCATATGTCTCTCATTCAGATATCCGACTGGAGGTACACCAGGTCGCAATCCCATTTCACACCTAGTCCTTAATCCACGTTTTACGTTTACACTTTTATTATCATTTTCCAATTTAGCTTGCGAACATAAAATCATTAGCAAGAATTTCTCGTTAGGAGAGTTATGAAAATGTTGTCCATATGTTCGTATTTCAAATAATAATTTTTGATCCATTAGATCAACAACACTTCCTAAGTCACCAGCATTACGACTTAACCTATCGGGTGCCCATGTCAGTATTCCATTAAATCTACCTCGTCTAACATCTTCCAGTAATTCTTTAAAAACTGGTCTTTGGCCTGAATCTTTGGCGGAATGAGATTCTCGACGAATATCTATTATTTCTAAACCTTCTCTCTCTGCTATTGCCAGCATTTCCTTAACCTGACTCTCGATACTTAACGCTTGTTTCTCATCTGATTCAGTTGATTTTCTAGCATACAAACAATACTTAATTTTTAATGTTGGTAATATCACTTCTTTGCCAATTAAGGCTGATGTATTTATGTATGTTTCCATACATTAATGATGTCAGAACCGTATGTGGTGCATAGCTATGCAGAACTATCGATTCGTCGCATACTCGTATAAACTCTTAGCAAAAGAAGTAATATGCGATAGGGTTGGAATAGGTCGAAAAAAGTAGTATTATGTATATTAACAACTGAATAGAAGTCGACCTAACCCTCAAGACTTATAATTTTGAGATATGGTTGCAAACCGCGACGAACATAAAGAACCCATCATTAGGGCGTTCGTCGCGTTATACCGGGAAACTGGTATAGAGGCTTAAAAACCTTCCTAGTGGTGGGCTTTTTGTACCTCATTTATCAAATCGCGACGAACAAAATTATGATAAAGAAAATTTTATATGGTTTTGGTGGAGTGATTTTATTATTGATTGTAATAGGATCATTTCTTCCAAAACAAGAACCTGTAGTTACTCAAAGTATAGAACAGACTAATTTAGCAACTTCTACCGAAAATAAAGTTGTTCAAACTAACACTGTTCCTGAAGCAGTAAATATAAAGACGACTGATCAAGTTGAAGTAAAAACAATAAAAGTAGTTACTCCTCCAATCTCTCAGTATACATATTATTCAGTTACGAGTGTTGTAGATGGAGATACGATAAAGATAAGTATGAGTGGAAAAGAAGTAACGCTCCGTCTTATTGGAATGGATACTCCAGAAACAGTTGACCCAAGAAAACCTGTGCAGTGTTTTGGAAAAGAAGCATCGAATAAGGCGAAAGAGTTATTGTCAGGTAAAAAAGTTAGAATTGAAATGGATTCTAGTCAAGGAGAACTTGATAAGTATGGACGTACTCTTGCATATGTATTTAGAGATGACGGAATTTTTTATAACAAATATATGATAGAGCAAGGTTATGCTCATGAGTATACTTATAACACTCCATATAAATATCAAGCGGAGTTTAAATTAGCTCAAAAATCTGCTCAATCTTCTCAATTAGGATTATGGTCATCAACTACATGTAATGGTGATACAACAAGTTCAAATATAACTACTCAAACTACTCCTCCAGCAACTTCATCGGGTGGTAAATTCTATACATCATCGTATTACAGTTCCAAATATTATTATCCTGAGTCTTGTGATGGTTGGAAAAGCTTAAGTGCACAATATCTTAAATCATTTGATTCTTTAGAGCTACTACTTTCTACATATCCAACAAGAATAAAAAGTCCTCAGTGTAACTAGTCATTAAATCGCATCCCATTTAGGTCTGTTCCTTATCTCATTTCTTCTTTCAATTTCAACAAATCTAGCCCTACTATTTAGGTGATTTAAGTCACTGTCATCTCGTGGCACAGATATTCCACATGTTGCAAAACTGCGATTTGAGATAGAAGAAGAGAAAAGGCGTCAGCCATATCGTCATGTTTTTCTGATCCAAAACCTAGTAGTTGGTTTATGAGATGCTCAGCTCCGACTTTTGGAAATAATATCTGACCACCTTCTAATAAATAGCTGATAGAGTTTAGTCTGTCGTATTTGTCTCCAGCAGAATGGATACCATAAGCATTACACCTTTCCTTTTTCAAATATTCAACAATAGATTGTTGATAACCATTATTCTCAACATATATTTTCGGTCTATCTATAGTTGATGAGATATATTTAATTTTCTCCACTGTTTCAAGAGCAGTTAGACGTTTGTTTATTATCTCTGGTAAAATATATACCTTCATTTCCTTACCTAGTCCTTGGACTTGAGCTGAAATTATAGCTGTGTAATCTGCACTATCTTTTTGAGAAATGGCTAAGTCAACACCAACGGCATAGTACGTGTGAAAATTTAAAGAGGGAAGTGAATCAAAATATTGAATCCATGTTTTGTGGATAATTTGATCTTCTCTTTCGACAATTCTTAGTAGATACTCTCTTTGCCACGCTAGAGGACTGAAACATTTAGCTTTTTCTTTTTCAATATCTTCAGGACTCTGAAATTTCCCTGGCCACAAAGGAACATCATTTCCATCAACAATGGGGTACGCTCTAAAAACATTTCCCGGGTCACCTTCCTTAAAAATACTTTTAAGTCTCATGAGTAGGGAATCGTTATGCAGGGGAGTACCAATGAAAATCATTCTGGTGTCTTTGTCACCAGCAGGTAAAACATCGCCTGTTAGCCAATCGAACAATTTATCTCGACTTTCCTGAGTTTTAACCGATTCTGGATCTTCCACGTCGTCGCAAATAATGACGTCTGGTCTGTACTGATTGTGCCTTATGCCACGTATACTTTGATCGATTGACCCTGTTGAAATTTTGGCTCCGTACATTGGCAAAATGAGCGATTGAGCACCCCACTGATTACTCTCTTCTCGGAATGGTCCAAGGTCACGACGGAGTTCCTCGTTTTGCTCAAGTTCTTTCTTGATGTCCATCAATATACTTTGCGACTTGGGTTGAGTTTTACCGAGGATAATGACAAATTTTTTTTGCTGTTCACCAAGAATACACCAAATAACATATGACATGCTGATAATAGTACTTTTAGCACTACCTCGGAAAGCAGTAATTACTATGTTCTGAATACCAATACTTTGTGTTAGCTGAAAAATTTCTCTCTGATAGTCTGCTGTTCTGTATTTGACATAGTGGCGACCAAAGTAATAATGGAAAAACCAATAATGGCTTTTGCGAACCATTGCTACTCTGAATGCTTTATCTTTAATCATCTGCTCGATGATTTTTTCTTCGTCAGGATTTAGATTAGTCATGATATTTTGGTGGCATAGCCAAAGTTAGAGCTTTTTTCATAAGGTCTTCCTGTTCTGGATCAAGTGGAACATTTTGATTTTCAATTCGTACTGTTGCTTCCACTTTTTCTTTAAATTTCGGATTTCGATGTCGTAGCCAAAAACTAATAGCATGCCAATTTTTTTCACGGATAAGAGAGAGTAGTTGATTCTCTGTCATGTCATTGACTAGAGCCTCGCCCTCGACCAAGGCAACCTCCATTTCTTCTCGGAATTTCTTGTCAGTATTTTTCCAGCGGTATACGCTATTTCGAGAAATGTTTGTTTTCTCGCAGGCCACTTGAACTATGGGAATCTTTCGGAGTTGCTCAAGGAAAGAATCCTTAATTTTATTTTTCTTCATAATTTTACTGGGTTAAGGCCAGTAATTTTACTGAATCTATTTAGGATTACCTGGCAAAACACTGGTTCATACTCACACATGTATGCCACTCGCTTAAGTTGATCACAAGCAGACATGATACTTCCAGAACCTGCCGTTAAATCTAAAACTACATCGTTTGGTCGAGTACAACGCCTCAAGGCTTTTTCGTGGAGTGATGGATTTTTTTGAGTGGGATGTTCGTACTGATTACTTGGTAGGCGTTTAACCATCCAGATATTGAGTTGATCTAGGATTTCTTCAGATACTTTGTTTCCAGTACTGATATTTTTATTCATCACTTCGTGTAAATCCGTAACATCCTTTGCTAAGTATGGACGTCCAACTGTGCCATAGACACAAAATTCTGTTATCTTACTGAACGCGACACCAGGAGTTGGTGAAGAATTATTTTTTAGCCAGATCAGTAATCTTTTTGAGTCGATTCCTAATTCTTTATATAGAATTTGAAATAGCCACACAAATCGTTCATCACACCAAAAAAGACTGTGCACATCTGGCTTGGATACAGACAAAGCATTTTCCATAATCGTTTTTACAAATAACCGGTATTCTTCGTCTGTTTTGTTGTCGTTTGTTGTACCACCATAGTTCTTGCGGTTGCCCACGCCTTTGTCGTACGAAAGATTTATATTGAAAGGCATATCAATATCAATTAAATTCGCACGAGTTTCTCCCATAAGTTTTTTAACAACTTCTGGATCCAAGGAACTTCCACAAATTAGTCTATGCTTGCCTAAAGCAAACATATCTCCATGTTTAATTTTTGTTTCCTTGGCTTTTTTGACTTCCGCTTCTTCATCCCACGGTTCATCAACAACCTCAAGATTTTTTGTCCACATATCAGATAGGGAATCTTTGTCAAAACCTACATCGGTAAGAACATCGAGGTCGAATGATTTTAAACCCTCATAGTCCCACTCACCATCATTAAGGTTGCTTTCAAGAATAATTTTATCTTTTTCGTCTTTGGTCAATTTGCGATTAGGGAGCAAAACTGTAACTTCTTTTATATCAAGTTCAAGCAGTGCTTTTTTACGTTGCGTACCTGATAAAATAGTGCCATCAGTGTCGATTTTTATAACATCGTGGAAACCACGCTGTCTAATACGGTCAACTAATTTCAGAAAAGCTTCACGGGTAATTTTTCTCGGATTTTTTATCCAAGCTTTTAAACTTTTGACACTTCTTTTTTCAGAGTGCCATATTAATTTTGTCATGTTGTTTTAATTAGAACTGTTAAAACAATCTAGGTGACAATTTAGGTTCAGTTTAGGTGCAAATAAAAACACCCCTAAAAAAGGCGAGGAGAGATTTGTTACCGACCAATCTCAACTCGTACAATTTAGGGGCTGTTTAAGTTCCAGTTAGTTTCTTGTTTCCAAGTACGCTCATTGTAGCACCAAGCAAACCATGGTCAAATCAATACCTGTGCATA
>Ga0209211_10007576_pt1 | contig 15178 bp, 11 predicted proteins | sample RifGroA2_FD_183992 | JGI IMG/M metagenome (GOLD analysis project Ga0209211, IMG submission 183992) | Groundwater microbial communities from Rifle, Colorado, USA - Groundwater A2 (SPAdes) (version 2) | ecosystem: Environmental > Aquatic > Deep subsurface > Groundwater | place: Rifle, Colorado... | reverse complement strand
AGGGCAATTGCAGGTTGAAGGCCGGGATGCACTGGCGGCTGATGGGCCTGTTAAGGAAACCGGAACCAGCGGAGAGCTTTTTGCTGAAAACAACGGCGTCTTCCAAAACGCGACTGCGGCGTCGGCCAAGGCCGTGGCCCTGGCCGAAGTTTCAAGCCAGGCAGCGAGACCATTTGTGCATATTCCTAATCTGCCCCACGGCCTCCAGCAGCAGGGCTTCGCCCAGCTATCCCAGGGCGTGCTCCAGGGGTTGCGCAACCAGGAGCATCATCTGGTTCTCACGCTCTATCCCAAGGAATTGGGCGAGGTCAAGGTGGAGATGACGGTGCGCGACAATCAGGTGGCGGTTTCCTTTGTCATGGAGAATTCCAGGGTGAAAGAGGTGTTGGAAAGCAACCTGGAGCAGTTCAGGGAAAACATGGAAAAGCATGGCTTCACCCTTGGTGATTGCATGGTGTCCCTGAACAGGGATAACAACGGTAACGAAGCCTGGCAGCAGTTTCAGACGGCTTCGCAGGAAAAGAGCGCGGGCCGGCGGCGGACAACTCTGGCGGACTTGCCGGATGATATTCTCTATCAGCGGGTTCAGCCCGGAAATGGCCGTGCAAACGGCGTTGATCTGTTTGCCTGAAAAAGGCGATACCCGTTTAAATCGCGACTTCTTGCGATTTAAACAAAACGAGAGAGGGAAAAACAATGACTACCACGGCTGGCACCAGTTCGACTCTGCCGATCCAAGATACCACGACCATGAAGACGGTGGGCAAGAGTACCCTGGATCGCAGCGACTTCATGACTCTGTTCATTACCCAGATGCAGCACCAGGATCCCCTGGAGCCCATGGACAGCACGGACATGGCTTCGCAGCTCGCTCAGTTTTCCAATATGGAAGCCACCATGAAGATGTCCGACAACCTGGAAAAACTGCTTGGTTACCAGGTATCGCAGAACAATCTCCAGCTTCTTACCTTGATCGGCAAAGAAGTGCAGGGGGCCGGAAACACCATGGGCGTGGTGGAAGGCGCTGCTTCGACCACCAAATACACCCTGACTGACGCAGCCGATTCCTGCAGAGTGGAGATTTATGACGTTGCCGGCCGCATGGTTGATACCATTGAGCTGGGTTATGTCCCTTCCGGCTTGCAAGAGTTGAGTTGGGATGCGACAACGCCCAGCGGCACCGTGGTTCCGGATGGTCGGTACACCTACAATGTGGTTGCCATGAGTGCCCTTGGGCAGAAGATTGATGTGGATTATCGGTCAACCGGACGGGTCACCGGCGTGAATTTCGACGGAGGCAAGGCCCAGGTAACCGTGGATAAATCAATAGCGATGAATGTTGCCGATATCCTGGTGGTTCAGTGATGTCGGGAAAAAGATGATGGTCTTGTAAAAAAACGATTACTCAGGTCCGTAACATAAATTGAAAAAGTGGCAAGATAGCCACTGTTGTAAGCGCGGCTTTTAGCGACTTCAACGAAAAAACTCAAAGAGCAGGATAACAGGAGGTAGAGTATGGGTGTTTCAAGTTCGTTATATGCAAGTATAAGTGGCCTCAGCACCATGGGCAACGCCATGAGCGTTTTGGGTGATAACGTTTCCAACGTGAACACCATCGCCTTCAAATCAAGCCGGGCGACCTTTCAGGATGTTTTGTCCCAGAGCGTGGCCACCGCCGCGGGCGCGGCCCAGGTCGGGCGCGGGGTGACCATGACCACCATTGACGGCATCTTTGCCCAGGGCTCGTTTGAGTCCACCTCCACCCCCACCGATCTGGCCATCGGCGGCCAGGGCTTTTTTATGCTCCGGGCTGCGGGCAGCGCCGAGGCGGATATGTACACCCGGGCCGGTGAGTTCCGTTTCGACAAGGAGGGCTTTCTGGTCAATCCCACCGGCAACTTCGTCCAGGGCTGGACCCTGGACACCACCTCCGGCGAGCGGCAGGGCACTATCGGCGATATCAATTTAGGCAAGACCACCCCGCCGGTGCAGACTTCCGCCATCCAGGTTATCGCCAACGTGGATTCCCGAAAAAGCAACGAGACCACTGAACTGCGCCTGTTCGATGCCTGGAACGGCACCAATCCCTCGCTGCCGGTGCCTGCCGCTCCCATCGATGCCAATGCCTACGAGTACACCACCGCCATCAAGGTTTATGATTCCGTGGGTGCGAGCCATGATCTTTCCGTGTACTTCGACCGTACCACCAAGGACAATCAGTGGGAATTTCTGGTTAGCTGCGAACCCAACGAAGACAAGCGGGCGCTGAGCACCGGCCGGGACTCCGCCGGCGTCTTGGACGGCAGCAATGACGAGGCTACCATCTATACGCCGGACACCACTTACAATTACGAGAACCACAAGGGAGCAGGCGCCCTGCTTTACGGGGTGATCGATTTCTCCACCTCCGGCGCCATCAGCAACATAACGGCCTGGAGCGTGCCGCCCGACGGCGCCGTTGATCCGGCCCAGAACACCAATCTGCTTACCTTGGGGAACTCGGATCAATACTACTCCTTTGCCGCTAATTTCACCGGCGCTTCGACCAACCAGCAGATTGAACTCAATCTCGGGGCCAGGTACAGCGGCCAGTCCACCGCGGTCAGCCAGGTTCTGGTCAGCGGCTCCGCCGCCTACGCCACTGCGGGGCAAACCACACCCATCACCAAGGAAACCCTGTGGACTTCGGTGCATGACAGCAGCGGCACTCTGGTCACCATTCCGTCAACGGTGACTTTTGCCGGGTATGACAACGACGGCACCGAAGTCAGCGGAAGCTATGTCCTTGCTGCCGGCGGAAATGTGCAGGATTTGTTGGACGCCATGGATGTCGTTTTCGGCACTACCAGCACCATCGATGCCGCCGGTCGGATCAGGATGACCGACGATACCGGCGGGTTAAGCGGCCTGGCCGTGACTACATTTACCTTCAGTGCCGGAACCAACCCCTTTGGCGCCAGCGATGCCGTCAGCAATACCTTTAATGTTACCACCACGAAACGGCAGGTGGTCTCCACTGATCGGGCCGTGACCAGCGCGTTGGGCACAACGCCGATCAACGAAGGCACACCTCTGACCAGTGTCTTCGACAGCGGGGGAGTGGCTCTTACCGCCACGGATGCCCTGGTTTTTACCGGGTTACGCGGAGACAATACTCCGGTGAGTGCAACCTTTACCGCGGGCACCGACTTCGGTTCACCGCTCACCGCGGTCAATACCCCGCCAACCATGCTGGATCTGCTTTCCTGGCTGGAAGAACAGTTTGATGCCGAGGCCTCCGTTGACGGCGCGGGCCGTCTGGTGCTCACCGACCGGGTGGCCGATGATGTTGCCGCCGCCGGGTATCAAAGCGTGCTGGAGATTACCTCGATAACAAATGCTGCGCCTGACACAGCTTCTCCTTTCGGGGCGGGACTCTTTACCACCATTGCCGCGGATGCCAGCGGCGAGGATGGCAGTCTGGTCGGAGACACGATGAGCCTTAATTTCAGCACCGAAGCGCTCTCCACCACCCAGTACGCCAACAGCTCCACCACCATTTTCCAGGATCAGGACGGGTTTGCCGCCGGCTTTCTCCAGTCGGTATCCGTGGATACCGACGGGGTCATTACCGGCAATTACTCCAACGGTCAGGTTCTGGAAAGGGCTCAGGTGGCTCTGGCCAGTTTCAATAACCTGGCCGGGCTGAGCAAGGAGGGCGGCAATATCTTCCGGGAAACCAGCGAGTCCGGCGCGCCCATTACCGGGCCGCCGGCAACCAATGGCCTGGGCACGATCTCGCCCAACTCCTTGGAGCAGTCCAACGTGGATCTCGGCGCGGAGTTTGTTAAGCTGATCACCACTCAGCGCGGGTTCCAGGCCAACTCCAAGATCATCACCAGCGTAGATGAGATGCTGCAGGATTTGATCAACCTCAAGCGGTAAGTCATTTCAGCCCAGGTCTCTAACCTGATCCGGCGGTTCGGAAGATGTTTCCGGACCGCCGGTTTTTTTTGTCGGTTTTTCGGGGCGATGAAGAATTGCGAGGGGAAGGATCAGCGAAGGAAGTCGTTGAAGATGGCAAAGGCTTTTGCCACCACCGGCACGGAATCCTCCAGATCAAGGTAGGATTTGCCGGTGATTTCCTGGGCCACCAGTTCGTTGCTTGCGGGGAGCAGACCTCCCAGGGGCAGGTCTGTGGATTCCACCGCCTCTCTGATTTTGGCCAGCAGCTCTTCGCCGGCTGGTTCCGGCACCCGGTTGACGATGAGGCATTTTTTCTTGATCTGTATCCCCAGCGGTCCGGTGAGTTCGGCAATCCGTTTGGCGGTCATGATTCCCCGGGCCGAGGGGTCTGAAACCACGATGAGATAGTCGATGTCCCTAAGGTTCATGCGGCTTAAGTGCTCCATGCCCGCCTCGTTGTCCACCACGATGTACTGGTAGTTGGCGGCCAGATGATCCATGGTCATGGCCAGGTGCTGGTTGGCCGCGCAGTAGCAGCCCGGACCGTCCGGCTGACCCATGGCCATGAGGTCGAAGCCGGCGGCTTCCACCAGAGACTGGTGCACCTTCATCTCCATGTACTGATCCCGGGTCATGTTGGGCGGCATGTCGCCCTTGAGTTCCTTTCTGATCTGGCCGATGGTGGTGCCAAGCTCCAAACCAAGCAGCTCGTTGAGGTTGGCGTTGGCGTCGGCATCCACGGCAAGGATGGGGGTCATGCCCCTTTCGGTCAGGTATTTGATGAGCAGGGCCGAGATGGTGGTCTTGCCGACCCCGCCCTTGCCCGCCAGGGCGATGATTTTTGGCATGTGCTTTCTCCGGGGGAAAGGATTTTAAGGCAAACTCATGTTGAGGCAATATAGGAATCAGCAGAGCTAATGTCAAACCCAAAGCCTGTTTGCGGGCCGAACCGCCCGAAATCCCGGCGATTTTACCCTTGCAACTTGCGGGTGAGCTGGTATGTTTATCCGCTTGATTTCAGCCCTCAGCGCTCAGCACTTAGCACTCAGTCTTTAATAATGGAGATTCCCCATGGATTATCGGGCGACATTGAATCTGCCCCAAACCGATTTCAAGATGAAGGCCAACCTCTCCCAGAGGGAGCCGGAATTCCTTAAGGCCTGGGAGGAGGGCAATCTCTATGCCAGGGTGCAGGAGCAGACTGCGGGCAGGCCCCTTTATATCCTGCATGACGGCCCTCCCTATGCCAACGGCCATATCCACATGGGTCACGCCTTGAACAAAATCCTTAAGGATATCATCCTCAGGGCCAGACGGATGGCGGGCTTTCACTGTCCTTATGTGCCGGGCTGGGATTGCCACGGGTTGCCCATCGAGCTCAATGTGGACAAGGATCTTGGCCCCAAAAAACGCACGATCAGCAAACTCGCCTTCCGGGGTGCCTGCCGGGATTATGCCAAGAAATGGGTCAAGCGGCAAAAGGATGAATTCAAGCGCCTCGGGGTGCTGGGCGATTGGGATACTCCGTATTTGACCATCGATTATAAGTATGAGGCGAGCATTGCCAGCGAGTTTAACCGCTTTCTCCTCTCCGGGGCGGTGACCCGCAGTAAGAAGCCGGTGCACTGGTGCTCCTCCTGTCAAACCGCCCTGGCTGAGGCCGAGGTGGAGTATTACGACCACACCTCGCCGTCTATTTATGTGAAGTTCCCGGTGGCCGAGGATCTGGGCGAGGCCATTCCCGCCCTGGCCGGCGAGAAGGTTTCCGCGGTGATCTGGACCACTACCCCCTGGACCCTGCCGGCCAACCTGGCCGTAGCTTTTCATCCCGATTACCCCTATGCCGCAGTCCGGGTGGGCACCGAGGTGTTGCTCCTGGCCGAGGGGCTGGTGGCGCAGGCCCTGGCCGCCTGGGGGATCGAGGCATATGAGATTGTCGCCACCTTTTCCGCGCGGCTGCTTGAGGGCAAAAACTGCCGCCATCCCTTTCTGGAGCGCGACTCGCTCATGGTTTTGGCAAATTACGTGACCCTGGACACCGGCACCGGTTGCGTGCATACCGCCCCGGGCCACGGCCGGGAAGACTATCTGACTGGGATCAACTACAACCTGCCTGTCCTTTCCCCGGTGGGCAGCGACGGCCGGTTCACCGAGGAGGCCGGGCTCTATGCCGGGCTCTTCATTTTCGAGGCCAACCCGCTGATCAACGCGGATATGGCCAAGCAGGGCGTACTGATCAAGGAGGCCAAAATCTCCCACAGCTATCCCCATTGCTGGCGCTGCAAGAAGCCGGTGATTTTCAGGGCCACCGAGCAGTGGTTTATCTCCATGGAGGCCAATGAGCTGCGCAGCAAGGCCCTGGCCGCCATCAAGGGCGTGAACTGGATTCCCCAATGGGGCATGGAGCGCATCCACGGCATGGTGGAGAATCGGCCTGACTGGTGCCTCTCGCGCCAGCGCGCCTGGGGGGTGCCGCTCACCGTGGTCTACTGCGGCGACTGCGGCGAGGTGCTCAACGACGAGACGATCATGGAGCGGATCACCACCCTGTTTGAGAAAGAGGGGGCGGATGCCTGGTTCAGCCATGAGTTGGCCGATTTCATCGGGCCCGACGCCAAATGCCGGAAATGCGGGAGTATCGAGTTCATCAAAGAAGAAGATATCCTCGATGTCTGGTTCGATTCCGGGGTGAGTTATGCCGCCGTCCTGGAGGAGCGTCCCGAGCTGGCCGCGCCGGCTGATCTCTATCTCGAAGGCAGCGACCAGCATCGCGGCTGGTTCCAGAGTGCGCTTCTCGCCTCCATGGGCACCCGGGGCATCCCCCCCTACAAGTCCGTGCTCACCCACGGCTTTGTCGTGGATGGCCAGGGCAAGAAGATGTCCAAGTCCATCGGCAACGTCATTGCCCCGGAAGAGATCATCAAGAAATACGGGGCCGAGATCCTGCGCCTCTGGGTGGCTTCCGAGGATTACCGCGACGACATCAAGATCTCCGACACCATCCTCCAGCAGCTGGCCGATGCCTACCGCAAGATCCGCAATACGGTGCGCTTTATCCTCGGCAATCTCTATGATTTCGATCCGGCCACCGATACGGTGGTGGACAGCGAGATGGACGAGTTGGATCGTTGGGCCCTCTACCAGTTTGAGCTGTTGAAGATGAAGGTGCTCAAGGGTTACGAGGTTTTTGAGTTCCATCCCGTGTTCCACGGCTTGACCAACTTCTGCACGGTGAGCATGAGCGCCCTTTATCTGGATGTACTGAAAGACCGGCTCTACACCCTGCCCGCCAATTCCCGCGAGCGGCGGGCCGCCCAGACCGCCCTTTATGAGATCGTCGATGGCCTGACCCGGCTCATGGCCCCGGTTCTCACCTTCATGGCTGCCGAGGTTTGGGATTTTCTCCCCGGCGCTGCGAATCGCGAGGAGAATGTCTGCGTCGCCCTCTTTCCGGAGTTTAAGCCGGAAAGGGTAGGGGATAAGGCCCTGGCCGAGAAGTGGGACAAGGTTTTACGGGTGCGGGGCGAATTGACCAAGGCTCTGGAGATTGCCCGGCGCGACAAGGTTATCGGCCATTCCCTGGAGGCGGAGGTGGTGGTGGCGGCAAGCGGCGAGTTGGGCAAATTTTTGGCCGCCAACTGGGAGACCCTGCAAAGCGTGGCCATTGTTTCCCGGATGGAGTTGATGGCTGCCCTGCCGGAGTCGGGCTTTGTCAGTACGGAGTTGCCGGAACTCTCGGTATTGGTGCGCTCTGCCAGAGGGGAAAAATGCGAGCGATGCTGGCTGCGCTCCGAGGCGTTGGGCAGTGATACCGAGCATCCAACTCTCTGTCCCCGTTGTACCAGTGTGGTGGTGAGCAATTGAAAAAACCCGAGTCGCTCATCATTCCCATGGCCTGGCTGCTGGCGGTGGTTGTCCTCGATCAGGCGACCAAGGCTCTGGTCATGGAGCGGTTTGCCATGTTCGAGCTGCTGCCCGTCATTCCCGGCCTGTTCAATCTGACCTATCTCACCAACACCGGGGCGGCCTTCGGCATGCTGGCCGGAGCCCCGACCATCTGGCGGCAGGTGTTTTTTGTCGGGGTGGCCTTGGCCGCCCTTGGGGTGCTGGGGTTTTCCTACCGGCAATTTCGCAGCCAGGGCACAATTTTTGCCCACGCCATCGGCCTGATCGCCGGGGGTGCGGTGGGCAATCTCCTCGACCGGCTGCGTTTCGGCGCGGTGGTGGATTTTCTGGATTTTTACCTCGGCACGCACCACTGGCCGGCCTTCAATGTGGCGGATTCGGCCATCACCATTGGGGTGGGGTTGTTCATTTTGGGCAGTATTTTGCATCCGGATAAACAAGTGAAGAGTGCTGAGTGCTGAAAGCTGAGTAAATTATGAGGGGTGTTATGGCAGAACAAAAGATAGCGGTTATTTTTCCGGGGCAGGGCTCCCAGTTTTTGGGCATGGGCAGGGAATTTCTGGAAACAGACTCAGAGGCCCGCACCCTCATGGCTATGGCGGAAAGGATCAGCGGCTTTCCGCTCAGCCGCCTCTGCCAGGACGGACCCCTGGAGGAGCTGACCCGCACCGTGCATCTGCAGCCGGCCATGACCGTGATGAATCTCATCTGCTGGCAGGCCTTGGCAAAAGCCGGGGTGAGGCCGGCATTTTTTGCCGGGCACAGCCTGGGCGAATACGGAGCGCTTGCCGCCGCCGGGATCGTGAGCCCGGAGGACACCCTGACCCTGGTCACCGAACGCGGCCGCTTGATGGAGCGCGAGGCTGCCGCTAATCCCGGCGGCATGCAGGCCGTGGTGAAGCTGCCCATCGAGGCGGTGCGCGGGATCGTGGAAAGCGCCAAGGCTGCCGGCAAGATCACCGTGGCCAACCACAACTCCGCCGAACAGATCGTGATCTCCGGCGAGGAAGCGGCCCTTGCCGTTGCCGCGCCCCTGGTCAAGGAGAAGGGCGGCAAGGCGATTCCCCTCAAGGTGAGCGGCGCCTGGCACAGCGAGCTGATCGCCGGCGCGGTCCCGGATTTCGAGGCGGCCATGGCCAAGGTGACCTTCAACGCCCCGGCCACGCCGGTCCTCTTCAACGTCACTGCCGCTTCCGAGAGCGATCCTGCCGCGATCCGGCAGATCATGGCCCGGCAGATCGCCTCCACCGTCCGCTGGTTGGAGATCGTGGAACGGCTGATGGCCGAGGAGGTGCGGGTCTTTATCGAGGTCGGCCCCAAGACGGTGCTTACCGGGCTTTTGGGCAAGATCATCCCGCCTGACTACGAACACCGCTGCTTCCAGTTCGACACCCCCGAAGGGCTGGGGAAGCTGGCAGAATTGTAAGTAAGTGCAAGGGTGGCCAAGCCATGCTGCCTGGCTTATCCTTGTGCCGCATCTGGCCTCCAGTAATTTTGCGTATGAGCCATTTTCTCAAGACTCTCCTCTGGAAATCGTAGTTCAAGTTTGCAAAATCAAAATCTCTGTGTCAGGATTCCACTTCCGGACATCGGCATGGGCTGAAAATCCTGGTGATTAGCTCCCTGATCTGCGGATCATTGCCGCCGGCTCTTCATCTTTCGACCTGACGGGCGCGATAGCAGCAACGCGGCGCAGCATCAAATTCCGGCAAGTTTTCCTTTTGACTTCCCCAATCCTGTCACATAGGATCGGGAATGCGAAAAAATTAGGGAATTTGGCCATTGCCGGGATGCAATAGAAAGAAAGCAAGGGACGTTCCCTGGGCTTTCTTCTAGTCAGGATTTACTCTTTTTCCTCCAGCAAAATTGTTTGCAAGCTTGACAGGCGATTCCGCAAGCGATATTATGCCAACAAAATAGTTGCCAATAGTTTTGTTGGCATAATATCAGGAAGAATAGCAGGAGAATACCATGAAACAAAAACTCATCCAGGCGAATGGCAATGTCGTGGAAGGTGATCGCTTTTGGGACAGGGAAGCGGATATTGAACTCCTGACCTCCAGGCTCGACGAAGGAGCCCACATACTGCTGGTAGCTCAAAGGCGGATGGGAAAAACAAGTTTGATGAAAGAAATAAAACGGAGACAGGCAGGTCGGTATACCTGCCTGTTTATTGACTTGCAAAAGGCATCCACCGCCGAGGACGCAATAGTGGAGATCAGTCTTGCCCTCAAACCACACAAAACCCTCTGGATAAAAACAAAAGATCTATTTGCCAACGCCATCGGCAAAATTATTAACGGCATTGAGGATTTTACCCCGACGAAGTGAGTGAGATATATGAAAACGAGATGCTCGGTATCCGGGGACATGTGGAACTTACCCATTATGAAGACCGATTGAAACTTGTCATCGGTCCCGAGTTATACCCCCTGGCCCTTGAAATTCTCACCGAGACCGCTACCACCGGTAGCCTTACCCGCGAGGCCTTGGTCGCCCTGCTGAAGGGGTATGAGTTTGCGGAGAGAAATGTGCGAGAGGCAAGCGAGGAGATCATGCGGGTGCTTGAGCATGATGGCTATATCAAGTCAGGTAAAGATGGATATGTCTTCGAGTCGCATCTGCTCAAAGACTGGTGGGGGAAAAGGTACGGGTATTTTTATGTCCCCGTTTTGGAAAGGGGGATTTAACAAATGGCCCGTCGATTCATCAAATACAACCCGTCCTTCCTTTCTCAAGAAGAACTGATCCGTAACTTTGTGGTCCGGCGTAGCGACCTGGAGTTGATCACCAGAATCATCCGCGACAATGTGACTGACTCGAACCAGCATCTGCTCATCATCGGTCCACGGGGAAGCGGCAAGACGACTCTCGCCCTGCGAGTGGCGGCGGAGGTTGAAAACGATACAGAATTGCAGGCTCGCTGGTATCCGTTGACCTTCTCGGAAGAAAGCTATGAAGTTGTTTCAGCCGCCGAGTTCTGGCTTGAGGCGCTCTTTCATCTCGCCGAGCAAACCGGCGACGAAAAACGGAAGCGCACCCATGCCGACCTCAAAAACGAGACGGACGAACAGAGACTCGGAGAACGCGCTCTCGCCCAACTGCTGGACTTTGCCGACAGTCAGGGCAAGAGGATTTTGCTGATCGTCGAAAACCTCAACATGCTCTTCAGCGACCTGATCAGTGAGGACGAGGCTTGGAAAATGCGGCATACCTTGCTCAACGAACCGAGGCTTATGCTCCTGGCCACGGCGACGAGCAGGTTCGAGGGCATCGATAACTCCTCTCAGGCCATGTATGAAATGTTTAAACTCCATGAGCTCAAACGCCTGGATACAACTGAATGCAATAACATCTGGGAGATGATCACCGGCAGTAAACTCATAGGCGAACAGATTCGACCCATTGAAATTCTTACCGGGGGGAACCCACGCCTCCTGACCATTATAGCCGGCTTCAGCGCCCACCGCTCCTTCGGCAAGCTCCTTGAGGATCTTGTCGATTTAATCGATGATCACACCGAATACTTCAAGAGCCACCTAGATAATCTCCCACCCATAGAGCGCAAGGCATATCTTGCCCTGGCCGAGATGTGGGATCCGTCAACAGCGCGCGATATAGCACGATCAGCCAGGCTGGATGTCAGCAAGACCAGCTCGCTGCTCAACCGACTTGTAGGGAGAGGGGCGGTGATCGTTGAACGGCAGGAGAAAAAGACCAAATGGTACATGGTTGCCGAACGGATGTACAACATCTATTACCTCATGCGCAGACGCGGCAAGCCCGCAGATCGGGTCAAGGCGGCAGTGAAATTCATGATCAGCATGTATGACCCCGAGACGGCCTCCAGTCTGATCACTGAAGAGGCCTGCAAGCTTTCTCCGGAATTATGCCAGAACCATTACCTCGCTTATGAGATAACACTCAACCAGGTACGGGATCATCATCTGGTTGAAAGGATTATCGCCGCCACTCCTAAGAGCTTTCTCGATTCGCCGTATATGAATGAGGTGTTCAAAAATTTGTCTGGAGTTCGAAACATTGAAACAGAGTTATCGCTCGATTCCGAGGAGAGCCCTGCGCTCCTGCGTGCTCGTAAGTTTGTTGAGGATGGGCGCAGTCTTTTCAGAGAGGGGAGATACGATCAGGCAATCGAAAAACTGGATCAGGCGATAGAGGAATTAAGTCATTCAGATACCTTGCTGCAGCTCGCAGAGGCAGCTCGAGCTATGTTCAACAAAGGTATGAGCCTTGGCGCACTGAATCGCTCGGCAGAAGAGATCCAAGTTTATGACGAATTGGTTGCCTTGTACAAGGAACGCCCGGAACCGCAAATCGCCGAAAAGGTCGCAATGGCTATGTTCAATAAAGGTGTCAGCCTTGGCGCGCTGAATCGCTCGGCAGAAGAGATCCAAGTTTATGACGAATTGGTTGCCTTGTACAGGGAACGCCCGGAACCGCAAATCGTCGAACAGGTCGCAACGGCCATGGTCAACAAAGGTTACAGGCTTGGCGCACTGAATCGCTCGGCAGAGGCGATCCAGGTTTATGACGAGCTGGTCGCCTTGTACAAGGAACGCCCGGAACCGCAAATCGCCGAAAAGGTCGCGATGGCCATGGTCAACAAAGGTATCAGCCTTTACGCACTGAATCGCTCGGCAGAGGCGATCCCGGTTTATGACGAACTGGTTGCTTTGTACAAGGGACGCACGGAACCGCAAATAGTCGAAAAGGTCGCAAGAGCTCTGGTCAATAAAGGGAAGATTCTAATTGGTCTTGATCGACCAGCAGAAGCCGAAGCAGTATTTATTGAAGCCATTGAGATCAATCCGGCTTACACAAAAACTCACATTCAACTTATTAACTTGTTGCTGAACATCCCTGGTCGGGAAGATGAGGCATTAATGAAGGCCTCCGAAGTTATCTCCGCAAACCCTGAAAATGCTTCTTTATTAAATTCGGTAGCCTGGGATTTCTATGAGCATGGAAGCCTCTCTGGTCTTGAAAAAGCACAAGAATGGGCGCAAAGTGCGGTCTTGATTAAGCCGGAGTCCTCTGCCTACCAGCATACCTTGGCTTGCATTTTAGCTGCTTGTGGCAGCAAAGAAGCTTTGGTGCCAGCGAAAAAATATATCCAAGACGACACCTTCGTTGAACAATCCATCGATGATGCCATTCAACTTTTTGTTGTGCTCGCTGCAGCAGGATACACAAAGGAAGCCCTTGACATCCTGGTGAATTCCCCTGCTGCAAAACACCTAGAACCGCTTGTAGCCGGGCTCCGGCTATTCATTGGGGAAAAGTTAACAACAGCGGTGGAGATATTGGAAGTTGCAAAAGACGTTGTGAAAAGAATTGAAGAAAGGATGCGCCGCCGCTTTTAAAGTACTTTGCGGGAAAGTTGAATGGAAAATTAGGAGCAATTCCGGTGAAGAGCAACCTGTTTCCATGTAAACAGCACGAAAAAAGTTCATTCGAAACAATACGGCGGATTTTTTGATCTCCACCAGCCCGGCGGTTGAGGTTGTTGCCAGCATTGTCGGTCACCTGGGTATGCTCGCGCCAACCGCCGCCTGTAATAGTGCCGTCTCCCTGGTGATGGATTTTCTGGGCAGATTTGGTACTTGACAACCAGTGCCCGGCACAGTATCTTTGTCCGTTTTCCGGCCCGGAGAGGGTGAGGTGTGTCTTTTTTTTAGGAATTATCGCGGCTGCCGGGCGTTTCCCCACAGGCTGCTTGAGTGATTGACAGAATGTTTGAGTCTCTTTCAGACCGATTACATGATGTATTTAAACAGCTTCGCGGCCACGGCAGGCTGACCGAGGAAAATATCCAGGAGGCGCTGCGCGAAGTGCGCCTGGCCCTGCTGGAAGCCGACGTCAACTTCAAGGTTGCCAAGGAGTTTGTCGCAGCTGTCGCCGAGAAGGCGCTTGGCCAGGAAGTGGTCGGCTCTTTATCCCCCGGCCAGCAGGTGATCAAGGTCGTTCACGACCAGTTGGTCGAGCTGTTGGGCGGACAGACCGCTACTCTTGAACTAAGCGGCCGCCAGCCCGTGGTCATTATGATGGTTGGCTTGCAGGGTTCCGGCAAGACCACCACCTCCGGCAAGCTGGCCAAGCTATTGCAGGGCAAGGGGCGCAAGCCCTATCTGGTGCCGGCCGATGTCTACCGGCCCGCGGCCATTGACCAGTTGACCATTCTTGGCCAGAGCCTCGGGGTGCCGGTGCATCCCGCCAGCACCGACCAGGACCCGGTGGCCATCTGTCGGCAGGCTGTGCATGCCGCCCAGAGCGCTGGCTATGATACGCTGATTATCGACACCGCCGGCCGGCTCCATGTGGACCAGGAGCTCATGGGGGAGCTGGCCCGGATCAAGGATGCGGTGCAGCCCGCCGAGATCCTTTTCGTGGCCGACGCCATGACCGGCCAGGACGCGGTTACGGTTGCCGAAAAATTTAATCTCGATCTGGCCATCAGCGGCGTGATCCTGACCAAGATGGATGGCGATGCCCGCGGCGGCGCGGCCCTGTCCATCAAGAAAGTGACCCAGCGGCCCATCAAGTTCGTCGGCATGGGCGAAGGGCTGGACGCTCTGGAGCCGTTCCATCCGGACCGCGTCGCCTCCCGGATTTTGGGCATGGGCGACGTGCTCACCCTGATCGAAAGGGCCGAGGCGGTCGTTGATAAGGACAAGGCGGAGAAACTCGCCAAGAAGCTCAAGAAAGAAGGGTTTTCCCTGGAGGATTTTCTTGGGCAGATCCAGCAGATCAAGAAGATGGGCAGCCTGGAGCAGATCATGGGCATGATTCCGGGGATGAGCCGGATCAAGCAGCTCAAGGACATGCCCAAGCCCGATGAAAAAGAGCTGGGCCGGGTGGAGGCGATCATCAACTCCATGACCCTCAAGGAACGGCGCAACCACGCCATCCTCAATGCGAACCGCAGGGCGCGCATCGCCAAGGGGAGCGGCACCACGGTGCAGGATGTGAACAAGGTCATCAAGAGCTATACCGACATGCTCAAGATGATGAAGCAGATGAGCGGCAAGCCCGGCGGGCTGGGCGCCTTTGTCGGCGGGCCCAAGAAAAAGAAACGGCCCAAAGGGCTGTTCCGGTAGGTCCGTCTTTATATGAGAATACGCACAGGACGCCTGCGGGTGCCCTGTCAATAAGTTGAATAACCCACAGGAGGAAACAACACCATGGCAGTACGGATTCGTTTGACCAGAATGGGCCGCAAGAAGAAACCTTTTTACCGCATTGTCGTAGCCAACGCCGAGGCGTGCCGCGACGGGCAGTTTCTTGAAGTGGTCGGCACCTACGACCC
>Ga0209211_10007575_pt1 | contig 15180 bp, 20 predicted proteins | sample RifGroA2_FD_183992 | JGI IMG/M metagenome (GOLD analysis project Ga0209211, IMG submission 183992) | Groundwater microbial communities from Rifle, Colorado, USA - Groundwater A2 (SPAdes) (version 2) | ecosystem: Environmental > Aquatic > Deep subsurface > Groundwater | place: Rifle, Colorado... | reverse complement strand
CTGCAAAATCCCCTAATCTGACAGCTTTGGCTTCAGTTGTGATAACTGTAAAATCAGGCGCCTTGTTCCCGAGCCTGTTTCCAATCACTTGGACCTGGTTCAGCGGCACTGTTTCTGATTTTGTCTTAATCTCAAGCGGAATGCTGCCAGAAATACTTTTATTGATATAACTAAATGAAAGAACGAAAAACACGCCTAACCCGAATATCACGGCTGAAATCTTCAGATTCTTTCCAAATCTCATTGAATTTTCCTGATAAAATCGTATCTTAAATCTTAATTACGTCACTTCGTGACTATCATATTTACGCTCGCCCCCAATGTCGCAGGGGCTCGCAGCCATCGCTCATGCCAACCGCTTAGCTCGGTGGCAGTTCACACCTCGCCTTGGATTCTTGCACTTCCTCTCCTGACAAGATTGTGCAAGAATGATTCAGGATAATTCTATTCTTCAAATACAGCACTGGCGGGTTCCCTTTGAAGCGAAGCAATTTGAAGGGAGCCTATAATTTTTATTTCAAAAAGCCTCTTAGGCTGGTTTGTCCTTTCGGAGAGGATACCTGTTCTCAATAAGTTAAATTACCCTTTCCAAGTCCTCATCAAAAGACTGTTTGAAACAACTGAAACTGATGAGAATGCCATTGCAGCGCCAGCTATCATTGGATTCAGCAGGAAACCGGAAAAAGGAAACAAAATTCCTGCTGCGATTGGAATGCCGGCTGCATTGTAAAAGAAAGCCCAGAACAAATTCTGCTTTATTTTTCTTATTGTGTAAGAGCTCAACTTTATTCCTGTTACAACATCCCTTAAATCATTCTTAATCAAGACTATTGAGCCTGTTTCAAGGGCAACATCAGTTCCAGCGCCTATTGCGATGCCCACATCAGCTGCAGCAAGCGCAGGCGCATCATTTATTCCGTCTCCGACCATTGCAACAATTTTTCCCTGTGACTGCAGCTTTTTTATTTCTTTTTCCTTATCCTGAGGCAAAACTTCTGCAATTACATTTTCAATGCCGACCTGCGCTGCGATTGCCTTTGCCGTCCTTTCATTGTCGCCAGTAATCATTATGACTTCCTTCCCAATCTTATGCAGCTCTTCAACAGCTTCCATGGAATTTTCTTTTAAAGTGTCTGCTATTGCAATCAACCCAATTATTGATTTATTCAGGCAAAGAACTACTGTTGTCTTTCCCTGCTCTTCGAGCTTTTTTATTTTATCTTCAATTTCGCCGTTAATATCTATCTTATGCTGGCTGGCTAGCTTGGTGTTTCCAACCAAAATGGAATAACTCTTGTATTTTGCAATTATCCCCTTTCCATGAACTGCTTCAAAACTATTTGGCTCCTGAATGGTTATTTTTTTTGACTTTGCAAGATTCATAACAGCTTCAGCAAGAGGATGCTCTGAATTTTTTTCTGCAATTGATGCAAATTTCAGGATGTCATTTTCAGCATACTTCCCGTCAAGCACAACAACATCTGTAACTTCCGGCTTTCCTTTTGTCAAAGTCCCTGTTTTGTCGAACACAATTGTGGTCAGCTTATGGGCTGTTTCAAGCGCCTCGGCATTTTTTATTAATATTCCATGCTCTGCGCCTTTTCCTGTGCCGACCATTATTGCTGTCGGAGTCGCAAGGCCCAAAGCGCATGGGCATGCTATTATCAGGACAGAGATAAATATGGAAAATGAAAAAATAAATGGAGTAAATGGCAAATCAAAGAATTGCGGGCCTATTAAATACCAGAACAAAAAGGACATTATCGCTATTAAAATCACAACAGGGACAAAAATGCCGGAAACTTTGTCAGCCAGCCTTTGAATCGGGGCTTTTGAGCCTTGAGCATCCTCAACGAGTTTAATGATCTGCGCAAGCATTGTGTCGCTTCCAATTTTTGTTGCCTTGACCTTTAACGCTCCGCTTTTGTTTATTGTTGCGCCTATCACTTTATCGCTTATTTTCTTTGAAACAGGCATGCTCTCTCCTGTAATCATTGATTCATCAATATGAGAAGTTCCGAAAACGACAACTCCGTCAGTGGGTATTTTCTGGCCTGGCTTTACTATAAATACGTCTCCAATCTGCAATTCTTCTATTGGGATTTCAGCCTCTTTTCCATTCCTGACAACGATAGCTGTCTTTGCCTGCAATCCAATCAGCTTTTTTATTGCTTCAGATGCTTTTCCTTTTGTAAGTGCCTCAAAGTATTTTCCCAGGAGTATGAAAGTTATTATTATTGCAGATGTGTCATAATACACATTTCCAGGGAATGTTTTTGGAAAGAAAGTTGCAAGGGCGCTGTAGATGTAGGCTGCACTTGTCCCTACAGCTATCAAGGTGTCCATGTTAGCAGTCTTGTTCATCAGCGCAATGTAAGCTCCCTTGTAGAATCTGTAGCCAAGTATAAGCTGCACTGGGGTTGCAAGAACAAATAAGACATAATTTTGATAAGGCACCATTATCTTAAACCATTCCGGAAATGAAAGGATAAATATCGGGATGCTTAGTATTGCTCCAATTAAAACTTCAAGCCTGAGCTGCCTGATTTCTCTTTGCCTTGCTTCCTTTTCCCTGTCAAAGCTTGATGCTGTATGCTCAATTGAATCGTATCCCGCATTCTTTATCGCTTTTCTGATTTGTTCGATGCTTGTCTTTTTTGGGTCATACTTAATCAAGGCATTTTCATTTATGCTCAATTCCTTTGATATAATGCCTTTGGCAAGATTCAGTGCATCTCCTACTGTCCCAACGCAATGCGGGTTGTCCATGCCGATTACCTTAAGCCTCAGCTCTGATATTCCGTCTTTTGAATCACCTAATACTTTATACCCCCTCTTTACAATGACTGATTTCAGCTCAGTTTCGTCCACAGAATCGTCATGCTCGACTGTTGCTTTTTCAGAGGCATAATTGACAGTTGCTTTTTTCACCCCTTTTGTTTTTAAGAGGGCTTTTTCGATGTTCATTGCGCATGATGCGCAGTGCATTCCTCCGATAGAGATTGTGGATTTCTTCATTTACTTCCACTCATAAACCCTTTCGTTAACATTTGGTATTCCTTTGATTGTTATTTTGAAGCTCTTTGGCATTTCATTCAAATCAAAAACAATCTCGCCGGAATTGTGGTGTCCGCTTAGTTTTGGGGCAGATACAGGGGCATAATTTTTCCCGTTGTACGATAATACGGTAATTTTCTTCAAATCGAATTGTTCCATGTCTACTGAATGCGTGTTTGTTGCAAAGCTGATTGTAAGTTTTCCATTTGCGATTCCAGCTGGAGTCAGGTCAATCTGGACGTCGCCTTCATTGGTGCTTCCCGTAGTCTTCATCACAAGCCCGTTTTCCTGAACGACAACAGCAGGGCTTCCTGCAAACAAGTCTCTCAAAGTGTAGCCAAGTATTGCCACAACAACAATTAGTATCCCATAAATCAAGTAATCACTTTTCATGCTCGCACCTTTTTGCTTTTTTTCTGCCCTTCAGAAACAAAATGACAGCTGCAAGTGAAATTGCTCCTCCGACTGTCCAGAAATAAGCAGAAAAAGGCTGCACACTCTGGAAGGGAACGCCGGCAATAATCAACCCCGCGTTAAAGATAATAATATTTCTTGAAATGCATTTTTTTATCCTATACAAAATGATTGATGCTGCCAATAGCATAACTGCAATAGACCACATCGGAACTGCAATTTTTGTCATAAAAAGCAAGGGCATTCCTGTTATAGTGATTCCTACGACGCTAAGCAGAGCAATAATTCCCAGGCAGATATTATGGCAAATTTGCCAGGAGCCCATTATGCTTGCTGCCCCTGATACACTTCCAGTCGCTCCCAGTATTTTCTCTTTTGCTTCTTCCTTCATTTTTAGACTGAATCGATGACTTTTTTCAGCTAATAATCAAAAAAATAAAAAAAACACTTTGTTATTTTAGCAGCATCCTTTCCCTTTTCCCATTTTTCGCCTCCAGTTCGTCCATCAATCTTTTACTATATCTGATTTGGATAGATTACACCTATTATATAAATATTTCCTTTTATATCAAAATCCGATATATCAAAAAAAGAAAGATATTTATACGAGCTTGGCCATTTTCAATTAAATGCCAAAAGTAAAAATCACGAATATGCTGAAATTCTATACTCTATGCCTTCTTAGCACAGGCCCGAAGCACGGATACGACCTGATAAAGGAGCTGCAAGTCAAGCTCGAGCGCAAAGTAAGCACAAGCAACGTGTACCCGTTTCTTGACACTTTGAGGAAAAACAAGCTTGTAAGAATTGATGAGATTGGAAAGAGGGACAAGAAGGTCTATCATCTTACACCAGAGGGAAAAAATTTCACAAAGCAGATGTTCAGCAAATTCGGGGACTTGATAACAATTGCAATCCAGCCAAAATTGACTATCTGCCCGTGCGGATGCAAGATGTATTCCGGAGGGTATTCACAGAAAGTTGATGGCAAGGTTATGAAATTCTGCTGCTCACACTGCGCTGAAACGTATAAAACTTTGAAATAATTTCTGAGCTTATAGGAACTTCATTTATTTTTCATAAGTTCGCGAACAATGTCTCTATCCCAGCCGTGATTCAACAAAGTACCTTCTATTTCTTGGGAATGGGGTGAAGAATGATTTTGTAAAAGTATGCCGAATCTTTACAATTTTTCACTCCTTTTTCTTTTGATAAAAAGTAAAACAATCAAAAATAAAAATATAACAATGACGCTGTAAAGATAGACAAAGTATTTTTTTTGAGGTTTTGGTTCCTCTTTTTTCATTTTTTCTTGTGAAATGAACTCGGTGATTTCTTTATCCTCTGCTTTTTCTGTTTTTATATTAACTTCCTTACTAAACTGACCTACATCAATTGTCAAAATTTTAATTATATTTTTATTGTAGATATTAATTTCTTTCGCATTATCATAATAAGGCAATTCAAGTATTTCTTCAGAATTATTTATAGTTATGAAACCTCCTACAGCTGATTCTGAATCGTCCGGCTCTGATATGATTTCTGATGAAAAATCAAAATAGGTTATATTGAGAATTTCGTTTTTATTCGATATCATCTCGGCTATGTACCCGCCTGGAATGTTTTCAATGCCATTGACAGTAGGTTTTACTGATAAGCTGTTAAAACTCACATTACCATTATGATATTTAAGTCTTAATTCATAATGATTAGATACTTTTGCATTTACAAATGCAGAAATAATTGTAATACAAAAGACTATTAACAAGTATTTGTTCACTTTTATCATTTTTTGTTTATGCATGTAGCCTTCTGTCCTCCTGGTTTATTGACAGCTTGAATACACTCTTGAGAATATCCAGCCTCTTTCATTCTTTGAGCAAGCCATCCTTCTGGTAAAAAGCTTATGGTTTTTCCAAATTGATCATACTTATTCATTAAGGCAAGTTTTTGTATGTATCTTTTATCAGGATTGCTAGGAGCTATCAACGGATTGTAAAAATCTGAATTTCTATATATGTTTTCTGTGTAAGCAGCAATGTCTTCCCATTCATTAATGAATCCATAGGGTCTAGTAACCCCATTTGAAGGTCCTACAAGTCCAAATTTTTCTGGATATCTATTAACTAATACCCATCTTTGATAATCACCATGGTAGGTATCACCTGCTATGGATTTCCATTCTTCAGTAAAATAAGGGACTTTTATATTGCTTATATCCTTTTGTTTTTGTGATATATAATCATAGTCACTTTTGGGAAGTGAGGTTATCTTAACACCACTGGTTGTCTTCCAGTCTACGTCGTAGTCGTTAACAGTTACTTCTTTTACGTCTATATTATTTCGCTTCGCAATTTCCAATATTTCACTTCTTAGTTTCTGATATTCTTGAAACTTCAATTCCGATAATTTTTGGTCTGACTCTTGTTTAAGCTTAGCCGTCAAAACATGGGTACTCTCATGAATAAATGTATATTCTTGTGCATTTTTTCCAATATACAAAGACCTATCTTTTATATCCACGCATGCCCTTGCACCTACGCCACCTGTTCCTTCTGAACAAAACTTATCCTTCAAATCATCATCTATTGTAAGACTTTGGAGGCTTTCAACTGTATCCTTTGGTAATCTTTCAAATAATTCTGTTAACTTTTTGATATCACCTTCTTCACCAATGATTTCAATATTTGGATATTTCTTTTTAAAATATTCAAGTGTAAATTCTGGATTGTAATTAAAGGAAAGCAGCTCACTCACTTTAGCCGGAGTTCTATCATAGTTTTGTATTACTGCTTCTTGTCTTGATGCTGGAATTGTATACAGCTCATTAAAATTACTTATGATTATTTTTTGAGGTTGTTCTTTGGTGCCCAATAAGTTATTAGCCTGATTATCTTGGTAATGTATTGTCATGGGACTTGATCCCCACCTGCTTTCAAAATTTGTTGAAGATTTCATTTTGCCATTAATCATGTTAAGATCAATGGCTCCTGTACGAATTCTGGCCCAACTGCCATAGTCTACACCTAAACGTTCAGAATATTCTACACCCAACATATTAGTGACTATACTAGTTAAATAACTGCCTGATTTAGGTTGGATTACAGTTACTAATGGTATCAAACCTTGGTCATCTCTATTTTTAATTGCAATATCATGATATCTTAAGCTCATTCTTGTTTTTAAGTCCCTAGGTTCAACTTTAACAAACTCATTGTTACTCAAGAATGTAACATCCATCCTTTCTTGTCTGGATTGGAATTTAACATCCTTATCATTCCTGTTAAATGTGATACAATCAATTTTTGAATTGCAAGGTTCACCATTCAAATTAACAGCAATATCATACTTATATCTTCCATACGGATTTGACTCAATTCTAACACCATTGACTATACCAATATCCCCTCCTTTGACATAAGCTTTGCCATCTTGAAAACTTAATTTCTCACTGAATTTTGTGCCGTCGCTCAAAATCAGTTCTGTCTTTCCTGAATCAATTGTAAATGTGCCCCTTTTTGTTGTTTCTATTGACCTGGTTTCTTTAAGGTAATTAAGGGATATACTCCCATCCTTGTTTAAAGTAAAAAGTGTGCCTTTGGGATAATCGGTGATATAAACCTCAGAACCAGAATCAGATTTTATAGCATAAGAATTATCAGCATTTTTTCTAAAAGTGAGTTTGCAATTATTGCAATTAAGTTTGGATTGGCTTTCAAAGTTGAATGCCCTCCCAGGCGCTACATCTTGTCCAAATTTTCTTATATCAATATTTTCTTGTTTAAGCTGCTGCAAGTTGGCTAAATCATACCTGATTTTAGAGTATTGTTCTTTAGGTAAATTTGAATAGAGTTGGGGTGCCGCATAGATTCTTTTATCATTGAAGTCAACATGTTCCCATTTAACATTATTCCAGTTCCACTTATTTGGATCTGTTTTTTGATAAAATTCTTTGTTATTATAACACTCTATGTTGGAATACTGTTGCTCCGAAACATCTGCACTTGTAACAGGGCATTGGGCATGAATCCCTGAGGAGAACACAACTAGGGCAAATATTCCAAATAGTAATACGTTCATTGTTTTTATCTTCATTTCATTATTTTCAACTTGAAATTTGTCAGATGTGTTCTTCCTAGAGGGTCAATTGCTTTTAACCAGATATCGTGGTCATCAGTTTGAAGTTCATCTGGCGTGAAATTTATTATACCACTTGTCTTGTGGATATCAAACAAATTAGTATAGTCTTCAAAAATCACATTTTTTATTGTTGCATTGACATCATAGAAAAAAATATCCCCAATTTTAAGTTCAAAATCTGGAATATCATTTATCTTCAGATCTTTTGTTGAATTGAAAATTATTTGATTGAGACATTCCTGAACGAATTCAACATCATCGATTGGCAAATTGCTGCAAGAAAAAAAGTTATAACGATTAATGAAATTGAATTCCAGTGGGTTCCCTTTTATGATTGTGTTATTGTCTATCACCGTAAACAATATGTTATTATTCCCTAAGTTGTTTATTCTTACTAACAGATTAAAATCTATTGTCCAGTTTATAATACAGCTAATACATATAGATGAAGGTTCTTTTGCTTGCTCTTGTAACATTAAATTATTTAATTCTACAATTTCATTTAATCCTATTTTATCTAATTCCACTTTAAAGTTATCTAAGTTATAGCTGGTTGCCCCTCTTTTTATCACCAAAGGCATCTTAATATCAAAAATTACTCTATCTGGTATTAATGTTGTTTTTGTGCTAATGTTAAGAAGAATTATATCATAACCTTTTTGTTTAAAATTAACAAAATTTCTGAAACAAAAGAAAAGATTATCATTCATATAGTCAGATAGCTGCTTTTCTACTTGTTTTTTTGTCGGATTTAAGGGAATATTATAATTAAAGTAATATGGAGCTTTAAGAACAAGAGAGTTATAATGAGGATTCGGCAAATTATAATAACCACCATATCGAGAAATGAACATTGTAGCTTCCTCTCCTGTTTGCTCTATACATGACTTTATAAAGAATTCAATAGGTTCTTTATCAAAGAATACTATTCCTAAATTTTTATTTTGGTTGTATCCATAAAAAACTAAACTAGCAACAATTAGCATAATAAAACCTAAAAGGAGAAAGTAGGTTATTTGTCCCTTTTTATGCATATATAATGTCTTTTGAACCTTGATTTATATATTTTTTGAAATGGAATCATTGGAAGCAATACAAATTAAAATAATAAATCTATTTCAGCAGCCCTGTGTGCATTACAATCAGCATCAAAATTGTAATAGCTGCGAAAATTGCTATTGATATATAGCGCTTATGCTTCCCTAAAAATTCAATGGCAGCCACCTTTTGTTTTCTTATCCCCTTCGCCTTTGTGCATTGACTTCATCATAAAAAGATGTGTTATCGGGCAAATCAAGGCAACTGTCCAAAAAAGATAAATTTTGCTAAGGCCAAAAAAATACACGGCTGCAAGCACAACAATTATCGGTGCCACGCAGCATATAACCATCATTAGAAGATGGTTATTTTTTATTTTCCACATTTTTTTTATAATAATAAATAACTACTATTGATAGAATGATTGCGGGAGTCAGCCATACCAATGAAGGGGCCGCTGCAAGCAAACTGTTTATGGAAGTCGTCAGGTTGCTCATAAAAATATTGATTGCTGTCTGAAAACTGTTTTCCCCCATTGCAAGCTTCCCTGCCTTTGCAAGATAAATTATTAGGATACCAAGCAGGAAAAACATGGAGCCTGCAGTTATTTCTGCAATTGTGACTGTTATCTCTTTTCCCAGAATTCTGTAAGAAACGCCGCTGCTCAGCTTCTCAAACTTTGATGTAAAGTTATATTTGTCCATGTAAAATGCTATCAATAACAATGGGGCCACCATTCCTGCGACGTAAACCAGCGCATACATTCCGCCCCAGAATACTGAGCCCGGCAGAACTGAAAGCGCAAGGACTCCTGCCAGGACAGGGGCGCAGCAAAGGGTGGCAATAGCAGAAAATACTCCAAGTATAAATACAGAGCCTGAGCCTGTTATTTTTGATTTAGGATGCTTTGTAAACGGGATGGAAAAATGAAAGCCAAGAAGAATTGAAGCTCCAAGCAAAAGCAAGAATATGCCTCCTGTGATAAAAACCCAGTCATGGTTCTTGCTAAACAACGCTCCAAGGCCTGCAAATCCAAGCCCAAGCGGAAGAAAAACTGCGAGCAGCCCCAGGAAGAAAACAAAAGTCATTGCGATAACTGTTTTTTTCTGCCGAAAGATTGAGCCAAGATAAGACGGCAATAAAACAGTAATACAGCAAGGCGCAAATAAAGCAGCTATTCCTGCGATGAATGCAGCTATTAGTGATGCTATGAGGAAACTATACTCCATTTAAGCACCCTTAATGTTGTCCAATTCTGAAGCAATTTTATCGTTGTTGATTGCCATTCTTGAATCGTCTAAAGCATACCGCACAATTCCGTTTTTGTCTATGACAAAATATGTGTGCCCGGGATAAGAGCCCTTGTGCATCGACGAATCAGTGTAAAGCACATCATAATCAATTGATGCCTTCTTGTTTGTGTCGAACAGAATCTTTATATTTGACATCTGGGGGGCTTTTTGCATTATCTGTTTCCATTGAGCCTGTGAATCGACAACAATTGAGAGCGCAACGACATCGCCACTGCTGAATCGCTCATCTTTGCTTAGTGCAGACATCTGGTTCCAGCATGCAGGATAGCACATGCTCCCTTCGTTAAAGAACAATACGACATTCTTTCCCTTATAATCGCTCAACTTCACGCTGCTTCCGCCTATATCTTGCAATTCAAAATCAGGCGCCTGCTTTCCAACAGCTGAGTCAAAAAATCCACTCGGCTTTGCCTGGGCTGGCTTGTGATGGCTTGCCATTGAATCATCATCTACCATTCCTGATGCTGGCTGTTGGTTGTTTCCCGATGTTTGCTGGGGGGAATTCCCTCTCCCTGCAAGAATGGAATTCAGTGAATAGCCAAAAACCAGAGCCACAACTAAAAGCCCTATAAACATGTATTTTTTCTTAATAGTAAATGTGTTTTCTTCCATTTTTGCCTCTTCAATGATTATGGTTTTTCATCATCAGCATGTGCCCCAGCACGCATGCTGCAAGCATTGCAATTACAAGCAAACTGTTGCTTTTCCATCCAAAAAAGAAACTTCCTAAAAGCAATATTGCAACAGGAATTATGCACAGCAAAACCATGAAAAAATGGTTGTGTTTCATCGATTCTTTCATCTTCCTACAACAATTCTTTTTTCATCTTCTCAAACTGCTTCCTGCCAATTTCGCCTTTTGCATACCTTTCCTTCAGGATTTCCATGGAATCTTTTTTGCCTGATTTCTGAATCAGCTCAAATACAAGCCATATCACTGCAATCCAGAATATTATCATGAAAAATGGCCCAATACCCATGCTAAATCCCATATGACCGGTGCCCATTAACATACTGCCTGCGAGCAATAATGCTATCGCGCCAACAAGCACCCAGCCATAGGTTTCTTTTTCCATTTTAATCCATCATTGAATCATCTTTGTGCATTTTCGTGCACAGCTTGTGCATGTCATCCATCTGCCCCTTTTCCTCTGAACTTAGGCCTTCTGTCATCTGCTTGTGCATTTCATCCATGTCTCCCATCATATCTTTCATGCTGCCCTGCATGCGGTTTTGGTTGCTGCCCTGCGCATACGCGATTGCCACGATAGTCAGCAAAGCAACAGCTGCAACAGCAAGCACAATCATATTTACCGATTTCTTTGCATTTTTTTGCATTTTATTCGCCTCCGTAATATGTTGCCTAATCAATCTCTTATAAATCCCTTAGCAAAGAAAAATCTAGATTTTACCTTAGGAAACTTTAAAAAGGGCAAATGCTGTTCAGTATATGATAGAATATGCCATAGTTCCGCATTGGTTTATGGGATACAACATTATCCTGGAACTGATATTCTTTGTGATAACTCTTCTTGTCGGGACTTACGCCCTTAAGATTTATCAGCTCTCCACGCAGAGGCAGTCAAAACTATTTGGAATTTCGTTCCTGATGATAGCCCTTGCTTATTTGATACAATCTGTTCTTAATTTTGCAGCAGGGCAATCAATGGCGCAAGGCTGCAATATGCAGTCAATGTCATTAGTGCATTACCTTGGCAATGCAGGAATCTATGCCCATATTATTCTTTTTACCTCCGGCCTTGTCACAATTGCATATATGACTCTTAAGATAAAAGATGCAAAAGCATACCTTTTGTTTTTGGCAGCGATTCTTGGCGTTCTGGCTTTTGGCTCAAACCCTATCTATCTGTATTATGTAATTTCATCAATGCTGCTTGTGTACATATCATTTTATTACCTTAGAAACTACCTTCAAAGCAAAAAGACAAATGCCTTAATTATCCTCATCGCATTTTTGTTCCTGCTTTTTGGGAAAATTCACTTCATATTCTCGATAAACCACGGCTCCTTTTATGTTGCAGGGCATTTTCTTGAGCTAGTGGCCTATTCGCTGATACTCATAAACTTATTAACTGTAATCAGAAGAAAATGAGCAAGAAAAGAGCCAGGCTTCAAATAATATATGATATCCTAAATGTGATAAAGGAAAAAGATGGCAGAATAAAGCCGACCAATGTCTTGTACAAATCAAACCTCTCAAACCAGATGTTTGATGAGTACATGGGAGATCTGATTGCAAAAGGCTTTGTCATCGAAAACCGGTCAAAATCAGGAAGGACTTATTCTCTGACGCAAAAAGGATTTGATTATCTAAGCAAGTATCAAATGATTGTTGATTTTACAAATTCTTTCGGGCTAAGTGAATGATTCATGCGATTACCTGTTATTTTCTTAAGAATACTAAATCTAATTAAAGATCCATTAGGCACTCACAAATGAAACAAAGATTTTCCTTGATTTTTGATCTTTTCCAAATCAATTTCCCGCAAGCAATACACCTTTCCATACGATTCACCCCACAAAACAACAATTGTTTAATCAAGATTCAAACAGTTTATCTATACCAAGTGACTGGCAACTTTTTGAAAAGTCATCCCTTATCCTTAAAGACAAATCTAAGATGGAAGTGGCAGGATTGTTTGTTGTTACTGTTATGTTTCCAGGAGTATCGAGGCCATAATCTTCCTCGAAAGATACGTCATATCCTTTTTCCCGTAAATCCTGCAGGAGTTTTTCAACAATAGGCCTTATCTGCACAATCCTCTCGGGTTGATCGCTGAAATTGTCAAGCACAACACTATGGTTTATGTCAAATTGCTGCTTCACTCTCATTTTCTCCTCCTCAGTTTTTATATGGCTTCCTCATAGCCGTTCATGAACGCTTCTTCAGCCGGGCTTAGAGCATCATCCTCTAGCAATTGCTGCCTTATATCTTTAGAATACAAGCTTAAGTCATCCAATTCTTCATGCATATTTTTTCTTATTCTAATCATAGATATCACCTCTTAAAAGACCAATGTTTATGGTTTATAAATAGCCTATGAAAAGAAGACCCAGGACTTGATTATAGAACTGAGTTTCACAAGTTTTTTATAGAGTCTATGGCAATCACAAGAAATGTTAGTGCCAGCTTCAATTCCAAACTGGTTTCAAGGGAAAGATGCAATAATAGATTTTGTAAGCATATTTGTCCTTGTGCTTGTCTCCTATTTCTCTGTAAAATATTATAAAATCAAGAAAAACAAAAACAACCTTTCTTTGACGCTGGCTTTTTCCCTTCTGATTGCATCATTTACCTTTAAAATACTGATAACCTTGGGTATCTACTACAATTTTCTTGGTATGTCCCATCTTGGTTTTGGAAAGCTTACAATATCTAATTTTAGATCATTAGACACTTTTGTTTTCCTAATGTATTTTACTTATAGAATCATAACTTTGTTCGGTCTTTATCACCTTTATCGCATCTATAAACCACAGTCTAAGTCCTGCTTTTTCTTGGCGTCTTACTTGATGGTTGTATCCACCTTTTTTGCGCATTATGCTAATTTTATTTTCCACTTGAGCGCTTTTGTAATACTACTGCTTATAACACTGCACTCGATAGAAAGATATAAAAAGAAAAAATATCCATCAACAAAACTACTTATATACAGTTTTGGATTGATAACAATTAGCCAACTGTTTTATACTATGATGGAAATAGGGATGGTATATTATATAATTGCAGAGTTTGTTCAACTGTTTGGCTATGTTGGATTGCTCCTAACTTTTATCGCGGTGCTGATACATGGCGGAAAAAAGAACGAGACTAGATATCATTGGTGATATGCTTTTGGCTGTTGCAAATAAAGGCGGCAGAATAAAGCCTACTCACTTGATGTACAAGTCAAACATGTCACACAGACAGATGAAGTCCTACCTGGAGGAGCTTGTTGAAAAAAGTTTTGTTAAGAGGACAAGCAAGGATAATTGTAAATATATACTCATGACCGAAAAAGGTTACAATTTTGTAAACAAGCTTCTAGAAATCAAAGAATTCGAGAAGACATTCGGGCTTTAGTATTTCTAGAGTAATTAATACCCCAGTATACAAATCACTACAAGCAAAAACAAAATATTTTTATATTGCCGAAAACTTACTGTTCAAACGTGGGGGTGGGTATATTGCTCAGAATTTCTGATAATGAGACGGTGGAATACATTAATCTAGAAGGCAATATATACACCCACAAACAAATTGAAAACAGGAATGGAATTCTATATATGCGGATGAAGAAGAGAGTATTGAAGGCTTAATATGATTTTCAAATGGATAAATATCTTGTAAGAATAATTGTAATTTTTTCCATACTGCTGCTTATAGTAAATATTATTTTATTGGCGCTTAGGAAAATCAACGAGCTTTTTTTCTGGTCAGTGATTGTTGTAGTTGCAGTCTTTGCTTATTTCGTGCTTCCGTTGATTAAGGAAAAGGCAAATCCAAGTTAACTCATTCAGCAAAAAATTTGATCGGATCAACTTTCTCTCCGAAAGGACAAGCCAGCCTAAGAGGCTTTTGAAAACAAAAAATCACGGCTCCCTTCAAATCGCACTTCGTGCTACCAAGGGGACCCGCCACTGCTGTAGTTGTTATACAGAATCATTCTTGCACAATCTTGTCGGGAGAGGAAGTGCAGCAGCCAGTGCGAGGTGTGAGCTGTCATCGAGCTTGGTTGTTGACCTGAGCAATGGCTGCGAGGGCTGCGAATTGGCCCGAGCCTATATATTTCATCCCTCAAAAGGATGCAATTAAGATTTAAGAGATCAAAAGAAAAAATTAACCAAACAAAATATTCAAAGAGGTTATCAGGAGGGGGCTCGCTGTTTTTACTCAACCAGTTTTTCTGCTGTCAGCAACGCCTTTTGCATTAGCCCGTTACGCAAGATGGGTTTAAAAATTGCCCTTCCGACGTTTAGCCATTGTCACTGAAAGTTAACTTGCGCTCCCTTTCAGCTGGGGACGGCATAATCAGTTTAAAGCAATTATTTTTTGGCATTGAACTGCAAATGAGCCCAGCTACCTCCCCCAAAACATCAATAGTTAATTTTATATTAATACTTTTGGTATATGCTTAATATAGAAACGTCAGAATATCTTGATATGTATTAAAATAAAGAAGGAAAAAGGCTCAAGCCTTTCCCACAATTCTGAAGA
>Ga0209211_10007573_pt1 | contig 15184 bp, 13 predicted proteins | sample RifGroA2_FD_183992 | JGI IMG/M metagenome (GOLD analysis project Ga0209211, IMG submission 183992) | Groundwater microbial communities from Rifle, Colorado, USA - Groundwater A2 (SPAdes) (version 2) | ecosystem: Environmental > Aquatic > Deep subsurface > Groundwater | place: Rifle, Colorado... | reverse complement strand
GATTAGTATTTGGATCAAAATCTAAAGCGGCTTTTTTCAAATTTTTACCACCCAAAGCTGTCAAATCCCAAGTGGAAGCAGCTAAATCAGCGTTTGGATCTTTGATCAAAATGTGGGCCGCATGAATTTCTGTTTCGCCAGTTTCATTAGTACGTTCCTCTATTTTTTTAATAATGTGGAAACCAAATTGAGACTTTATTAAAGTTTTAGAGATCTCGCCAGCTTTTAGCTGATCAAAAATAGCGGCGTCAAACTCGGCTACGAAATCACCACGTTTGGCCCAAGGCAAATCACCGCCAGAAGTAGCAGTCGATAAATCTTCACTAAACTCTTGGGCGAGCTTGGCAAAATCATCTCCTTTTAAAGCTTTGTTTAAAACACTTTCGGCTTTAGTTTGCGCATCAGTCAAGGCTTGGTTATCTACCACGGCTGGCTGACCTTGAGTTTTAAACTCTAACAATGGAGTTTCCCCAATCATCTGAATAGCTTCACTCACATCTTTGACACCAGCTAGCTCGACAATAATACGATAATTATCACCACTGTAATTAGTCTGCACATTTGGTTCTGACACACCGTAGACATTGACACGACGCTCAATCACATCTCTGACACCCTCGACAGCTTCTTTTTTATCAGCGCCACCGATATTACTGACATCAGCTTGGTAAACCAAATGGGTGCCGCCCTGTAAATCCAAACCTAAATGCACTTTAAAGCGACTAAACCAACCAATACCTTGGGGCCAAGCCACGAAGCCAGCAAAAACTGCGACTAAAACTATGGCCACAAAAGTCCAGCGAACTTGATTTTTACTTGCTACACGACGAATAGTATTTCTTTTTTCCATAAACAAAGTATTTAAATATGACAATATTCTAGCACAATTGAAGATTTTTACAAGTCTTTAAAAGCTTATTTTTTAATAGCTAAAAATTGGATAGCTGAACCTAAATTTGGGAAAACTTTAGCTAAAAAACGATGTTCCCAAGCTAAATAGCTAGTATAATGCTTTAAAAACACTTTGCTTTCATTTCTGGGTAGATAATCATAAGTATAAAAAGTCTTAATTTCAAAACCAACTTTAGCTAAAATAGCCTTTAACTGGGCTGCTACAAAGCTCTCGGCTTCTGGCTCGATCAGCTCGGTTTGGACAGTTTTTTGCTTGACAAAAATATTTAAAATACGAGTAATAACTCTAAATAAAAACCAGACATAAAAAAATGGATTCCAAATCGCTCCATAGTTTTTATTTGGTTCACCTAAAATTACAAATTTACCGCTAGATTTCAAAACTCTGAAAGCTTCAGCAAAAGTTTTTTCGGTAGCAAAAAAATGATGCAATGATCCATTGATCACTACTAAATCAAAAAAATTGTCTTCATAAGGCAAAGCCACTGACTCACCTAAACTAAAATTAATCTGTGGATATTTATTTTTCGCAATTTTTAAGACCTCTTCCGACAAATCTACACCATACACATTATCTGCCACCTGTAATAACTTGGCACTCAAACGTCCAGTGCCAGAAGCAATATCTAAACATTTATCAACTTTTTCTTGATTAAGAAAATTCTGTAAATTAACAAAATTCCACTGATCAACTATCTTAGCTGATTCAGTTTCTGTATGCCAAGCATCATACTTCTCGGCGGTGCTATTATAATAATCTTGTTGAATTTGTTTTTTCTCTTGATATATATCTTTCATGTTTTATTTAAAAAATATTGGGATTTCTAAAGCATCATCATTTTCCGGCAAGCCAGACGGATTGTCTTTTTGTAAAATAATAGAGCCGTTATTTTTATAAGTAGCTTTATCGAAACTAATATTAGCCTCAAATGGCACAAAACCTTCTGTCATCCACTCACCCTTAGCTTGAGCTACACCTTGACCGATAATCAAACCATCCCAATTCACGATTGAGATCGGAAAACTAGCCTCAAAAAACCAATTGCCTCTCGCCTCGCCAGTGATCTTGATCGGGCTAGTGATGCTATCACCAGCGTGAACCGACTCTAGCTTGACCAAATTTGCCTTGCTCTTTTCTGCTTCGTCAGTGATACCAACTTCTTCGACAAAAATCATGTCTTTTACCTGACATTGACGTGGATAAGATTTCATCACTGGATAGCCGGCTGCTTCGCACTCAAGAAAATTAGTCACTACCTTATCTTCTTTTAGTTCCCCACAGCCAGTTTTTGGCATTTCAGCACTAGGATTACCATGTTTTATCCACCGACCATTTTCACATAACCAAGTGTCTTCTTTAGTAGTCATTTTCAAAGTCAAACCAATGATAATAACCAGAGCCAAAGCTCCTTCGAGAAAATAGTAAATGTATTTTTTACAATTTGTACATTTTGATATCATATATTTTTGTTTAATTTAAAGTAATTGTTTTTTTGCTTTATTAAAAAGCTCCAACATCTCTTCTTTTAAAATCAATTCTATAAATTTCTTTTTGTCGGTTTCAGAAAGATCAGGTAAATCATCAATTTTCCAAGCTTCAAAACCAATAGCCTTACCTTCTTCAATTTTTAAATCTGAAATGGCACCTTCGTAAAGATAAGCATATTGACTACGAATGCTATTATTTGTAAGCTTAGTTACTTCATCAAAACTTTTTTTTCGCATTTTAGCAAGAAAAAGTAGTTTATCAATATTTATGTCAATTCCAGTTTCTTCTTTAGATTCTTTAACAGCTGTTTCTTCATAAGACATATTTGGCTCAACATGTCCGCCAATAGTAGCATCTAATTTGTCTGGGTAAGTATCTTTATTTTTTGCTCTATGCTGAAAAATAATTTCTCCTTTTGAAGTAATAAACCAAACATGTATTTCCCGATGCAAAAGTCCTTCTTTGTGAATTTTTTCACGAGTTTCAAGACCAATTACATTATCATTTTCATCAACAACCTCCAAAATTTCTAATTGATTACTCATATATTTTTAATTATTTTTTACCATATTTCAAATTCCTCAAAACATTTATAGATTCTTGCAATTGTTCTAATGTAAATTTTACATTTAATGTATTTTCTGGATGATGAATTGAATGTCTAATATATGTTGCTAAAGAAACATCTTCTGTTGCACCACTTTTTTTATTTTGCCACTGTAAAATTTTTGGCAAACTATCAATTTTAGACTTATATACATCTTCCAAATATCCATATAATTCGTTATGGTAGTCAGATGATAGAATACCAAAAACTTCATAATTCACTTCAGAATATGAAGTTTCGCCTAGCTCAATTTTTTCTAATCCGGTTTTTCTATTTGAGTGTTTCAAAACACGAAAACACCTCTCAATATGATATTTGTCAATCATATAATTTGAATGTGTTGCAAAAAAAACGATATTATTATCTTCATTTTTTGTTATTTTAATTAATTCGTCTTTTAAATACTCTTGTGCTTGTGGATGTAAATGGGTTTCTGGTTCATCAAGTAAAAGTATTGAGTTTGTGAGTTGGTTTGTTGCGCTTTCTGCTGAAATAGTTAATAAAAAAGAGATAAACTGTTTAAAGCCATCACTTCTTTGCTCAGTTGTTTTAGATTTGTATCTTACTTTTTCATCTTCAATCAAAAAAGATAAAAAAGAATTATTTATTTGAAATTTAATTTTAACAGCGTTACTCGGCCATATTTTTTTTATATGAGCTGTCACTTTATCACTAAGTTTATCTTGTAAATTACTTATTTCAGCCGAGTCTGTTTTTATTCTTGTAACCTGCTTAGCAATATCATCTTGACCCACTCCTGCTAATTCAAAACAGTTCAAAAGTGGTATAGAAGTATTTTCTGGGTCAGCGGCAAATACATTTAAATCAATTTGGTCATTGATGAGGTGTTTGCTATCTGATTTCCAAAAAATAATCCTATGAGAAATTTTCCAAAAGTATTGAGGAAAATAAGTTTCAAAATATTTTTCAAGATCAAAATCTTCTTGATACTCTTGTGTTTCTGAACGATCTTTTTTAACTGGTTTATCTTCTTGTAATACGTAATCTTTAAAAATTTTATCTCTAAATACAACTTTATCAAAATTTTTTTTAGTTGCATTTTCATCTGGATCAAATGTTACATAAATATTTATTCTTTCAACTTTTACTCTTGAAACAATATCCCTATCAAAACCTTTCTCTATTAAAATAGCCTTTAATCTTTTTTCATCTAATGGCTCTAATTTATAATCAAGGAAAATACTTATAGGTTCTGATTCTTCAAAATAATCTTTTGGAAAAACAATTTTTTCATCATCATTATCTATTAAAGAGATTGCCTTTAAAAAACTACTCTTACCGGATTCATTAATCCCAATAAGTGTAAAAGTATAAGAATTATCACTAATTTTTTTAACAATAAAAGTTTCTATTTCGATACTACGAAAATTTTTTATTGTGAGTGATAGTAGTTGCATAACTTTTTATTTAAAATCTGGCTCGGGGATAGGGATTCGAACCCCAATAAACAGGACCAGAACCTGTTGTCCTACCATTAGACGATCCCCGATTATAAACCTTTTTTACTTCATTGTTATTCCTACCATTAGCCTCGCCCGTAGGTCGTGGACCTACGGTCTACGGCCGAGGGACGATCCCCGAATAAGCCCATTCAGTGTATAAAAAAGCCGACAATTAGTCAATAAACTAAGAGTAGTTATGTCAAGCACTTGGAACAAGGCTTAAGTAGATAAGTCAATAAATTCAAAGGGTTTCTAACTATTTCTCTGTGATTAAACTTGGCTTGAAACTCCACCAAATATTCAAACAGTTTTTCTTTCCAAATATGATGAAGTTCTCTTTAAGAAAGTCTTAAATAAAGCCCAAACTCTTTCAATAGGACAAGAATATTTAAGTTGAAATCTACTATGATTCTCTATTCTATGTCCATAACCATAATAAGTAATATCATAATAGCTAGACCAAGCATCAGTGGTAATAAAACTATTAATATCTACATACTTTAATAAAAAAGCTTCTAAACTATCTTGTTCTCTGTCTGGGACAATCTCTAAGTGTATTTTATTAAACTCTCTATTAACTGCACCCATGACAATAGCTTGGTTATTATTCTTTCTCTTACCAACAAAAGCTTCATCAACAATAATGTCTCCTACTAGTTTATCCTTAGTTTTAGGCAATAAAAGCCTTAATCTAGTATAATTAGACCTTAGACTAGGATAAGAGATTAAACTCAAGTCGCAAGCTAGTTTTAAGGGTGTATTTTTAGTAAAACAATCAATTAACCTTAAGACTTGTAAATAGCTTAACTTGCTATGCTTAAAGCCTAATAATACTTGTAAGCTAAACTTATACCTACATTTAGAACAATAATACCTTTTGTCTTTTAAAAGCTTAATATAGTGTTTTCTTTCACATCTAGGGCAATATATTCTTCCTAGTTGTTTCTTAATGATTTTCTTAGCTTGCAAATCATTATTAATTTGGTTAAAGTTATTCATGGAACAGATTTGGTTAATGTTTAGATCACATTTATTATACCTTATCTGTTCCAAGTGCTTTATATAACAATAAGAGAACACCCCGCAACGCGGGGTGTTCTCTTTAAGTAAATAAATATACTAAACATTAATATACCTAGCTCTCCACTGATTTTCTAATTTTTCTATATCACTCTTGTCTTTAATAATATACCAATCAAAAAATTTCACATCCTTTAAACTATCATCATTATATTTATTTTGTAACTCCTTTCTTAAATTATCTGTGCCACTAATAAAAATAATATCATCAATAATAGGTGATGTTCTTAATATGTATATACCCATTTCTTCTGGAACTGTATCTATATTTTTTACATCCCAAGCTATTATTCCTGATTTTGTGATTATATTACTCATAAATTTATATCATTATAATACCACATTTTCTTTTTTTAAGTAATTTATAAATTATTTTGAATCTGCTTTTTTATTTCCTCATCAGTAATACGCTTCAAATTATCCAATAAACATAAACCAGCCGTTCTTTTCATATAATCTTTTAACCTATTATTATCTACTGGTTGTAATGAAAATAAAAAACCCAGGTTGCTCTTAATATCGTAATATTGTGCTGATAAATCAAATACTTGTTCTTTGTTAATTTTACCAGTTTTACACTCTCCTATTAAAGTTCTTCCTTGCGAATTATTAATAGCCAAAATATCAACCTGATGATCAATTCCGCTAGAGCCCATTATAGACCCATGACACCAAGTTTTCCAACCCAAACTATTTAATAATTTAGCCATATAATCCTCGAACCATAACCCAGTGAGATAGTCTGCGACCTGACTATCAACAAATCTCACTGCCGTGTGTGAAGCGCTCCAATTCGTATTAGTTTGGCAATAAGTACATTTTGGAGGCAAAAGTTGTGAAGTCTCTCCTAAATAAGCATTACAAGATTCACAAAAATATAAATTACGATCTTGAGCTAAAAACAAATCATTATCTTTTTCTATCTTTTGTATATCATTACTTAATTGTAAAATATCTTCTTTACTTTTATTTAAAATTGACGAAAGACTAGCGCTCTTAGAAAGACCACTTTTTGCTATTTTATTCAAAAAATCTTGAAATTTAATATTTTCACCTAATTCTTTTAGTATATTTTTACTAAAACTTACGATAGAATTAACCTTACCCAAAATAGGACTAACCAAAAGATTCTCTGTATTAATCAAATTTTCTATAGCCTGATTTGAGTGCAAAATATTGCGTTTTTGGTCTGGAGAAAATTTTAAAACAAAATGTTTACCCAATAAAATAGAGCAGGTTTCTTCATTATATTCATTATCTAATTGTTCAAGTATAATAGCCATAAAAAAGCTAAGATAATGTAAATTTATTTTTTATTGTTTCAAAACCGGTTGATACAACTGTGGATCTATCGTTCTACTAAAACAAGTTCTTTCCGCTTGGTGTGTCCAGTTTTGCTGAAAATCTCCACTAGGCACCTCATACATAGCACCATTTTTAAGATTATTCTGATTATTAGACACTGTTTTAAAATTTGCACATAAGTCAAAGGCTAAAGGACTAATAATTTTATATTCATAGATAGCTTTTGTATCTGGATCAGCTGGTACTTTAAAACCAGAAATACTATCTTCTAAAGCGCTTAACTCTGTTGGTAAGACTTGTTTTTGTTGCCAATAATTTACAACTTGATCTTGAATAGTTTGTAAATTTTGTATTCTTTGTTCATCAAAACGATAAGCTCTTTGTTTAGTTGGCGTGCCGATAATAAAGAAGCCTAAAATTACACTAGCTAAAACTAAAATTGCCGTCACCCAAGTAAAAATAAGATTCAATTTTTTATTGGCTTCTTCTTTTTTCAAATCCCAAAGATAATAAGAAAATACCAAGCCAGCTACTACTAAAACGACTAGCACTTTAAAGAAAAATTTAATACTCAAATCACCGTCTAAAAAGCGATAAACAAACATAATCAAATCCACGATAATGGTGACCGCTGACACAAAAAGCGTTAAATAAAGTAACCACTTTCTGATTTTGATTTCTCTTTTGGCCTTATTAGTTTTCACATCTTTAGCTAAGATCCAAGTTGTTAATAAATAAAACGGCCAAGCAATGATTAACATCGAGGTAAAAATTCTAACAGCTTGAGCAATGCTGTTATAATAAAAAGTCAAAGCATCTGGATACAGGAAGTCAATGTATTGGATATAAAGATTGATAAAACTCACGATACTTAAATAAAAAGTCACGATGCCAAATAAATGTAAAAATACATCTTTGGGTGTGCTTTTTAGCGTGTCTTGCTCTTCCATAAAATTTGTTTTAGATTGATTATTTAAATTTTAGACTACTTCTCCGCCAAAAACATCAACCGCTAAATCAACATCTTCTTCACTGCGTCCACGAAAGTTTTGGTGATTAGTGAGATAATTGGCATCAACTTTTAGCTCTATTTTGACACTTCTTTTCAAAAGCTCATGGACAGCTTGCTTCAAAGCCAGGATAAACTCCGGTTTATTTATTTGCTCGGCATGAAAAGAATATTCAACTCCTAAAAATAATTGCTCTTGATCTAAAGTCAAAGGATGAGCAGTTTTCAAAAAAGCGGCCACGGAATTATTTACTTTTTTTAGTTTATCAACGATTTGATCCCAATTATTTTTTAAAACTGATAAATCTTGCTCTCCATCACCAGTCACCTGACTAGTAATATTCGTATTGTTTTTAGTATTTTCTGCTTCAGTCAATAAAAACTCCACACAAGCTAATTCTAATGGCAGCTGGTCAATCATCGCGTAGTGACGTTGATTAGTTTTAGTCAAAACAATGTTTAATAAACGATGTAAATCACTAAGCTCAAAACCATCGCCTTGATTTTTTAATAAATCTCTAAAACTATCATCAAAATCTCGCAAATAATCAGCCCCTAAAATCTTATAGAGCATGGTGTGACGCAAATATTCTAGCAAATCAGCCGTTAAAGTCTCTAGATCGACACCTTCGTCAATGAGTTTATGGATTTGATTCAAAGCGGTGTTTAAATTACGCATGCGTAAAGCGGCTACAAAATCATCGATTTCTTGCCAATTGTTACGTGGTAAAACTAGTGAAGCCAGTTCATCATCCACTTGGCCATCAGCCAAAGAAATGATTTGTCCCAAAAGTGACTCGGCATCACGCAAACAGCCATCAGAGCGACGAGCTATTTGCCAGAGCAAAGTCTCGGCCATCGTAACTTTTTCCCACTCGATAATTTCACTTAATCTTTTGACGATATCAGCGCTTGGTATTTTTTTGAAGTCAAATCTTTGACAACGGGAAATAATAGTTTCTGGTACTTTGTGAATCTCGGTCGTAGCTAAAATAAAAATAACTTTTTTTGGTGGCTCCTCTAAAGTTTTGAGCAAGGCATTAAAAGCTGGCTTGGACAGCATGTGGACTTCATCGATCACAAAAACTTTATAGCTTCCTACTTCAAAGGCTGGTACATAAGAATTGGCGATGATGTTTTCTCGGACATTTTCGACACCAGTATGTGAAGCTGCATCGATCTCTATCACATCCATGGATTGGTTATTCAAATTTGCTTGACAATTATGGCAAGCATTACAGGGCTCAGCAGAATTAGCAGTTTTATTTTGACAGTTTAAAGAGCGCGCAAAAAGACGGGCCAAAGTCGTTTTGCCAGTACCGCGAGGTCCAACGAACAAATAAGCATGCGCCAAATTGCCGGATAAGACTTCATTTTGCAGGGTCACTTTGATCGGTCTTTGCCCAACTACTTCAGCGAATGTTTTCGGACGATATTTTCGGTAAATGACTTCTGACATTATTTATGTGTTTATAAATTAATCTCTAAATCTTGCGGGTCACCCGAATGCGGATGAGCATACTTAGCTTTGATGACATTTTCGACAGCGGCCCATTCAGAATCGCCAGCTTTGGGCGTCAAAATCACTACCTCATCCCCTTCTTCACCCTTAAAGTAAGTGATACTAGCCAATAAAACTTTAAATACTTTTTCACCAGCCAAAACCACAAAATCTCCACTTTCATTATCTTTGACTAAATGTCCGACTATGCGTTGTCTATCGACGGGAGAAATTTGTTTAAAAATGAAAGCACCACTTGGATCGATGGTCAATTTCAGCATATCGCCTTCAACTAGCTTAGATTTTGAAGCATAATTAGCGGGCACAGAATATTGCTTACCATCCGGCCCAATCATCACTTGACCATTAAACACCCCTTCTATCACTAAACCCTCGTCTGACTGTGCTTCGGTGCCGTATTCAGCTGCCTTGAGGCTATAATCAACCGCTGATTTACCCTTTTTACCACTTAATTCGCCTAAAATAAGCTTGGTTTTCTTTAGTTCTAGCTCTAAATTGTAGACCAAAGACTCCAATTCTTTAATTGTTTTTAAATTATTCGCCATTTTTATTTTTATTTTATTTGTATTTAAAGAATAACATAAAAGCAACTCGTTTTCAAGAGCTGCTTTTGTCTAAAATTTTTTGATTAAAAGCTAAAACGTCGATCAATTTCTGCCTCTACACTTGCCCGGTCTTTGCCGTATTTTAGACTCGATAATTCTTTCAAAGCTTGGGCTAATTCAAAGTTACCTTTTTCCGGCATAATAGGATTAAAGTTAAAAGCTGGCGCCGCGGTATTGTCAATCAATAATCTGATATAGCAAGTATATTTTGGCATATTGACTAAATCATATTCAGAAACCACTGGTGCCATTTGTTTAGCGATAATCTCTGAATCTTCCACACCAATTCGATAAGAGATGATGGTGCCGACATTACCAAAGATAGCATCGCGTACACGAGTGTCATTATTTTTTACTAACTGCGCTAAAAACTGATGAGCTAAAATAAGATCTAAACGATATTTTCTAGCTTCCGATAAAATAATTGCAATGCTATCAGTGATAAAGTTTTGAAACTCATCAATATATAAATAAAAATCTTTACGTTCATTTTCTGGAATATTTACTCGACTCATGGCGGCAAATAATAATTTACCAATGACAATCATACCTAATAAACTACTATTTATTTCTCCGATTTTACCTTTGGATAAATTTAATAAAATTATTTTATTAGTATCCATGGCTTCCCGGAAATTAAAAGCACTTTTACTTTGGGCAATAATCGGGCGAATCAAATCATTAGAAATAAAAGGTGTCAATTTACTAGTAATATAAGGTACCATATTAGCCAAGGCCGCTTCACCGCCAGCTTTTTGTGCTTCTTTTTCCCAAAAATCTTTGACAAAACGATTTTTTACTGTAAGTAATTTTTGTTTTCTAAAAGCTTCGTCAGCCAAAACTTTTGGTATTTCGAGTAGCGTTGCTCCAGCTTCTTTATCATCCATGATGAGTAACATGGCATTACGCATGTATTGCTCAAACATCGGGCCACCAGTGGCTTTCAAATCATAAAGCTTATCAAAGATGGCGATCATTTCGTTGATCACGAAAGTTTTTTGTTCATCAGTATCATACTCCAGCATGTTCATGCCCAGAGGCCTGCTAGAATTAGCCGGATCAAATAAAATCACATCTTCAGCTCTTTCTTTTGGTATGTGAGCTAAAATTGCTTCGATACTATCACCATGCGGATCTAAAACACAAAGACCCTTGCCGGCTTTGATATCCTGAATAATCAAACTTTCTTGTAAAACCGATTTACCTGTACCAGTCTGACCGATGATATACATATGTCGACGACGATCAGCGTCTTTGATACGTACTAGAGTTTCTGCGCCCCTAAAAGAGCTCTTACCGAGTATTAAGCCTTCAGCTGGCATATTTTGTGGAGGCGCGGCTTTGCTAGCCTCTAGCCAAGCGATATGTGGCGTTTCAGTCGTCGGTAGTGGTAAATGAATCATTGAGGTCATTTCTTCCGCATTTAATAAAATACGGAAAATTGGATTATAATGACGATAAATAAAAGACTGCACGAGTTTATCTGGATTTTTTGGCATTGAAGCTTTAAAAACATTACCGAATTCATAGATATTATATTGAGCGTAACTATTCAAAATATCTGCTAAAATAGCCTTGGAACGCTCTGGACTCTGACTTGCACAAATCACCCTGACATTGACATCTAAACCCGGCTTAGAACTTTTTTCTTGTAACATTTTACCAGCCTCTTGCTCCATCGCTGAAGTCTGGTGTTTGTCTTTATCTACTAAAATACTTTTGTCAGCATCTTTTTTACTGGTAGACAAAATGTCTCCCAAAAAAGAAAAAAACTTAGCTAAAATTTTTAGAAAACTTGACTCCGCTGCTTCAGATATAGCTGATTTAAAAGTCATGCCTTTGGCCATGTTAGCTACTATCTTGTGAGCACGATTGTGCCAATTTTTTGGAGCAGAACGAAAAACATACTGCACCGAAGCTTGCTCATGCTCATTGAGCTTACTCAAGGCATTAGTAATACTTTCCAAAGGATCGTTATCAAAAATTTTATAAGTTTTGATTGGCAAAGCCACGTCACCCTGGATAGTCAAAGCTCCAGCTTTCACTACACTATTGGCTTCAAAAATATTATAATCACTTATTTCTTCAAAATAAACCTTGGGATAAACAGTCTGTATTTGTTGGATAAAAAAACTTTTATATTTTGTCGGCACAGCGGCATAAAAATTAATCTCTGTCGCACTGGCCACTATTTCTAAAGAAAAAACTTCACTCGCTTGTTTCCAGGTTTTTTCTGCTTTTAAGCCAGCTAAAGAATAAAAAAGATTTTCCACTTGGCCAAGGCTAGAAATGATAAAATCTTTAGTTAATTGCTCCCTTTCACTTTTGGTATAACGAGGAATTTTAATCAATAAAATATCTAAAGATAGGTCTTTATTGATTCTTTTACGATACCACGAGAACAAAAATAAAAATGTCAACAAACAAAAAACAACTAATATAATTACTAGTAAAATTGCTTGTATGCTGACAGTCATAAATTATTAGGTATTTTTGTTTTTAGTTAAAGCAAAAATCTCATCCGCCTTAATTTTTGCTTCTTGTTCTAAAAAATATTTATTTACTTGTGGAATGATACGTAGCCACTCCACTATTAAGCTCAAAATCTTTTTTAATTTTGCTTTACCAGTTTTTAAAAGCTCGGTGATTTTTTTAGCAGTCTCTTCGCCGGCTTGTTTAAACTTAATCTGCGTAGCACTATCCAAAGACAAAAAGACTTTTTCCATGTCTTTAGACAAGATTTCTTCTACTTTTTTAAGCTCCCAACCTTCTTCTACCACTGGCGCTGTCGGCTGACTGGCGATATTAGCCAAAACTGCGGCTGCTTGATTTTGCTCATTGATTTTTTCCGTCACCGTTTCTGAAATCCGCTCTAAAGCAGCGCCAGCATCTTTTTGTTCGATACTTAAATTAGCCTGTTGTTCGGGCACATGACTTTGCTCAATGATTAATTTTTCGTCTATTGCCATAAAATCGGTTTTGAATTTTATTACTCCGCCAGCGGCGGAGTCATTAAATCAATCAGCTTTATTATAACAAGTTTCTAAGTTTTTGTAAAAAAATATTTCTATTTTTTAAATTAGTTAAATAAATCTTTTTTTCTCCGATTATTAAACATAGATTAAAAATAGCATGTTTATAGGCTTGATCAATATCTTCTAAAAATATTTCATGAGCTATCTTATATTCTTTATGTTGCCAAACTAAAAAAATAATACGCTGGTTAGTCAGTAAATAACAATCTTCACTGTGTAAAATAAGCTGACTAATGAGTAACAATAAAAACAAAATAAGACTAAGCCATAAAGCTAGTCCTTGTCTATTTGAAGATGTCAGTGGATATAGTAAAAAAAATGCTAAAGGCAAAAAAATAAATACCAATAAATAAAGCAAGGCTCTTTTTTGACGTTTTTTGGCCAAATAACGCAAAATTTCATTTTTACCTAAAAATTTGCTAAAATTATACATATGAAAAGAAAAACTAAAAAATTGATTTGGGTAATTTTTTCCAGTATTATGATCTTGTCTATGATCGGCTGGACTTTTGGTTCTGGCAATTAATCTTTTTTCAAAATAGCTAAATAAGCCTCTTGCGGAATAACAACACGACCGAAACTTACCATTCTTTTTTTACCTTTTTTCTGTTTTTCTAGGAGCTTACGTTTACGTGTGACGTCACCACCATAGAGCTTAGCCGTCACATCTTTACGCATGGCCGAGATTTTATCACCAGCAATTATTTTACCACCAACAGCTGCTTGTATTTTGATTGCAAACTGGGCTTTTGGCAAAACATTTTTCAATTTATTTACTATTCTTTTACCTACTAAATGTGCTTGATCACGATACACTAGACTTGTCAAAGCTTCGACTGGATTTTCCGCCACTAAAATATCCATTTTTACTAAATCACACTCATGATAGCCAGCTAAATCATAGCTTAGTGAAGCATAGCCAGAAGAAATACTTTTCATTTTGTCATAAAAATCCACTAAGACACTACTCAAAGGTATCTGATAACGCAAAATAACTCTATTTTCATCAAGATATTCAGTGTCTTTAGCCTGACCTTTGACTTCGATCACATAAGAAATTAAATCACCGATATATTTTTTTGGTGTCACTATTTCAATATTGACATAAGGCTCCTCCACATAATCAATCAGAGTCGGATCCGGCATTTCTGAAGGTGTAGTCAAGATTTTTTGCTCACCATTTTTTAAATACAATTTATAAGCTACCGTTGGGGTCGTCACGATCAAATCAAGATTAAACTCTCGCTTTAATCTTTCTTGAAAAATTTCTAAATGTAATAAGCCTAAAAAACCACAGCGAAAACCAAAACCTAAGGCTTGTGAACTAGCCGGCTCATAAGCCAAGCTTGAGTCGCTAAGCTTTAATTTCATGATGGCGTCACGCAATTTCTGATATTCATTACCTTCAGCCGGAAAAATACCAGCATAAACCATAGGTTTTACTTCTTTATAGCCAGGCAATGCTTTGGTATCAGTATTTTGTTTGACGATCGTGTCGCCTACTTGCGCTTTAGATAAATTTTTTACACTAGTCACTAAATAGCCGATGCTACCATTATGTAATAATGTTGTGCTGACCCAATTTGGCTGAAAATAGCCAAGATCTAAAACTTCAGTATTTTCACCGCTGGCTACAAACTTTACTTTATCACCTTTTTTCAAGTCACCACCAAAGACCCGGACATAAATCACTACTCCACGATATTCATCGTAAGTGGAATCAAAAACTAAAGCTTTCAAATCTTTTTCTGTATCTTTGGGACTTGGCACACGCTCGATGATTGCTTGCAAAACTGCTTCCACACCAGCACCGGTTTTAGCCGAGACAGCTAAAATCTCTTCTGGTTTACAGCCTAACAAATTCACAATTTCTTGGGTCACTGTCGGCACATCAGCCGCTGGTAAATCGATTTTATTTATAACCGGAATAATAGTTAAATTTTGCTCTAAAGCTAAATATAAATTAGCCAAAGTTTGTGCTTCGATACCTTGCGTAGCGTCAACTAATAAGACCGCTCCCTCGACAGCTGCTAGTGAGCGAGAAACTTCATAAGTAAAATCCACGTGTCCCGGTGTGTCGATCAAGTTTAATTCATGTCCTTGCCATTGCATACGAGCTGGCTGTAATTTGATCGTAATACCACGCTCTCTTTCTAG
>Ga0209211_10007566_pt1 | contig 15193 bp, 25 predicted proteins | sample RifGroA2_FD_183992 | JGI IMG/M metagenome (GOLD analysis project Ga0209211, IMG submission 183992) | Groundwater microbial communities from Rifle, Colorado, USA - Groundwater A2 (SPAdes) (version 2) | ecosystem: Environmental > Aquatic > Deep subsurface > Groundwater | place: Rifle, Colorado... | reverse complement strand
GGCCGCCGATCAAGCGGTCGCGGCGGATGCCCCGAGCCCGGGCTTCGCCCCAGCGCGATGAGTCGCACCCCCGCGCGCACCGCGCCGGTGCCCTGAGCGCCGCACGTATCTCGTCGGGGAGCGGGCCGCACAGGCCAGCCGTAGGACCGCTGCTTGCGTCACAGCAGACTCACCCAGCGCGTGCCCTTTCCGTCACATGCGGGGCACGGTTTGCAGGACGTGAAGAGCCAGCCGGTCTCGATCTCGCCGGTCCCGCTGCACTCTTCGCACGGTTTGGAATAGCCGATGCCCCGGAACACGGACGAGACGGGCGTGCCGTTCTTGGCCTCCTCGCCTTCGCGTTTGACGCGCTCGGCAAACTCCCGTGTGCCCGGCCTGAACGACTGGGCCTCGTCCACGCGGGCATTGTACGCTCTGAAGTCGAAGTCCATGCCATCCCCCTCCTTCGGACATCGCGCGGTCCGTCGCCACGCGCGACCACACGCGGTCTTCAACAATAGGTGGACCGTGGGAACCATACAACGCCGGGTGCGGGCGGGCGTGTGCGTAGGCTCATCGCCGATCCCGTTGGAACCTGTCTCTGCACGGAGGGCACCATGGCACAAAAGGGAGCGACGGCGGTCGTCGTCCGCATCACCATCACCGCGCGCGGGGACTCGGAGGGTTCGCTGGCCGAGGCGGTGGACGAGGCCATGCGGCGCATCCGGCATGGGTGCACCAGCGGGATGGACCGCACCGACGAGGGCGGCTTCTACTTCGACGTGACGGAGGACATCCCGGCGGGCGACTATCCCGCGTGAGGACGCGCGGGTTGCCTTGCGCGCGAGACGGGCGTCTGTGGTGATACAGCGGAGCCGCCGATGCCATCCCACGGACAACCCCTCCTGAGTCTCGTGCGCCTGGACGCGCCACCGGTGACGGTGGGCGGCGCGCGGTCGCCGCGGGACATGGCGGTGCTCGCGGCGCAACTGCCGGCGGCGGCGGGACGGCCGGACGGATGGCTCGTCGCGTGTGACGGGGTCGATGTCACGCTGATTGCGCGCCTCCGGGAACTGCCGGAGGTCACCGACATCACGAGCCTGCGCCGGGAAGCACAACGGCGCAGCCTGCAGGGACTCCTTCTGGCCGACGCGCGCGTCGTGATCGTCCTGGTGCGGACCACGGGACCATCCGCGGCGAACCTCGCGGGAGCCCTCTCCGTGCTGTTCGATGAATTGCAGGGGCTCTGCCACCGGGTGAACAGTCAGCTGCGTGACCTCGTGTGGGTACGGGACGGCGTGGTGATGTCGTACCGCGTCGGTCGCGTGGCACAACCGCATGCCAGCGTCGGCGGTGTATGGCAGGCCGGCGTGGTCACAGCGGACGATCCGAGCGTGGCCAGTTACGCGCGCTTGCTCACATAGCCTGGTGTCTCGGGGGTGTGCGGGCCAGAGGCGCCGTCCGTCTTGCGATTCGGGTTTCTGCGGGCAGACGTTCGCGAAGCGGGCGGGCACGCTTGGCGTGGCGCCACCGACATGACCGGCCCCGTCACCCTACGCGATCCCCGTTGTGCGCGCACTGGTTGCACCGCGCTCGCGTCCTGACACGTGATCTGGCGCCGGCGCTCCACCTGCCCGTCGCCGTCGGGTGAAGACGCACACGCCTCGTCGACGCGCCTCATCGGCTTCGTCGCTGAACCATGCCACGGGGCGCCCCAGCGCCTCGTGCTGGCGCCGCGCGATGGCGTAGAGCTCGGCGATCCGTCCGGCGTCGCGTGCAGGGATCCGCTGGGCGGTGCGCGCCAGGCGCTGCGTGACAAGCGCCCACTCGAGCTGGGCACGGCACACGGCCGCGAGTGCGCGATCGGCGGCGCGCGGACTGGTCCGGATGGCCGCTTCGATGTCCCTCAGCATGGCATCGGCGTTCGCGGTCTGCCCGAGACGCGTCAAGCCGCGAATGATGACCAAACGCACCTGGCAGTTCTCCCGGGAAATCGGGAGGTGCCGTTCGAGACGCAACGCCTGCGCTCCCCAGCGGACGCAGCGATCCGTCGCCCGGTGACGGAAGGCCGCGTCCTGATAGGCCGCCAGAAACAACTCCCCCAGCGCGCGGTCAAAGGTCAGGAGGTCTCGCGCAGCCGCGGCGCACGCGAGCGCGGCCGCGGCAGTGGCGCGCGCGCGCGCGAACGCGCCGGTGCGCCGCCAGGCCAGCGCGGTCGTGGCGAGCAAGGTGCCGGCGTCCCCTGCACTGACGAGCCCTGGCGTGCGTCGCAGTTCCGTCTCGATCTCGCTGAGACGCTGTTGCACGGACTGTGCCGTCGTGGTGTCGAGGAGGGCGAAACGATACCGATGCAGGCGGACGGTCCGGCCGATGGCGCCGTGGGCATGCTCCATCTCGCTGAGCTGGCGCGCGACCTCCGGGTGCTCCCGGCCCGCTTGCCGCTGGCGCGTCTCGGCCAGGACGAGGAGCGGCCCTGCCTTGGCGGCAAGGGACGGCGCCAGCGCGACGGCCTGGTCGAAGAGTCGCGCGGCCGGCTGCAGTCGCTCGGCCGCGAGGCGCGCCAAGCCCTTGGAGAGCGCCGCAAGCCACGCATCAAAGGTTGGGGTGTCCGGATCGACGTGCCACTCGGCGAGCCCCGGACTGCTGAGTGCCGCCTCCAGGTCCGCGGCACGCACGTCCGTCCAGCGAATGGACGTTCCGCTCGCCAGTCGCCACGCAACCGTCTTCTCTTTGTAGGCGATGGCCGGGATGTCGGCCGCTTCCCAGCGCGCGATGTAGTGCCACACGCGATTGCCAACGGACGCCGGTTTGAGACCCTGCCACGGCGGGAAGTCGGCGAGCACCTCCACCGGGAGATACGCCTGTTCGGCGATCGCGCTGGCCCGTAACGCGAGCAAGGCCAGCAACACCGCGGCCTTGTCGGGTCGGCCACTGTGCGCGGCGGGTCGGAACTCCAGCTGCCCCGCGGACAGGATGACATGGAATCCGTACGCCGTGTACGTGAAGGTCTTCGTCGGTGGCATCGACATCCGGTCTTCCCTCCGTGCAACGGTACGCCAGCGGTCGCACGTCGCAAACCAACGCAAACGCCCTCCCCGCTGCGCGCGTCTGGGCACGGTCGCAAATATACACGTGCGTCGAGGCGCGGCCGTGCACGACGTGCAACACCCACCGTCCAACGTGCGGAGGTCACGATGAGCGCGCACAATGAGCACTATCACAACAAGGGGCAGGAGGACGCCGGCGAAGGGAAGTTCGAACTGCCGCATGGCGTGGTGGACAGTCTCGTCACGTGGAGTCCGTCCATGATGGAACGACACATCGAGGAGAACGACGCGTATCGGCGTGGCCATGCGAACACGGAAGGCCAGTCGGACGGCGCGGCGAATCACTACGACCCGCCGTCGAATCCGGACGCCCGCGAGGCGTATGATGAAGCGTGGCGGGCCTCGCATGACGAGACGCACAAGAGCAGTTGCTTCCTCACCACCGCCTGTGTGGCCTACGCGGGGCTGCCGGACAACTGCGTGGAGCTGCAGACCCTGCGGGCCTTCCGTGACAGCTACGTGCGCCAACTCCCGAACGGCGGCGCGCTGATCGCCGAGTACTATCGCGTCGCCCCCCGCATCGTGCGCCACATCCTCGGGAGCGCGGATCGTGACGCGTGCCTGCGCGACATCCTGAAGGCGGTCCGGCGCGCCGTGGCCCTCATCGCGCGTGGCGACCTGCCAGGCGCCTTCGACGTATACGTGGCGCTCGTTCAGGCCCTTCGACAGCGCGTCCCGATCTAACGGGCTCCCGCTGGCCCGGAGCCACCGCACCGACTGCTGACGCGTGGGCTGGGGGCGACGACGCGGCCGCCGATGACGGCGGCGGCGGCGCCCACCGGCATGCGGGACTGACCTTGGTGTGTACGCGCGCGTATCCTTTGCGCGTGCGCATCGTGTCGGCGGGACCCTCAGCACGCGAGATCCTTCGCGTGGACGCGGCCACCCGGGCGGCTGCGTGTAGCGTCTTCGACGCGGAAGTCGGCGTGCTGGCGAGTCCCCCGGTGCGTGCCATCCGCGCGTGGATCTTCGAGACGGTACCGGTCAACGCGGTGCAGAAGGACCTGGCGGTGACGCTGGGCTGCCGTGCCGACACCCTCGCCTTGTGGTTCGTCCGCGCTTCCCTGCCGGCCCCGGTGCGGTGGCATCATGCGGTCGTCGTGCTGCGCGTGGCGGCCGTTCTGCGGATTCCGCACCTCACGGTGGTGGACCTCGCACGGGCGCTCGGCGCGCCCAGCTCGCAGGGCATTTACCGGCTGGTAGCCACCGTTGCCGGCGAGCCGTGGCCTCGCTGGGTGGCCCGGGTGCAGCAGGACCGGGCGCACGCGCTGCAGCAATTCAAAGCGATGCTCGTGGAGCACCGCGACGGCTGGCGCCGACTGGATGCCGCGCGCTGGCACCAGCGCGCGGGGTGCGACGGCCTTACCTAGCGTGCGCGGCCACTGGCGCTCGCGGTGGCGTGACGCGCACGCACCGTGCGCGGGGCCGTGACGGGAGTCTCTCGGGACCATCGCCGAGACGACCACCATGGCTTACCGCACGCTGACCCACGACGCCTTCATCGCCGAATACCGACCCGAGCGCAACGCCGACGGGAGCTACTACCGTCAGCGCGACTTCTCCAACGCCGCGGACATGCGGGCCGTGGATGCCGCGCGCGCGGAGCATCGGGTGTGGACCATGCTGGACGTCGACGGTGAGGCCGTCCTGTCGGCCGGGTGCCACGTGGTGAATCGCCTGTACTATGTGATCTGTGCCGTGCCCTTCGATCCCACCGACGCGTGGGATGTGATGGACGACTGACGCCGTCTGCCGCGTGGCGCCGGGGGGCTCCCCGTGCGCCGGACCGGGGATGCACGCTCTCGGCGCCTCCGACCTTCCTCCCCCTTCACCAGCTTTGGGGCTCGCGTGCGCTACGGGAACAAGCAGGACCTGCGACAGGCCGTGCATGACGTCCTCCGTCGTGTCGTGTCCGACGACGACGCGAAGGCGCTCGCCTCCCTGATCACCTCACTGGCGGCCGCCCGGACGCGGCGATTGCGGCGCGCCGCCGACGTCCGGGACGTCGGGTCGCCTGGACTTCGTATTGGCGCATCGGTGTGGCCGGACCACCTGTCCGGGGCGGACTTCGATGCCGTGCCGTGGTTCGCGCAGGCCTCCGATCGCGAAATCCTCGCGCTCTCGCGCGGCCGATGGCGCAACTCGAGCGACTCGGATGCGGTCGCGGTCTTCATCGCAGCGCACGATCAGCGGGTCGCTGCGGTGCTTGACTACGCGCGGGTGGTGGATGCGGGGACGGTCTGCGAGATCAACGCGGGCGAGGCACTCGCGTGGCTGGCCGTCCATCGTCCGACGATCGCGCGGCGTGCCCGGGCGTCGCTGGCTAGCGTCGCGTAGCACACCGGACGCGTTGACAGGGTGGCGAGCGGCGCATCGTCGGCGATCGCCTGCGACAGCGCGCGTGGGGCGCGTCGTGGGACCTAGGCTGTCGCGCCAGGCGTCACCGGCGTCGCTCCGGCACCGCGCCTGCGTCGCGTCCGGGCGGCACGCTCTTCGGTATCTCGAACGGAGTAGACTGTGGCGCGCTTTCAGGAACACCAGGACCGTCGGACCGGATTGCGTTTGGTCGCGGCGTTCGACGCGGGCTCGCCGGACACGCCGGACGGGAAGGAAGTCATCGAGATCAGCGTGTGCTACCGCCCGGGCGGGACGAATGGCTGGAGCGGCGCTGCGGAGCCGCGCGGGGTCTACCTCCACATCAATCCGGTCCGGATCGGTGTCGCCGGAACGTCCGGGCTGGAGAGGCGGATGACGGAGATCGGCGGCGCGGTGCGCACCTCCGGCATGCGCGTGTTCGTCGCGCCTCTGCCTCGGCGCAACGATGCGCGGCTACGGCGCGTGGCCGCCGCGCTCGAGGTGGAGGTCGAGATGCTCGCGCGACTCTGGGTGCGGGACACGCCGGCTGGCGTCGAGCGGCTGGGGGAGCTCGCGCGCTACGCGTCGCAGACGGTCGCGGTCGCCTAGTCCGCCGCCGTCGCCCGGCCGCCTGATGCGCGGTCCGGTGATGGCACACTCCACGTCCTCACACGGAGCGCTCGCATGGAACATTTTATCGCGCGGCAGAGAAGGTCCGGCCTGGAGTTCTCGGCCGATGTGGACGCCGGGACGGCCGACACCAGCGACGGGAAGGAAGTGATCGAGGTGCAGGTGTGCTACGATCGCGGCGGGAGTACCCCTTTCGCGTCCGCTGCGGTGGCGCGCGGCATTTGGCTGTACGTCCGGCCGAAACGCGTACGGACCGTGGACGGCATGCGATGTGCCACGCGCTCGCTGGCGGTCCTCGGGGGGGACCGGCGGTCGAGTGGCGTGCGCGTGTTTGTCGCTCCGCTCACCCGTCGCCTCGACGTGCGGCTGGGACAGGTCGCGGCCGCGCTCGATGGCGAAGTGCCTGCCCTCGCCCGGCTGTGGGTCGCGGACCATGCCGCGGCCACGGAACGCATCCTGGAACTCGCCACGTACGCCGCCACCACGTTGGCGGCCGCCTGAGCGACACTCCGCATCGGTTTGTCACGATGGAACCGTCGCCGGCCCGGTCCCGACGTCCACGACGGGCGCATCGATGGCGCGGCCAAGAGCGCGACATCACCCCTGGACGTGCGCGAGGGGCACGAGCCGGCGGGCGGAGCGCACCGATCGCCGGTGGGCAGGAGACCGTTGGTACGCTCAGGGGAACATTCGGCGCTTGCCAAGAGAGTGCGGGAACGGTGTTCGGTGAGACGCTCTCGCCACGTCACGCCGCATGAAGGTGTGTGCCACATACTCGTCTCCGTTTGGGGGGAACCACGCATGGCATCGCGAAGCGACAGCGGATCGGCGGATGCGGTCGAAGTGTCCTTTGACGAAGACGAGGGCTGGATTGTCGAGGTACCGATCCGCGACGACGGGCTGGAAGACGCCGAAATGGAGTTCGCGTGGTTGCATCACGACGGCGTGGAGCGACCGTCGACCCGAGCGGAGGCCGAAGAGACCGGGCGGGCGCTTGCGCGGAGCTTGGGACTTCCGCTGCGCGTATTCAATCGCAGCAACGGGAGAGAGTCTCTTTCTGGCCGATCCTCGCGGCGGTGTTCGGATGAAGACGTCCGGACGGCCCCGAAGACAGGGGTCGGTGTGCGGGGCGGCGACATCCCGAACTCGGTCCGCTGCGCCGGCCTGGATCTGCGCGATGCGCTTGAGGATGCGGGAACGCAAGCGGACGATTGTGAACGGATCGCCCGCTTCCTGTCACGCGCCGACGTGCAAGGCGTGCTTGCTCGCGTGACGGCCCGGACGAGACCGACCCGGCGCGCCGCGCGCGCGCTCTCGGGAGCGGCCACGTGAGCGCATGTCATTCACCGATGCGTGCGACGACCTCGCCTGCCCGTCCTGATTCCGTTCCCGCGTTGACGCTGCGCGCGCGGAAGGCACGCCTCGACTACCTGACCGGCCTGAGTGCCTGCCGCCATGCCTGCGGTGCGTGCGATCAATGTCAGGAGGATGCGCGGGCCGATGGGGAGATTGCCGTGTTGGAAGCGGCCATCATGGCTGCTGAGACCGCGCTGACGGTGCGTCCCGACGACAGAGGGCGGTGCGCGATCACTGTCGCGCCGTGAAGCGCGTTCGTCCGGATCACACACGGCTCCGCTACGTCTACGTCACGCAGTACGGCGCATGGTGGCGCCTGACCGCCGCGCAGTGGCGTACCATCGTCTTGGAGGCCCTCTGTCCGGGACCGGGCTATGACGGGTATTCGCTCCCTGGAACTGCGTTGAAACGCCGCCCACGGGGGCTGCTGGCGGTGCGGTACGCATCGGAGGATGGGTGGGAGTGGAACTACTTCCCGCGTCGCGCGTGCGACTCCTTAGTCGAACCGTTGGACTGGGAGCGTGAGGACTTCCGCGAGTATGCAGGAAACCGCGGATGGTGGGTGGACGACGCGGATGCGAGTGGTACGAGAGCCTCGCGACCGGGCTGACGACGGCTGATGCGGGGGCCGACAGCCGGACGCTCCGCATAACCACAGGAGACGGCTCATGGGCACAAAGCGGACGGACGCGCAGGCAACGCAGGGCGTGATGCTGCAACGCGCGTTGGCATCGGCGAAGCGGGCGCTGGCAGGAGACTCCAACGACGCGGAGCATGATGCGCTCGCGGGTCTTGTCGAGGCGGTCGAGGACGTGGTGACGGCGATGCCCTCGGCGTCGCGTGCGCGCCGTGCGGGCACCGCCCGGGTCCGCCATCCCCACGGAGGCTAACGTCATGCCCCTGTGTCGGTGCGCCGCGCTGCGCGTCTCTGATTCCCGCTGTCGCGTCCTGTTCCGCAACGATGCCACGGGCGCAGTCGCAGGGATCGAGATGCCGACTGCCACCTATCGGCTCATCCCGTACCTGACGCCGGCCACGCCTGCTGATTACGAAGCGCTCGGTGGCCCGTGCTCCCCTGCCCCCTCGACCTTCGACGACCTGTACACCACCTCACCGCTGAACGCGGAAGCGCCCCATGCGGCGCTCCCCTCGTGACGCGCTCGCGTCATGCCAGGAGTCCAGGCGATGGCGGGATGCGCCAGCGCCGCCGGTGCCTCGTGAGGGAGCGGTGCATTGGTTGCCGGGTGGGCGTTGGATCCATAGCTTCTTCGTTGCCGAGACCGAGAGGGCTCGGTGTACAGAGGTGTGGCCGAGTGGTTTAAGGCGCCTGACTGAAAATCGGGTGGGCCCGCAAGGGCTCCGTGGGTTCGAATCCCACCATCTGTCTCGACAAAGGGCCCTTCCTACGGGAGGGCCCTTTGTATTGCTGCCTTCGCATCACCCGGAACACAGGACTGGCGAGTGGCCTGGTCTCAGATTTTCGCACCCCTTTCCGACCTTGTTGCCCCGGGGCAACAGCTGCGCCATGCCGCGTTGCCTCGTGTGCGCGCTACTCTGCCTGGAGGGCGTTGTCGTTCCCGAGGCGGTGAGGCCATCGGACGTGTCCGGGTGGGGCACGCGCCCGACTGGCTGGCCGGTGCGGCGGGTGGCGCTCGTATGCTCGGTCACGTGAGGAGGCGTGGATGAGGCACAACGCATGCGAGTATCCCGGCACCCTGACGTTCACCCTGCCCGCCAGCGATGACGCGCGGCTCGGTGAGATCTGCGACCAGCTCGGGCTCAGCAAGAGCGAAGTGATGCGGCCCGAGCGTAGATGATGAAAGCCCTCTCGATTCAGCAGCCGTGGGCGTATTTGATCGTGCACGGCTATAAGGGCCCTGAGAATCGCACGTGGTGGACGAGCTTTCGGGGCCGCTTGCTCGTGCACGCCAGTAAGAAGATCGACCATGAGGGCATCGAGTGGCTACGCCGCACTCACCCGGAGATTCCGTTACCGGACAAGTTCGACACGGGCGGCATTGTCGGTGCGGCGACGCTGACGGATTGCGTGACGACGAGCGACGACCCGCTCTTCTTCGGCCCCTATGGTTTCGTCATGGCCGATCCGGAACCGCTCTCATTTAGACCCCTGCGCGGCCACCTCGGATTCTTCGACGTACCGGACCTCACCGCCCCCGTAGAAGGAGCGAAGGAATGAGCGACAGAGAGGAGGGGGCAATGGCTAAGCGCAAACTCTATCGCCTGCGTATCGTCCTGACCGAGCACCAGTATTGGGCTACGATGGAATGGTTCTCGCGCGCGCTGGCTGAGACGCCGCGGGTCGGTCGCCATGCCATCGACGGCGTGAACAAGGTTCACGGTATGCTGATCGACCGTGGGATGGTCAAGCCGACGGTCAGTGAACCCGTGAGGGAGAACCCTTCTCCGGAGTCCCCTGATGCCCGATGACCGACGGATGGGGGACGTGGTGGCATGCGTTGCCAGCGCGCGGCACGTGGGAACCGAGGTTGGGCGATGATCACGGGGTGTTATGTGCTCCACCTCTATTGCCGGCACTCGTCGGCAAGCACCGGGGCACCGGTGACGGACACGGAGTTCCGTCGCCACGGACAAGGCCCGGCCGAGTTCACCGGACCAACCCTGCGGGCGACGCGCCGGGAGGCCAGGCGGCTGGGCTGGCGTTTCCGTGGTGGCGACGTCACTTGTCCGGCGTGCGTTCGCGACGCGGCTGGCGGCGTGCGTCCGGTGCGGCGCGCGCCGCCGGTATGCTCACGGTAGCACGGGCCATTCAACGCGACGGAGCATCGAGATGAGCAAGCGCGTGAGACTGACGTTGGAACTGGATGCCCACTTCATTCGGATATTGAACGCCAACATGCATCTGAGCGGCTTGATGAAGGACGATGGCCTGCACGTGCTCGATGTCCGGGCGGTGTTGGCGCGCGTCGTGCTCGCGGAGGCTCGGGGCGCTCCGTCCGAGCAGGTGCACGCGCTCACGCCGCTGGAATGGCGTGGGCACATCGACGTACTGCCCGAGCTGCGCAAGGTCTTCGAGGACGCCCCGACGACGGACCCCGTACGGCGCTCGACGGCGCGACGCCGGTCATCGCGCGCGGTCGCAGCTCCTGCCGGGCGCGACACATGAGCGCGATGCCCACTGTACCTCAGCGCTTGGACGCGGATCTTACGTTTTCCGAGAACAGCACCCCGCATTGGACTCACTGGGTGCTGCTGTGGACCCTTCTGTTCAGCATGGATCTCTGGATGCCCTGGGCCAACCATCGCATGCTCGATCTGCTCTCCCGGATGCTCGATCTGTTCTTCTTGGCCCTCCAATGAAAGAGCGGCCGATCCCCTTCACCGGCGAATCGGTGCGGACCATTCTTGATGGCCAGAAGACCCAGACACGCCGGGTGATAACGCTGGCTCGTCGATGGGAGATGGGAGAGCGCGCCGATGGTGGCCCATGGCCGTACTATCCAGAGTATGTGACCGGAGAGCCGGAATGTCTCGACGCGGCGTGCCGCTACGGCCAGGCCGGCGACCGCCTGTGGGTACGGGAGACGTGGACGCCGTCGGTGATCGACCCGGAAGGCGGCTGTTTCGAGGAGGATCCACGCAACTTCGACATCGTGTACCGCGCCGACGGAGACGACGCGTATTGGGCCGCGCACTGGACGCGGGACACGGTCGTGCGGGGGCGGGCGGTAGCGACGCCGTGCACGCCGAAGTGGCGCTCGCCACGCTTCATGCCCCGTTGGGCCTCGCGGCTCACGCTGGCCGTCACCGGTGTGCGCGTGGAGCGCGTGCAGGACATCAGCGAGGACGACGCGGTGGCTGAGGGTGTCACACGTCTCGAGACAGGGAAGTTCGCTGCGCGTTCGCAGTACCGCATCCTGTGGAACGCCCTCAACGCCAAACGCGGCTACGGCTGGGATGCGAACCCCTGGGTGTGGGTGATTGAGTTTCAGCGCGCCACGGTCGCGTCCGAGGTGAGACATGGGTGACGCCGACGGGCGTCGCGGCGCGGCGCGCCACGGGAATGGACGTGACGCGGGTCTGCTGATACGCTGGCATCGTCCCCTCTATGATGCGCTGCGCGAGAAGTATGCCGACCGGCACGACGCGTGGCGTCGGCTGCTCATCCGGAACCTCCGGCGTCTACTGGACACGGGGTATCATGCCTCCGAAATCAGTGTAATGCTTGGCGTGTCGCGCGAGCGGGTCCGCCAGTGGCTGCAGCTGCCGGGATTGGAGACCTTTCGTGGCCGTCGTGGCGTCCCCACGCTGGTCTGGGATAGCTCGCGTGCGCGCTTCCGCCCGCTCGACAGTACCGAGCTCGTCGACGTGCGGTATCCGGTCCACAATGGACACACGACAGGGTCCGCGGCCGCGCGGGCCGAGGCGACGACCGCGGCGGAATCACTGACATCGCCGGCGTCGACCACGCGCGCGAGGGACCTGCTCCCGCTGACGCGCCGTGAACGAGCGGAGAAGATCCAGCGCATCCGGTTCGAGCTGGGGTTGCGTCGAGGCCGGAAGGTGACGCTGACGGAGTTCGCGGCACGTGTGTCACAGGTGCTCCGGCTGGAACGCGCGATCTCGTCGAGTGCGGCGCTCGGTTGGGAGCAAGGCGCCGAGCCCAGCTTCATGATCGGGTGTGCGATCGCGCATTTGGGCGGCATGCCAGCGGCGGACCTTGGGTTTCGGAAACCGCCGCGCACGAACATGGGGCGTCTTGCACCGCGCGCCGGCAAGCGACGCCGGTGACGAGATGGCAGGACGCTTCCGTGGGCGCCGGCACCGTACGGGTCGCTCTGGCGGACCCATTCGCGATCTGCCGCGAACGATCGCTGGCCACGCGTGCCGATGCGCGATCTCGAGGGCGTATGCTCGGGCTATTCCCGAGGCGGAGGAACCGTTTGTCTCACGCGCAGCGTCGCGTCTTTCTTGATTACGATGCCAGGCCCGATCCGAAGACGGACCGGTTCTGCTCGCGGTGCCAACGCGACCTTCGGGCCGACCAGCCGGCGCGATCGGCATGCTTGGATGTTGAGACGATGGAGCTGATTCATCCCGACGACGTCCCGGAGGGCCAGGGTGTGTGGGTCCTCCTCGGTGAGGACTGCGCGCGCAAGACCGGATGGGAGTTCACGGTGGCCGAGGTACGCGGCTCGTGAGATATGCGCTCGAGGCGGAATGCCCGTCGCGGTTCCGTGGCGCCCGATGCCATCAGATGGCGGAACCGGTGGGGCTCGCATGATGCGCATCGGTACGCGCAGCGTGCTGTTCGGTGTGCATCAGTTCCTGGTGCACCCGGTGCTGATCGCGATCGGATGGTGGCGGGAATTCGGTCTTTGTCGCGTGCCGCTTGCGGCGTCCCCTGACCACACGACCCACCTGCTCGATCCCCGCCTCTGGCTAGCGTTCGTGGTGCACGACCTTGGGTACTTGGGCAAGCCGAACATGGATGGACCCGAGGGAGAGACGCACCCCGAGGTGGGAGCCCGCGTGATGCGCAGGCTCTTCGGCGACGGCTGGGGCGATTTCGTGTTGTTGCATTCGCGGTACTATGCCAAGCGACTCGGCCGGCCGGTGTCCCCGTTGGCGATGGCGGACAAATGGGTGATCGTGCTGGAACCCAGTTGGCTCTACCTTCCGCGTGCCTGGGCGACGGGCGAACTCGCGGAGTACCTCGAGGTCGGCGCCCGGCGCGCCGACACCTGGCAGCCGACCGACGCCGTGACGCGCGAGGAAGCGCTGGGCCTAGGATCGCGCAAGGCGATCGTCTGGCACGGCGCCGTGAAGGCGTATATGCGGCGGTGGATCGCGGCGCATCGCGATGGGCGTCCGGATACCTGGACACGCCAGCGGCACGCCGATACGACGTGAGTCGCGCGCCGGTTCGGTCCTCGCGCGTCCGCGCCCTCGTCCGGCGCGCTGCGCCTCGGATGACACCATCGTTGCAGGGGTCGTGCATGCGCTAACGTCGCCGGTGCGCCGCGCTCACGCCGGATGCTCCAGGTCTTCCCTTCCTCGGAGGTCCGGATGTCTGGCGCAGTTCCACGGTACGAGACGGTCCTGAAGCTGACGGACCAACGCGGCGCCCGCCGCTTCTTCTCGCGAGGGCAGTACCTCGCCCGGGCTGGCTTCGTGGTCGGTGCTGCCCTCGCGTTTCACTCGGCGCAGGGCCAGGTCGTGATCACCCGGGTTGACGCCGGGTCGAAGCACGTCCATGAGAGCAAGGGCCTGCCGACGATCGACATCAACGAACGCTGGCTGTCGCTCGCCGTGGGCGATGCGCGGCGGGTGCACGTGCGCGTGGAGGCCGGTCGGATCATCCTGACGGTGCCCGTGATGGATCGTGCGATGGCGGAGCGGCCGCAGAACGGGAAGGTGGGCAGTCTCTTCACGGGGGCGGGGTTCCTCGACGAAGCCGCCGTGCAGGCAGGATTCACGCCGGCATGGGTGGTCGAGATTGACGCCGCGACGGCCGAGGTGGCGTCGCGTAACCATCCCGAGGCGGCCGTCTATGCGATGTCGATCGAGCACGTGGTGCCCTCGCAGCTCGAGCGGTGTGAGCTGATTCTGGCGGGGTTGCCCTGTACGCCGTGGTCGAAGGTCCGAACGACGCGTGCCGATGGCACGAAGCGGGACTATGCTGCGCCCCCGACGGATCACGCGCTTGGCGACCTGGCGTTCGCGGCGTACGACGTCCTCCGGGCGCTGCAGCCTCGCACGATTCTGGTGGAGTGCGTTCCGGGCTTGCTCCACGATTCGGTGGGCGTCGCACTCATGGGGGCGCTCCGTCGCATCGGCTATGACGTGCAGGCGCGCATCCTCAACGCCGCCGACCACGGCGGGCTGACGAAACGGGAGCGTGCCGTGATCGTCGCGCAGACGCCAATGGCGGACGGCACCGTGCAGGATCCGTGGCCGCCCGTGGCACCGACGACGCAGCGCATCGCGGACGTCCTGGATGTGGATGTGCCGGACAGCGCGTGGGTGCGGCGCCTGGAGTCCCCGCACCTGTTCGATCGCAGTGCATCCAATCGTGAGAAGGGTCGTGGGTTCGTCATGCGCCCGACGGATGCGACGGAGCGTGCGACGGGCACCTTCACGCGGGAGTACGGCGAAGGCAGGCTGCGGGTCGACCAACCCATGCTGGCGCACCCTAAGGAACCGGAGACCGTGCGCCCCTTCACGGTCACCGAGGGCCTGCGCCTCATGGGCATGCGCACCGACTACCGGCTGCCGAGCGCCAAGACGGTCGCGTGGCACTTGATCGGCCAGGCGGTGCACGTGGGGCTGTTTCGGCAGGTCATTTCCCGGGCGACGGGGCGGTCGATGCTGCGTGCGGCGAGCGATCCGGTTGCGCACGTCCCGCCCGTCGAGGCCGAGACCGACAGCGTCCCTGCCCCGGGCGGCTGGCCGCAGCTCGGCTTGTTCGGGTAAGGCACGGGGGCGTGCGGGCCGCGCCGCTGCGGCTGGCCGGCCCGGTATGCTCTCCCGTGACGCTGCGATGCCACGGAGGTTTCGATGCTGGCGCACGCTGTGCTGTCCCCATTGACCACACTCGTCTTGCGGGTCGTGCTGGTCGCGATCGCAGCGGTGCTGTACGCGCGCGTGTTCGCGCGCTGGGCGCGGACGCGGCGCGACGAACTGCCCGTGGCGGAGCGCATGCGCGAGGCGCGTCGGAGGAACCTCTGATGTCCATCGCCCCGGCGCCCTTCATCCTCGTCACGGGTCCCGCTGCGGCGGGCAAG